>ENA-OURZ01000911-OURZ01000911.1-human-gut-metagenome-genome-assembly--contig:-NODE-911-length-36341-cov-9.415918_pt1 | contig 36341 bp, 29 predicted proteins | sample MGYA00242073_ERZ509195 | MGnify/ENA primary metagenome ERZ509195 (study PRJEB26280, sample SAMEA2338837) | human gut metagenome | biome: human gut; feature: human-associated habitat; material: faeces... | reverse complement strand
TCGAGGTCGAGACCCTCGTGGCTCAGGTGCCAGAGGTTCTTGTCCTTGGAGTAGTTGGTCTCGCGGTTGATCTTCAGGGGCACGTTGTGCGCCTCGGCGTAGGCGATCTCCTCCTCACGCGACTGGATATCCCACTCCCGCCACGGGGCGATGATGGGCATGTCGGGTGCGAAGTGCTTGATGGCCAGCTCAAAACGCACCTGATCGTTGCCCTTGCCGGTGCAGCCGTGGGCGATGGCGTCCGCGCCCTCCTTCTGGGCAATCTCGACGAGGCCCTTGGCGATGCACGGGCGCGCATGGCTCGTGCCGAGCAGGTACTCCTCGTACATGGCGCCGGCCTGCATGGTCGGGATGATGTAATCGTCGACATATTCGTCCGTCAGGTCGAGCACGTAGAGCTTCGACGCGCCGGTCTTGATGGCCTTTTCCTCCAGACCGTCGAGCTCGTCGGCCTGACCGACGTTGCCGGACACGGCGATGACTTCGCAGTTGTTGTAGTGCTCCTTCAGCCACGGGATGATGATGGACGTATCCAGACCGCCGGAGTAAGCAAGGACGACTTTTTTGATATCTTCTTTTTTCATAATGGGTACCTCCATTGATTATTCATTCATAAGATGTGCATATTATTCACCTTTTTCGTGCAAATGTCAACCCTCCATCTGCATAAAATTCGCCGAAAAAATCATATTCTTTCCGTGATATTCACAAAAACGGGGTGTTTATACGCACTTTTCCGCGCTGCGGCGCCTGTAAGCGGCAGTGAAATATGCATTCGCGCGAATATTCCCGCAGCCGCCGCCCGATGTACGCTCCGCTCGAACGGGCCGTTTTTTGCCCGCATGCCAAAAAATGTGTAAAAAGCCGCCGTGCCCACTTTTCAAGCGCCGCGCCGCGCGGTATAATGGGAAGATACAATATAATAATCGCATGCCGCCCTGTGCGGGGCGGCAAATCACGCACAAAGGAGCACTGCATATGCAATGGATCGAAGTGTCCGTCCCCACCCGCAGCGATGAGATCGACGACGTCTGCGCGCAGCTGGCCGAGCTGGGCGCCGGCGGCATGGTCGTGGAGGACGAGGCGGATTTTCAGGAATTTCTCGAGCACAACCATCAGTATTGGGACTACGTTGACGACGCGCTCGAGGCGCAGTTTCGCGGCGTGTCGCGCATCAAGTTCTACCTCTCGGACGATGATGACGGCCGCGCGCAGCTTGCGTCCATCCGCGCCGGCATCGGCCGCGAGCTGACGACCGCGACCGTGCGCGACAGCGACTGGGAGAATAACTGGCGGCAGTACTATCAGCCGATCGAAGTCGGTGAAAAGCTCGTCGTCGTGCCCGAATGGCTCGATGCTCCGGCGGACGGACGCATTGCGCTGCGGCTCGATCCGGGGCTCATCTTCGGCACGGGCAGCCACCCCACAACGCGTATGTGCCTCGCCGCGCTCGAGCAGTACGCCGGTCCGGGCAAGACCGCGCTCGACCTCGGCTGCGGCAGCGGCATTCTCGGCATCGGGGCGCTGCTGCTCGGCTGCGCACACGTCACCGGCTGCGACATCGACCCCAAAGCGCCCGAGGTCGCGGCGGGCAACGCCGCGCTCAACGGCTTCGCGGGCGACCGATTCTCCGTCTGCGCGGGCGACATCCTCGCCGATGCCGGACTGCGCCGGGATCTCGGCACGGGGTATGATCTCGTGCTGGCAAACATCGTGTCCGACGTCATCATCCCGCTGGCCGCGCACGCCCCGGCATTTCTCGCCCCGGGCGGCACGTTCATCTGCTCGGGCATCATCGACGGGCGCGAGGATGAGGTGCGCGCCGCCATCGAGCGCGCGGGCTTCACGGTCACGGCGCACGACAGCCTTGAGGAGTGGCACTGCTTCACGGCCACGCTGGCGTGACGGTGCAGCCGGCAGCCTGACCAAACACGAAACCACCTTTTTATGCACTTTGACCGGCGCAGCGCGCCGGTCCGGAAAGAGAGACTGCGATGAAGTATGCCTTTGACAACGCCAATCTGATCGACGGCACACAGGATATGCGCGTGCAGCCGGGGCTGTGCGTGCTCACGGACGGCGAGACGATCACGGACATCGTACCCGCCGGCACTGCGCCGGACGGTTACCGGCGCATCGACCTGCACGGGCGCTACCTGCTGCCGGGGCTGATCAATATGCACGTGCATCTGGCCGGAAACGGCAAGATCCAGAAAAAGCAGCGCGATCTGGAAACGCTCGTGCGCCGCATCCTTTCAAACCCCGTCTCGCGCGCGGTGGCCTACCGCATGGTGTGCTCCTTTGCGCGCACCGAGCTGCTCGGCGGCGTGACGACGATCCGCACCGTCGGCGGGCTGGACACGTTCGACACGCGCCTGCGCGACGAGATCCGCGCCGGACGCCGCATCGGGCCGCGCGTGCTCGCGGCAAACGAGGCCATCTCTGTCCCCGGCGGGCACATGGCGGGCTCGGTCGCCATCGCGGCCAGGACCGTTGACGAGGCGCTCGCACAAGTCGACGCCGTGCACGCGCAGGGCGTGGACCTTGTCAAGCTCATGATCACCGGCGGCGTCATGGACGCGACCGAGCGCGGCATGCCCGGCGAGGTGAAAATGCCGGCCGGGATGGTGCGCGCCGTGTGTGAGCGCGCGCACGCGCTCGGCTACACCGTGGCGGCGCACACCGAGTCCACGGAGGGCGTGCGCATTGCGCTGCAAAACGGCGTCGACTCCATCGAGCACGGCGCAAAGCCGGACGCGGAGATCCTGCGCCTGTTTCAGGAGCGGGGCGCATTTTTGTGCGCGACGTTCTCGCCCGCGCTGCCGTATGCGCGCTTTGACCGCGCAGTCACGCACCTGACCGAGGACGAGCAGTTCAACGGCCGCGTCGTCTTTGACGGCATGATCGCCTGCGCGAAGGCTGCGCTCGCGCACGGCATCCCCGTCGTGCTCGGCAACGACACGAGCTGTCAGTGGGTCGCGCAGTACGACTTCTGGCGTGAGCTGTGCTATTTCCACGAATACGCCGGCGCGTCCAACGCCTGCGCGCTCTACTGCGCCACCGGTCAGAGCGCGCGCATGGCAGGGCTCGGCGACGTGACCGGCACACTCCGCCCCGGCCTGTGCGCCGATATGCTCGTCACGAGCGAAAACCCGCTCGCGGATCTGCGCGCACTGCGCACGCTCGACATGGTCGTCGCACGCGGCCGGATCATCGACCGTCCGCGCCCGAAACGCAGCGCCCGGCTCGACGCCGGACTCGACACCCTGCTCGCCTGAGCAGGGGATCCCATACCTTATATAATATTCAGGTGATGTTATGAAAGCGCTCTCACAACCGCTGTTTGCCTCCCTGCGGGGCTATGACCGGCAGCAGCTCGGACCGGATCTGTTTTCCGGCGTGCTCATTGCGCTGCTGTCCATCCCGATCTCCATGGGCTATGCCCAGCTGGCGGGTCTGCCGCCGGTCTACGGCCTGTACGGGTCGCTGATCCCGATCCTGCTCTTTGCGATGCTCAGCACGACGCGGGAGTTCATCTTCGGCGTCGATGCCGCACCCGCCGCCATGATCGGCGCGGTGCTCGCCTCGCTCGGCGTCACAGCAGGCAGCGCAGAGGCCATGCGCATCGTGCCGGTGCTGACGCTCTACGTCGCGCTGTGGCTGGCAGTGTTCGCGCTCGTGCGCGCGGACAGGGCCGTCGATTACATCTCCGAACCCGTCATGGGCGGGTTCATCAGCGGCGTCTGCTGCGAGATCATCCTCATGCAGGTGCCGAAGCTGCTCGGCTCGGGCACCGGCACGGGCGAGCTGTTTGAGCTGCTGGAGCATATTTTTGACGCGGCAAAGGCCGTCAACCTGCCGACCGCCGCGCTCGGCTTCGGGACACTGGCGATCCTGCTGCTTGCGCCGCGCAAGTGGCCGAAGGTGCCGTGGGTGCTGGTGATGATGGTGCTCGGCGGGCTGCTCGGCGCGTTTGCGCCGCTGGATGCATGGGGCGTGGCGCTGCTGGCCGCCGTGCCGCGCGGATTGCCGAAGCCCGTGCTGCCGGATCTCACGGCGCTGCCGTTTACCGAGGCGCTCGTGGCGACGCTGCCGGTCGCGGCCGTGATCCTGGCCGAGACGCTGCTGGCCTCGTCCGGCACGGCGCAGAAAAACGGCTACCGCCTCAACGGCCGCCGCGAGATCGCGGCCTACGCCGTGTGCAACGTCGCCGCCGGGCTCGTCGGCTGCTGCGTCGTGTCGGGCAGCGTGTCGCGCACGGCGGTCAACGAGCGCAACGGCGGAAAAACGCAGCTCGTGTCCGTCACGGCGAGCGTGACCATGCTGCTCGTGCTGCTCTTCGCCACGCCGCTCATCCGCTTTTTGCCCGTGCCGGTGCTGACGGCCATCGTCGTCAACGCGCTCATCGGGGCGACGGAGTTCGGCATCGCGCGGCGGCTCTGGCGCGTCAACCGCGTGGAGCTCGGCATCTTCACCGGGGCGTTTCTCGGCGTGCTGCTGCTCGGCGCGATCAAGGGCGTGCTCGTGGGCATGGTGCTGTCGTTTGTCGACGTGCTCATGCGCGCTGCAGCGCCGCAGCGCACCTTCCTCGGCACACTGCCGGGCAAGTCCGGCTTCTTCCCGATCGACCGCGTCAGCGGGGTGCAGCCGCTGCCGCACATCGTGCTCTACCGCTTCAGCGGCAGCCTGTTCTTTGCAAACATCCGCCGCTTTCAGGAAGACATTGAGGGCGCGGTGCAGCCTGACACGCAGGCCGTCATCGTCGACGGCAGCGCCGTCGTGAGTGTGGACATCACCGCCTGCGACCGGCTTGTCGCGCTCAACCGCAAGCTGCGCGCGCAGGGCGTGCGTTTTTATCTGACCGAGCACATCGGCGAGGTCAACGACCAGCTGCGCCACTTTGAGGCCGGCGAGCTCATCGAGACCGGCGCCGTGCGCCGCACGATCCGCGGCGCGCTGCGCGACGCCGGCGTGACGCTCGACCCCGGCAGCTCATATCAGAAGATCCCCGGCAACATGGACGACATCCGCCAGCTGCAGGAGCTTGAGTGGCTCTACGGTGCGGACGCGGAGGTGCAGATCGAGCGCAACGTCCAGCTCATGCTCGCGCGTATGCGCACAACGGACGACGTGCGCGCGCGCCGCGCCATGCTCGAGCACTTCCTCAACGAGGACTTCCACTTCGGCAGCATTGACGCCGACGAGGTGCTGCTGCATCTCGAGGGACACACGGACGAGCTGGCCGAGCTGCTCGAAAACTCCGAGGACGACGTGTTCACCGACCTCGAGGTCGAGCGCGACAGCCTCATCGACCGCGTCGAGCAGGACTATCCCGAGCTGGTCGAGCACGTGCGCGAGCGCCGCGACCACCTCGACCACGACTTCCACACCAACCACCCCTCGAGCGCCGCGCGCATCGACGCCCGCCGGCAGCAGCTGCGCGCCCGCATCGAGCGCGAGCGCGCCGAACGCGGAGAGCGCCGCGCCCAGCATCAGGCCGAGCTGCTCGAGCGGCATGAGCAGCACGCCGCCGCGCATCAGGAGCGGCACGAGCAGCACGCCACCGAGCAGCAGCTGCGCCATGAGCGGCAGCTTGAGGAGCGCCTGCGCCGCCAAGCGGAGCAGCAGGTCGCGCGTGAGCAGCGGCAGGCGGCAGAGCTGGCCAAAAAGGCGCAGCGTGCGGCCGAGCGTGCCCGCCGCCACGCAGAGCACTCCGCCGAGCGCGCGCAAAAGCACGCCGAGGATCTCGCGCGCAAGATGCAGCGCCACGCCGAGCACAAGGCCGAGCGCCTCGAGCGGCACGCCGAGCATAAGGCAAAGCACGAACAAAAGCGCGGCAGTAAGGACTGAGCGCCGCACACGTGGGCGGCTTTCGTCAAGGAAACACGGTGCGCGTCGAAAAATAGGTTTACATAATTCCGGTACCTGCTCGACACGTTCCACCTGTCGAAGGCGGGCGAGAAAAAATGGATTTTTCCGAATCTTTGTGCTTTTCGACGAAGTGTATCAGATTATGTCAACGGAAACTTAGGGTTATTCGCCAAGAACCACACGATTCCAGCATCCCAAACATGGTAAAATATCCGCGCAAGACAGGGAAAACGAGCGGTTCATCAGACAGCTGACCGCAAGCCCGAAATTTTGCAGAGGAGAAGGTTATGGAAACAAAAATCAGTGTACTGGTGGCAGAGCCCAGTGAGGAATACCGCGCAGCCTATGCCAAGGCCATCGCCCGGGAGGCGGACATGGAGCTGGTCGCGCAGACGGACAACGGGCTGCGCGCAGAGGCGCTCGTCGATGAATTTCAGCCCGACGTGGTGGTGCTCGACCTTGTGCTGGCGAGCGTCGACGGTATGTCGCTGCTGGCGCGGCTGCAGGCCAAGGAGAAGCCGCCGCGCGTGATCGTTACATCCGCGATCTACAATGACGAGGTGCTCATGGAGTGTGCCGATCTCGGCACGATGTACTTCATGCAAAAGCCGGTCGACCCGCCGCTGCTCGTGTACCGCATCCGGCAGACCGCGCGTCCGCGCCGCCGCACCGGCAGCCTGTGCGCACAGCTTGACGCACCCGAGCCCGCGCCCACGCTCGAGAGCGTCGTCACCGATGTCATCCATGAGATCGGCGTCCCGGCGCACATCAAGGGCTACCAGTACCTGCGCGAGGCGATCATGCTGGCCATCGACGATATGGACGTCATCAATTCCGTGACCAAGGTGCTCTACCCCGAGGTCGCGCGCAAATTCAACACCACGCCCTCGCGCGTTGAGCGTGCGATACGCCACGCGATCGAGGTCGCGTGGGATCGCGGCGATCTGGAGACGCTGCAGAAGTTTTTCGGCTACACAGTTTCGAACATCAAGGGCAAGCCGACGAATTCGGAGTTCATCGCCATGATCGCCGACTGCCTGAGTCTGCGGCAGAAGCAGAGCGCGTGCTGACGCGCGGCATGGATGGCAGAGGGATGCACAAGCGCCCCCGAACCCAAAACGGTTCGGGGGCGCTTTTTGTCTGTATTCAAATCTCAGGGGTGTACTGCCCGAACTTACCAGCTCGGGAACAGGGCAAGAAAATCGTCGAGGTTGCGGTAGCTGCCGCCCTGCGGCGCAAGATCCGGCGCGGCGGCATAGGCGCTGCCCGGCGCGGCCGTGACGGTGAGGTTGGCCGCATCGACCTGCGTGCGCAGCGTGATCCGGCTCGGCGTGAGCGAGATGTACAGCGGCGAGGCCGCGATGTTCGCCGTGATGTTCAGCGCACCGTCGGCATAGCCGAAGTCCGAGATCGCGCCGACGACGCTCGCAAACGACAGATGCTCAAAGAAGTAGGTATACGCCTCGATGGCATTTTGCACCGTCTGGCGGTCAACGCCCGGCGTGACGGTGAGCACGGCGTAGAGCGCACGCTCGAGCGAATCCATCGACGCCGTGACATGGTGCCAGCCGTAGTCGATGTACACGCGGTCGTTCCAGAAGGTGACAGTCAGGTCGCGGCCGAGGAGCTGCGACACGGCGCGCGCCGCGACGGGCTTGCCGAGCGAGAGCACGACGTCGGTGTCAAGGCTGTAGCCGTTGACGCTCACGGTCGCGTCCATGCCCATGGCCTGCGCGCCGACATAGCGCTCGAGCACGGGGGCAAAGGGCTGCAGCTGCGAGAGCGTGACATAATTTCCGCTCGTGGGGCTGATAGCAGCGGCACTGCCGGACGTCGAGGTGACCGTCACGCGCACCGTCCAGCCCGCAGCCGTAACGCTTACGCTGTCGGCCGAGAGGGCGGCGGACACATCCGTGCCCGCGATGTTCAGCTGCGCATGCAGGGCATTGTTCGACCACGTCAGCCCGCGGATGCTGTCAACGGCGGACTGCGGCGTGAGCTCACGGAAAAACTGCGCATAAGCGCTGCCCGCGGCGTCCGCTCCGCTCGCACCGGCGAGCTTGCCTGCCCACGCGACGAGGTCTTTGATCTCGCTGCCCGTGCCGCTGACGTGGATGTTGCCGGCGGAGACATAGACCGTGCTGCCGATGTATTCGGCGCGGATCGTCACACCGTCTACCACGGTCGTGAGCGCAGCGTCATAGCCGCCGGAGGTCTTGGTCACGGTGACCGTGCCGCTGAGACTCAGCGGACCGCTGAGCGCGACGTCGAAGGTCGCGGTCTTGGCCGTGGCCGCATCCATGAGGGGGCTGACGAGACTCAGCGCGCCGGTCAGATCGGTGTAGCCGTCGAGCGGCTGCACCTGAAAGCCGCCGTAGTACGGCGTGGCCGCGATGCGCATACGTGCGCCGCCGATGTTGAGCGACACGTCCGCACGCGTCAGGCGCAGCGCGTCGGGATCGGTCAGCTGCACCGTGCCGGAGATCATCGGGTCGTTGAGGCGGATGTTCATGCCGTTGGCGGTCTCCTGCATGGTGACGTTTTTCGTCAGCGCAGCCATGCCGGCGGAATCGAGCGAGATGTCCGGGATCTGCACGCCGAGATAGCCCGCCACCGTGCGCGCCGCGTCGAGCGTGTCGCTCGCGCGCAGGGTGATCTTCTGGCTGCCGAAGGCGATGTACACCCGCTCGTTGCTGTAGGCGGCGAAGAGGTCGACACCCGCGACATTGCCGCGCAGCTGGAAGGTGGTCTGGTCAATATCCATATGTGCCGTCAGGCTGTAGGACTGGCCGTTGGCGGTGACGGTGAGGCTGTAGTTCGGCGTGCGGCGGAAAAAGTCGCGCACCATGGCCTGCGTGTCCTGCCCGCCGTCGGAGAGCTTGCCGAGGTTGTTGGGGTCGTACTGAGTGGCGAGATAGTGCTGGAACTCCGTCTGGTCGTCGGTCACGGCGCCGAAGTCCGTGAACGTCTCCGTGAGCGTGCTCGTGCAGTTGAGACTGCCGAGACCGGACATGGACACGGAATAGCTCTCCACAGTGTCCATCTGCAGCAGATCCCAGTTGGCGTCGATCGTCCAGACCATGTGCACAGCCGTGAACTCGGGGTTTTTCGACGCGCCGCTGTACGTGCGCACCTGATGCTTATAGTATGCGCTCGCGCCCGCAGGCTCGAGGTCAAAGGTGAGGGTGTACGTGCCGTCGTCATTGGCGGTCATGGTCGGGTTTTGCACCGTGTCCTGACTGATGACGTAGTTGCTGAGGTTGCGCGGATCCTGCCCGTAGGCATCCTGATAGTCCTGCTGCGAGATGGCCACGATCTGGTCGCTCCACGTCGCGCTGTCGGCGGTGACGGAGCTCGCCTTGCGCACAAGGATCGCACCGTCCTTAAAATATTTCTGCTCGCCGAGCTTGACGAACATGCTCGTACTGATGGCCTCGGTGAAGACGCTGTCACTCGTCACGACGCGCACGTTGTGCACGTTCTGGTTGTAGTCGATGAAGCCGACCTTCGCCTTCGTCTGCCCGACGGTCTCGGAGCGGTAGGTCTCCTGATCCATGACGCCGGTCGTAATATAAATGTTGTCCTCGGCGCTCTGACCGGAGGGATCGCCGTCCGGACGCGCGAGCGTGGTGCTCGCCCCGCCGGCGCCGTCGTCGGTATCGACCGCACCGGGCAGCGCCACCGCCGCCGCGATCGCCAGTGCCAGCAGCACGCCGCCGATGACATAGGTGCGCTTGCCGTGCTTGCGGCGCGTCGGCTGCGCGGCGCTCTCGGAGGGCACCAGTTCGCTGTCGGCGATGTCCGGCGCGGTTTCGCTCGCCGTCGGCTTGCGCTGCCATAGCGGAAGACGGAAATGTTGTTTGCGCATAGATCTCATACTCCTTGCGGGCAGCCCCGGCGTGCACATCGTCGGGCAAATCCCGGTTTTTTCTTGTTTTCATTATACGTCAAGAGGTTTGAAAACGCATCCTCCCCCCTTTCGACCGGTAGAAATGTTGAGAGAAGCCGATTCTACCGGCAGGAGAATCCCTGTATCTGGGATTTTGCCGGGCTTGCGGTGTGGCACGCGCTGTGGTATACTCATACCATGGAAGATGTGAGAGGCGCGCTCGCCGCCAATTTAGCCGAGCTGAGAAAAGAAGAAAATCTGACGCAGGCCGAGTTCGCCGCGCGCTTCAATTACTCCGACAAGGCCGTGTCCAAGTGGGAGCGGGGCGATTCCCTGCCCGATGTCGTCATGCTCAAGACCATCGCCGACCTCTACGGGCTGCGTGTGGACGATCTGCTGACCGAGGACGGCGTTGCCAGCGCGCTCGCCGAGGCGGCCGGCCGTGAGAAAAAGCGCGACGCATACCTGATGCAGAAAATGCTCATCGCCGCCATGTGGGTGACGATGGTGTGGGTCGTTGCGGTCGTCGTGTTTTTGTACTCGCAGTTCAGCATCGGCAAGATGTACTGGATGGCGTTCGTGTGGGCGGTGCCAGTGTCGTTCGCCGTGGCGTTCCTTTTCTCCCGCCACTGGAAGGGTGAGGCGGTGCTGCAGTGCGTGTTCGCGTCGCTGTTCGTATGGAGCTTGATCACCGCGTTTTATTTCCAGTACCTCGAATACAACATCTGGGCCGTGTTCTTCGTCGGCGTTCCGGTGCAGATCGCGCTCATCCTGGGGGCAAAGCTCCGCCGCGCCGGTGTGCACTGGCTGCGCCGGTGAAAAAACAAAACTACCGCTTGACGGCGGGCCACGCCCGTGCTATACTCGCGTCTAATGACAGGCCGGAAACGGCCGGGCGGCGTCCGCGCCGCAGCAGACAGAGATCACCGCGTCTGTGGGACTTCATGCCCCGCAGGCGCTTTTTTATTTAGAAAGGAGTCTTTTTTCATGCGTGAAACCGCTTCCGCACCCGATGATGCCAAGCGCGTGACCATGCAGGTATCCACCGTCGGCATCGTCTGCAACGCCGCGCTGACGGTGTTCAAGCTCGTCGCCGGCATCGTGGCGCACTCGTCGGCCATCGTGGCCGACGCCGTGCACTCGGCGTCTGACATCCTCGGCTCGCTGATCGTGATGATCGGCGCAATCTTTTCCAACAAGGCGGCCGACGCCAGCCATCCCTACGGGCACGAAAAGCTCGAGTGCATCGCCTCGATCCTGCTCGGCAATATTCTCGTGCTCGTCGGCGCTGCCATCGGCTACACAGGCATCACAAAAATCATCCACGGCGAAACGCTCGCCGCCCCCGGCATGCTCGCGCTCATCGCGGCGGTGGTGTCCATCGTCGTCAAGGAGGCGCTGTACTGGTACACGATCGCAGCCGCCAAGCGCATCCGCTCCGTGTCGCTCAAGGCCGAAGCATGGCATCACCGCTCGGATGCGCTGTCGTCCATCGGCAGCTTTGCGGGCGTGCTCGGCGCGCGGCTCGGCCTGCCGATCCTCGACCCCATCGCGTCGATCGTCATCTGCCTGTTCATCTTCAAGGTGGCCTTCGGTATCTTCCGCGAGAGCATCGACCGTCTCGTCGACCGCGCGGCCGACACCGACACCGTCGCCGCCATGCGCCGGACGATGCTGCGCACCCCCGGTGTCGTGCGCGTGGACGATCTCAAGACGCGGCTGTTCGGCAGCCGGACGTATGTCGATGCCGAGATCGCGGTCGACGGTGCGCTGCCGCTGCGCGACGCGCACGCCATCGCAGAGCACGTGCACCATGAGCTCGAGCACGATTTCCCGGACGTCAAGCACTGCACCGTGCACGTCAACCCCGCGTAAGACGCGCGGCGATCGCGCCAAAAAGCGGACATACACTGCACGAAGAGCCGCCCGAAAGGGCGGCTCTTCGTGCAGGTTCGCTTGCCTCTGCGTGCTTTCCGCTTACCTTATGCGCAAAACTCGCGCAAATTCTGTGCTAAGATATGCTAAGAATTCACATCCTGCCCGCATTTGTCGGCCAGGTAATCACGTTCGACAGGGTTCGACGCAGGCTTCGGAAGCCGGTTTACATAATGTGAATCGACACCGGGCGCGCAGGCTAAAAAACATCGGCGTCACGGAGCTGCCTCCGTGACGCCGATGCGTCGGTGCGCGCGCTTAACGCTTGCGCTTATTTTTCTGGTACAGTTCCCACAGCCCGTTGAGCAGCAGGTTCTTTTCATAGATGACCTCGCGCCGGCAGTGCGGGATGACGATGCCGCCGAGGCCGCCGGTCGCGATGACGGTGGCAGACTCGCCGAGCTCATCCTCCATGCGCGCGATCATACCGTCGAGCATGGCGGCCGTGCCGTAGACGCTGCCGGAGCGCATGGCCTCGATGGTGTCGGTACTGATGCACTTTTTCGGCGCGTCGAGCGAGATGTGCGGCAGCTGCGACGTGCCGCTTGCAAGCGCCTCGAGCGAGATGCCCACACCGGGGATGATCGCGCCGCCGAGGACACGCGCCTCACGGTCGATGACCGTCATGGTGGTGGCCGTGCCCATGTCGATGATAATGAGCGGAGGCGCGTGCATCGCAAGCGCCGCGGCCGCACCGACCACAAGGTCGCTGCCCATGGTGGCGGGGTTGTCGAGCGCGATGTTCAGCCCGGTCTTCATGCCGGGGCCGACGACGAGTGGGCGGATGCCCGTGATCATGCGCACGGCGGCGACGAGCGCGCCGTTGATCGGCGGCACGACGGACGACAGGATCGCCCCGTCGACATCCTCCGGCGCGATGCCGGAAAACTCGATCACCTGCCGCAGCGAGATCGCATACTCGTGCGCGGTCTTATCACGGTCGGTCTCCAGACGGGCAATGTTGCGGATGCCCGACGCATCGAGAAAACCGATCACAATGTTTGTATTGCCAACGTCCAGAGCCAGAAGCATATCAGTCCACCGAACCCTTCTTGCCGGCTGCGATCAGCCGGGTAATAGTCGGGCTCAGGACGAGGTTCACGCCCAGCTCGAGCAGGAAGTTCACGCCCACGAGACCCGTGACGATATAGGTTGCCACGGCGGTGTCACCCGCCCACGCCTGAAGCTGCGGCTGGTAGAACAGGAGCATGGCGAGCACGAACAGGCCGGTATTGACGACCGGCGCGGCAGCGGCCGCGACGATCACGCCGGCGAGTGCATTCTTTTTGCTGATGGCGCGATAGACAAGGCCCGCGACATAACCGGCTGCGGTGCCCTTGAGCAGGCAGACGATCACGGTCATGACCGGACGCGCGGAAAACATGATGTAGCCGCCGGCATCTGCGCCGGTGACGACGGCGATCGTGACGACGACGCCAAACACGAAGCCGAGCCAAGCACCGGCTTTCACGCCGTAAACGGCCGCGCCGACCACGATCGGGATCAGCACGAGCGACACGGCAAACGGGCCGACCTTGATGAAGCTGCCGAGCAGCTGCAGCACGACGACGATGGCGGTGAAGAGTGCAAGCCCAGCCAGACGCCGGGTCTTACCATTGCTGTTGTTCATTTTTTATACCTCCTAAGCTGCTGTTCCCGCTCCGGGCGGGATATAGCGCACGAGTATGATACACAATCCGGTGCAAAAAATCAAGAGCGGATGTACAAACTTTGCACATCCGCTCATGACAGTTTTTTATAACGGGGTTTACTTCAGCGCGTCCACACTCGCCAGATACAGCGCATCCGAGCCGTCGGACGGCATGCTGAAGCCGGTGCGCGGCGAGAAGCTGAAGCCGTTGAGCGTCGGGCCGTCCTGCAGGCAGGAGCGCTTGAACTGCTGGCTGAAGAGGCGGCGGCAGTAGCTGCGCAGCCACTTTTTGAGCGTTGCGTGGTCAAACTCGTCGCCGTAGGCGATGTCGGCCAGGCGCAGCACCTTCTCAGGCGCGAAGCCGTGATCGACCAGGTAATACAGGAAGAAGTCCTGGAGGTTATACGGGCCGACGGAGTCCTCGCTCTTCTGGGCGATCTCGCCGTTGCGCGTCGGCGGCAGCAGCTCAGGGCTGACCGGCGTGTCGAGCACATCCAGCAGCGCCTTGGACAGCACGTCGTCGTCCGTGGTCTCGGCGACGTAGCGCACGACCATCTGCACCATGGTCTTGGTGGAGCCGGCGTTGACATCGTACATGGAGATGTGGTCGCCGTTGTAGGTGCACCAGCCGTCGGCAAACTCGCTCATGTCCTCGGTGCCGACATGGATGCCGCCGTCGGCAAAGCCGTTGGCCACGTCCATGAGGATCTGGGTGCGCTCGCGCGCCTGCGCGTTTTCATACACGACGTTGCGGTTTTCGGGGTCGTGACCGATGTCCTTGAAGTGCTGCATGACGCTCTCGCCGATGTCGATCACGCGCACGGTCGCGCCGAGCTGCTCGGACACGATGATAGCGTTGGACTTCGTGCGGTCGGTCGTGCCGAAGCACGGCATGGTCACGGCGTTCACATAATTGGCCGGCAGGCCCATCATCTTCACGGCCTCGGCGCAGATGATGACGGCGAGCGTGGAGTCCACGCCGCCGGAGATGCCGACAACCGGGTGCTTGAGATTGGCGTACTGCATGCGGCGCACGAGGCTGGCGGCCTGCATGTGCAGCAGGCGCTTGGCCGCAGCGTGATAATCCGCCGGGTCGTCCGGGCGATAGGGGTACTTGCCGAACGGGCGGGTGAGCACGGTCTCCTCCACGCCCTCGCCCCACTCGGTGACGACGTAGGACGCAGCGTCGCCGGTGAAGGTCGCGTCCTTGCGGCGCGCGGCGATGAGCAGCTGCACGTCGAGCTCGGTCACGACGTCGGAGCAGCCGTCCTCGGCGCTCTCGAGCACCTTGCCGTCCTCAGCGATGAGGCACAGGCCGGAATACGTCGCGTCGGTGCTCGACTCGCCGAAGCCGGGAGCCGCCAGCACGACGCCGGCGTGCAGTTTCGCGCTCTCGGCGCGCACGGCGGTGGTCACGCGGCAGGCGGAGTCCGTCGCCATCGGGAAGCCCGCCATCTCGACGAGCACGGTCGCACCGGCGAGCGCATGACGCACAGCCGGGGACACCGGGGCGGACACGTCCGCGCCGACGAGCGCGGCGACGTTCAACTCGCTGACCGCGCTGTGCTGGAACAGCTGCTGCGGGTGGAAATCGACCGGGCCGAGGGAGCCGATCTGAATATCGTCGAGCAGCGCGCCGGGCAGGGCGAAGTGCTTGTCACCCGGGCAGCTGGCCGGCACGACGCCGAGCAGCTCGCCGTTGCACACAGCAGCCGCCGCGTCATACACCTTCGCGCCCTGCGCGACCGGCAGACCGACGAACACGAGCATGTCCTTGCCCTCGGAGGCCTTGACGACCTTTTCGAGCGCGGCCGCCGCGCCCGCGAGCAGGGTGTTCTGGTAGAACAGATCGCCGCAGGTGGCGCCCGTGAGCGTCAGTTCCGGGAACACGAGCACCTTCACGCCGAGGCGCGCGTGCTCGTCCATGGCGCGGATGACGGCATCCGCATTGAACATCGGGTCTGCTACCCGGATCTCGGGAGCAGCCGCTGCAACCTTGATAAATCCGTGTTTCATGTTGATTCTTCCTTTTCTTCTATTCTAATTTGTTTTCTCAAACGTAAAGAGCGCCGCGTCGTAAAACTTCAGCACCGCGCCGCGCACAGGCACGTATTCCTTTTCTGACGCTGTAACGGTGACAGTACCGTCACGCACCTCGGCGTGCGCGGTCTCGTCGAGCACGGGCAGGAAATTCGTGTTGAGCTCCTGCGCGAGCTCGTCGAGATGCTGGGCGTAATAGTCGCTGTCGTGCGGCGGCGTGTAGCCCGGCACGGGGTTTGCCCCCGCCGTGAAGCAAAACACAACCATCAGTGCCGAGAGCAGCAGCACGAAGATGCCGCCCACCGGCCCGAGCCAGCGGGCGATCTGTGCGCCGGGCTCCTCTTTTTCGGTCGGATCCGGCGGCGGGACGATCTTCGGCATGGCTTAAAACTGAATGCGCGCGGCGATGTAGTCAGCGAGCTGATCCATGGGGATGCGCTCCTGCTGCATGCTGTCGCGGTCGCGCACGGTCACGCAGCCGTCCTCCGCCGAGTCAAAGTCAAACGTCACGCAATACGGCGTGCCGATCTCGTCCTGACGGCGGTAGCGCTTGCCGATCGAGCCGGCCTCGTCATAGTCGCACATGAAGCGCTTCTGCAGCTTGTGGTAGAGCTCGGTCGCGGGCTCGGAGAGCTTTTTCGACAGCGGCAGCACCGCGCACTTAAACGGCGCAAGCGCCGGGTGGAAGTGCATCACGACGCGGGTGTCGTTCTTGGCCTCGTCCACGACCTCCTCGTCGTACGCCTCGCACAGGAAGGCCAGCGTCACACGGTCTGCGCCAAGCGACGGCTCGATGACATAGGGGATGTAGTGCTCGTTTTTCTCCTGATCGAAGTAGTCCATGTCCTGACCGGAGAACTTCTGGTGCTGGCTCAGGTCGTAGTTCGTGCGGTCGGCGACGCCCCAGAGCTCGCCCCAGCCGAACGGGAACAGATACTCAAAGTCAGTCGTGGCCTTGGAGTAGAAGCTCAGCTCCTCCTTCTCATGGTCGCGCAGGCGGAGGTTCTCATCCTGCATACGCAGGCCCTTGAGCCACTCGTGGCAGAAGCTGCGCCAGTAGTCGAACCACTCCAGATCCGTGTCCGGCTCGCAGAAGAACTCCAGCTCCATCTGCTCAAACTCGCGGATGCGGAAAATGAAGTTGCCCGGCGTGATCTCGTTGCGGAAGCTCTTGCCGATCTGGCAGACGCCGAACGGGATCTTGCGGCGCGTCGTGCGCTGGATGTTCTTGAAGTTGACGAAAATGCCCTGCGCGGTCTCGGGGCGCAGATACACCTCGGCGGCCGTGTCCTCGGTCACGCCCTGGTGGGTCTTGAACATGAGGTTGAATTTGCGGATATCGGTAAAGTCGCTCTTGCCGCAGCCCGGGCAGGGGATCTGCTGGGCGCGGATGAAGGCGACCATCTCGTCATTGGTCATGGCCTCGACGTTCACGTCGGGCATGGGGTTCTCGGCCAGCCAGCCCTCGATGAGCTTGTCGGCGCGGTGGCGCATCTTGCAGGACTTGCAGTCAATGAGCGGATCGTTGAACGTCGTCACATGGCCGGAAGCCACCCAGACCTGCGGGTTCATGAGGATCGCGGAGTCGAGCCCGACGTTGTAGGGGTTTTCCTGCACGAACTTCTGCCACCAGGCGCGCTTGACGTTGTTTTTCAGCTCCACGCCGAGCGGGCCGTAGTCCCAGGAGTTGGCGAGGCCGCCGTAGATCTCAGAGCCGGGGTACACAAAGCCGCGGTTCTTGCACAGGGCGACGATCTTGTCCATTGTCTTTTCGGTGTTTTTCATGATTTTCCTCCCTGCTCCGCCAATGGCGATGGCGGAAGCCAAATGTTCTCCGCCGATGGCTTCGGCGGGACGCGCCCGGGCGCAGATAACACGACCGGACAAATAAGTATTATAGCACTCAAATGCCTGCCCTGCAAGGACTGACACAACGTTAACACGACCGCACACGCAGCGCGGAATTTTGTTGCGTTCCCTATAAAATCATGTTAAACTAACCTTACCCCCGGTTGACAAACGCACATACGTCGGGCGTCGCCGGTGGCTCACAAACGTAGTAAAGGAGAGATTTCCAATGTCCATTTCCGTTGGCGCCGTCGGTACCGCTTCCACCGTCGTGACGCCTGAAAATACCGCGGCCGCTGTCGGCTCCGGCTCCCTGCCGGTGTTCGCAACGCCGTATATGATCGCCCTGATGGAAAATGCCGCCTGCAACGCCATTGCAGACGCTCTGGAGGACGGCCAGAGCAGCGTCGGCACGAAGCTTGACGTCTCGCACGACGCGGCGACCCCCGTCGGCATGCACGTCACGGCCAAGGCCGAGCTCGTTGAGGTCGACCGCCGCCGCCTTGTGTTCCGCGTCACGGCGTCCGACGATGCCGGCCCGATCGGTCAGGGCACGCACGAGCGTTTCCTCATCATGGCCGAGAAGTTTCTCGCCAAGGCGGAGGCAAAAAAGGGCTGAGTCCCGCGCTTTCCGCCGGAAAATTGCCGATCGTGCGGCGATTGAGAAAAAATTCACAGAATCCACTTCCCTTTTGCCGCGAAATCGGTTATCATGTATATAACGATCCGGGATGACCCGGAGTGCAAACCTGAAAGGAGTGGCGTTTTATGAAGTTCACGTTCATCGAAAAGAAAATGGCCCCGTCCGGTTCCCTGCGCGCGTACGCGGAGAAGAAGGTCAGCAAGATCGACCGGCTCTTCCGCACGGAAAGTGAGGCAAACGTCACCTTCAGCACGGAGCGCGGCCGCTTCACGGCCGAGATCACGATCAAGAACAACGGCACGTTCTTCCGCGCCCACGAGACGACGAGCGACATGTACGCCTCCGTCGATTCCGCCGTGGCGACGATCGAGCGCCAGATCCGCAAGAACAAGACCCGTCTCGCCAAGAAGCTGCGCGACGGTGCGTTTGAGCGCGAGGTGCAGCCCGATTTCCTCCCCGCGGACGACGCGGCCGAGGCCGGCGCGTTCGAGATCGTGCGCCGCAAGCGCTTCCCCATCAAGCCTATGAGCGTCGAGGAGGCGATCCTGCAGATGGACCTGCTCGAGCACACGTTCTTCGTCTTCCGCGATGTCGCGGCCGACGGGGCGGTGTCGGTGGTCTATCGGCGCAAGGACGGCGGCTACGGTCTCATCTCCGACGCGACGGAGTGACGCCGTTGCCCGCTCTGCCTGAGCAAACACCAAAACATGCAAAACCCCGCGCCATCCGGCGCGGGGTTTTCTGACGTCACGGACACCGGAGATTTTTTCACCTTTCCGCTCGACCGGAGGTGCGCAGACGCTCTCTCGCCGCCCCGGCGGCGAAACTCTGCAAAGCTTTCCGACGTTACGGACACCGGAGATTTTTTCACCTTTCCGCTCGACCAGAGGCACGCAGACACTCTCTCCGCGCCCACAAGCAAAAACGTGCATGGAAGCTCGCTTCCATGCACGTTTTCTATCTGTGTTTGCCCGCGGCTCAGGCGTGGCCGCCGTGTGCCGGGTAGTGGATGTGCAGCAGCTCGTGGGCGCGGCCCTTGAGCAGATTGTCGTAGACATAGCTCAGATCGGGGTTCTGCTGCGGGATGCGCAGCGCGCACGCGGCGTCCGCCTTGAAGATGGCCTCGGCACGCTCGGCCTTGCGCTTGTTGCAGGCGGGGGGCTGACCGCCGCCGCCGATGCAGCCGTTCGGGCAGGCCATGACCTCGATGAAGTCGAACTGCTCCTCGCCGGACTCGACCTTGGCGATGAGCTTATCAGCATTGGCCAGGCCATTCGCCACCGCGATGCGGATGGTCAGGTCGCCGGCCGTGACGGTGAACGCCTTGATGCCCTCGAGCCCGCGCACGCCGCACTCGGCAATGGTCTGCAGGGTGTTCGGGCTGGCATCGTCGAGCACGCGGCGGATGACGGCCTCGGTCACGCCGCCGGTCACGCCGAAGATGACGCCGGCGCCGGTGTAGTCGCCGAGCGGAGCGTCGGGCTCTTCATCCGGAAGCGCGGCAAAGTTGATGCCGGCCTCCTCGATCATGTCGCACAGCTCGCTCGTCGTGATGACGAGGTCGATGAGCCGCTCGCCGTCCTTCTCAAGCTCGGGGCGCGCAGCCTCGAACTTTTTGCCGGTGCAGGGCATGATGGCCACGGAATAGACGTCCTCGCCCGCAAACTGCTTGCGGATGAGCGAGCCGAACATCGCCATCGGGCTGCCGCAAGTGCTCACCTGCGGCATGAGGTGCGGGTGACGGTTCTCGACGTGCTGGATCCAGCCGGGGCAGCAGGAGGTGAACATCGGCAGCTTCGCGCCGGTCTTGACCTTCTCGAGGAATTCTGCCGACTCCTCCATGATCGTGAGGTCGGCGGTGAGGTTGGTGTCATACACCACGTCCGCACCGAGGCGGCGCAGCGCGGCGACGAGCTTGCCGGTGCAGGGCTCGTTTGCGGGCAGACCGAAGCGCTCGGCCATGCCGACGCGCACGCTGGGCGCGTACTGCACGACGACCTTGCGGGTCTGATCCTGCAGCATCGACCAGAACTTTTCGGTCTCGTTGCGGATCGTGATCGCACCGGTCGGGCACACGGCGGCACACTGGCCGCAGCCGACGCAGTCGGTATCCTTGAGGGTCTTGCCGAAGTCGGCGGAGATGTGCGCCTTCTTGCCGCGGCCGCTGAAATCGACCGCGCCGATGTTCTGGATCTCGGCGCAGGTGCGCACGCACAGACCGCAGAGAATGCACTTGCTCGGATCGCGCACGATGCTCGGCGACGAGAGATCCATGGGCTCGGTGCAGTAGGTGTTGGGCTCAAAGCGGTGCTCGTCCACATGGTAGCGGCGGGCGTACTCCTGCAGCTTGCAGCGGCCGCTCTGATCGCAGGTCAGGCAGTCGGCGCGGTGGCTGCTCATGAGCAGCTGCAGCGTCGTGCGGCGGCTGTCGAGCACCTGCTTGGTGTGGGTGTTGACGACCATGCCGTCGCGCGGCTGCATGGAGCAGGCCGCGTCCATCTTGCCGCGGTCATTCTCGACAAGGCACAGACGGCAGCCGCCGTAGATGGACAGGTTTTCACAGTAGCAAAGCGAGGGGATGTCGATGCCGTTGTTGCGGGCGACCTCGAGCACGTTGCGCTCGGTCGTGAACGGGCAGGACACACCGTCGATGATCATTTTCTTTTCAGCCATGGTTCACGCCTCCTTGATCGCACCGAACGGGCAGCCGGCCTTGCAGGCGCCGCACTTGATGCATTTTTCCGGATCGATGTGGTGCGGCTTCTTCAGCTCGCCGGTGATGGCGCCGGCCGGGCAGTTGCGCGCGCACTTCGTGCAGCCCTTGCACACTGCCGGGTCGATGACATACGTCGTCAGGCTGCGGCAGCTGCCGGTGCGGCACTTCTTGTCGAAGATATGCTCGCGGTATTCGTCCTCGAAGTTTGCGAGCGTGGACAGCACAGGGTTCGGCGCAGTCTTACCGAGACCGCACAGGGAGGAATTCTGGATCATCTTGGCGAGGGAGCGCAGCTCCTCGATGTCGCCGGGTTTGCCGTTGCCCTTCGTGATCCGGGTGAGGATGTCGAGCATACGGGTCGTGCCCTCGCGGCACGGGGTGCACTTGCCGCACGACTCGTTGCAGATGAAGTTCATGAAAAACTGCGCGATGGACACCATGCACGTGTCCTCGTCCATGACGACGAGGCCGCCGGAGCCGATGATCGCGCCGGCCTTCTTGAGCGAGTCAAAGTCCATGGGCAGATCCATGTGCGCCTCGGTCAGGCAGCCGCCGGACGGGCCGCCGATCTGCACGGCCTTGAACGCTTTGCCGTTTTTGATGCCGCCGCCGATCTCATACACGACCTCGCGCATCGTCGTGCCCATGGGCACCTCGATCAGGCCGGTGTTGACGACGTTGCCCGTCAGGGCGAAGGCCTTCGTGCCGGAGCTGCCCTCCGTGCCGACGGACTTGAACCAGTCGGCGCCCTTTTTGATGATGTCGGGGACGTTGGCAAACGTCTCGACGTTGTTCAGGCAGGTGGGCTTACCGTACAGGCCCTTGTCGACGGAGCGCGGGGGCTTCGTGCGCGGCATGCCGCGGTTGCCCTCGATGGACGCGGTCATTGCCGAGCCCTCGCCGCAGACGAACGCGCCCGCGCCGCAGTTGATGTGCATATGGAAGTTGAAGCCGCTGCCGAGGATGTTGTCACCCAGCAGGCCCAGCTCCTTCGCCTGTTCGATGGCAACGGTGAGCCGGTGCACAGCCATGGGATACTCGGCGCGGACATAGATGTAGCCCTCGGTCGAGCCCGTGGCAACGCCCGCGACGATCATGCCCTCGATGACCTTGTGCGGGTCGCCCTCCATGCAGGAGCGGTCCATGAAGGCGCCGGGGTCGCCCTCGTCGCCGTTGCAGACGATGTATTTCACGGGCTCTTCGGTGTGCGCAGCGACCTGCGCCCACTTTTTGCCCGTCGGGAAGCCCGCGCCGCCGCGGCCGCGCAGACCGGAATCGCTCACGACCTGCACGATCTCGTCCGGCTGCATCTCGAACAGTGCCTTGGCCAGCGCGCCGTAGCCGCCGATGGACAGATACTCCTCGATGGATTCCGCGTCGATGTGGCCGCAGTGCTCAAGCACGCGGCGGGTCTGACGCTTGTAAAACGGGATATCCTCCTGCCGCTCATAGAGCTCTCCGCCCCGATTGTAGCCGAGGCGCTCGATGAACTGCCCGCCGAGGATGGTCTTCTGGATGATCTCCTCCACGTCGCTGACCTGGCACTTGGTGTACAGCCAGCCCTCGGGCTCGATGCGCACCAGCGGTCCCATCTCGCAAAAGCCGTGGCAGCCGGACTTTTTCAGGCCGACGGAGTCGTCGTGGTGCTCGGTCAGGGAGACCTCGCAGGGGATGCCGAGCTCATCCATGCGCTTTTTGAGCTCATGATAGACGTTCAGGTTGCCGCCGGCGACACAGCCCGTGCCGCAGCAGACAAGGATCTTCCGCTTTTCCGCCTCGCGTGCGGCCATGTACTCGGCCTGCAGCGCGCGGAACTGCTCCAGGGATTCGATTCTCTGACGCATTACGCACCCTCCTTTGCACGCAACTCCTCGATCAGATCTGCGGCCTTTTCAGGGGTCATGGACGGGTGGACGGTGTCGTTGACCATGACGACCGGGCTCAGGCCGCACGCGCCGAGGCACGAGACGATCTCGATCGTAAACAGGCCGTCGTCCGTGGTCGGCTTGCTCTCGCTCAGGCCGGTGGCGTCATACAGCGCCTGCAGGACGTTGCCGGACTTGCGGACATGGCACGCCGTGCCGCGGCAGACCTTGAGCACATACTTACCCTTGACGTCGAGCGAGAAGTTTTCATAGAACGTCGCCACGCCGTAGATCTTCGACTCGCTGATGCCCACCTTGTCCGCAATGTAGCGCAGCGCGTCCTTCGGCAGGTACCGATACTTGGCCTGCACATCCTGCATGATCGCAATGATCTGCGAGGCGTCGCAGGCGTGATCCGCAAGGACCTGGTCAATGAATTTGTAATCGATCTGTTCCATAATTTCGATTCCCTTTCCAACAAATTTGCACTTTGCCGGCTCCTACCCCGGCTGATGCAGGTTTTCTATATACAATATACAGGATTTTTTCTGTGATTTCAATGCCCAGCCCCGTCGTTTTGATAACGACAAACTGAGAGATTTTTTCACAATACGTTCCATTTTTCAACCTCTGTGCATCTTTTGGAAAAGTCGCCGCAAACGCTTGACACGTCTGTATTCCCGTGTCATAATCGAACCAAACTATGCGCCCGCGCCGCAAGCTCTGCTGCCGGCCCGGCCGCCGCCGATCCCGCACCGAATCTGACACCGAATCGCCCATGAGGTGGAAGGCTGCGTGCGTGCCTTGCCGCACCGCCATGCCTTTTGGGCATGGCATTTTTTGTCTCTCGATGCAGGCGGCAATCACGAAAAGGAGAGATCTGCAATGAAACATCTGCGCAAATGCACGGCCCTGCTGCTGGCCGTTCTGATGGTGCTCGCCCTCGCCGCCTGCGGTGAGAAAGACACGGGCAGCGCCGTTGACAAGGACCTGACCGTCAACGTCGTCTCGCTCAACGGCACGACCGGCTTCGGCATGGCAAAGCTCATGGCCGACAGCAAGGCGGGCAGCGCCGCGCTCAACTACAATTTCACCGTCGAGACCGACCCGAGCAACGCCACCGCCGCGCTCGTCAACGGCACGGCCGACATCGCCGCCCTGCCGACGAACGCCGCCGCCGCGCTCTACAACAAGACCAATGGCGCCGTGCAGGTGCTCGCGCTCAACACGCGCGGCGTGCTCTACGTCGTGACCGACGGCACGGAAAACATCACGTCCTTCGCCGATCTGCGCGGCAAAAACGTCTATGTCCCCGTGCAGAACCCGACGTTCATCTTCCAGTACCTGTGCGAGAAAAACGGTCTGACCGCCGGTACGGACATCACCGTCGACAACACCTATGCCCAGCCGGCCGAGCTCAACACGGCGCTCGCCTCCGGTGAGGTACACATCGCCGTGCTGCCCGAGCCGATGGTCACGATCGCCCGCGCGGCCAATCCGGAGCTCACCGCCGCGCTCGACCTGACCGCCGAATGGGACAAGGTCTCCGAGGCCGGCAGCCTCGTGCAGGGCTGCGTCGTCGTGCGCAAGGCGTTTGCAGACGAGCACCCGAACGAGGTCAAGGCGTTTCTCGACGAATACAAGGCGTCCATCGAATTCCTGACGGCTGAGCCCGAGCAGGCCGGCCAGATGATCCAGGATGCGGGCATCTTTGCCAAGGCCGCCGTGGCCGCCAAGGCCATCCCGAACTGCAACGTCTGCTTTGTCTCCGGCGCGGAGATGCAGGCGCCGCTCACGGCGTTTCTCACTGCGCTGAGCACCGTCGCCCCGCAGAGCATCGGCGGCAGCGTGCCGGGGGATGACTTCTACTGCGTGCTGAAATGAAGCGTTTCGCCCACGGCGCGCTGACGCTTGCATTCTGGGTCGCGGTGTGGACGGCGCTCGCGCTGCTCGTGAACCGGGAGCTGCTACTGCCCGCGCCGTGGGTCGTCGTGCGCAGGCTGTGCGAGCTCGCGGCGACGGCGGCGTTCTGGCGCATCACGGCCGTATCCATCGGCCGCGTGCTGCTCGGCATCACAGCGGCGGTCGCGCTCGGCACGGGCATGGCCGTCGCGTGCTCGGTGTCGAAAACCGCCGACGCGCTGCTGCGCCCGCTCATGACGGTCGTCAAGTCCACGCCCGTGGCGTCGTTCGTCGTGCTCGCGCTTGTGTGGATCGCGCGCGACTGGCTGCCGGTGTTCATCTCGCTGCTCATGGTGCTGCCCGTCGTGTGGAGCAACGTCTGCACCGGCATCCGCTCGGCCGACCCCACCCTGCTCGAGCTCGCGCAGGTGTACGGCTGGCCGCGCGGACGCATCCTGCGGCGGATCTATCTGCCGGGCGTGCGGCCGCACTTTCTCGCGGCGCTGCGCTCCGGCATCGGCTTCGGCTGGAAGTCCGCCATCGCCGCCGAGGTGCTCACCGTGCCGCACAGCGCCATCGGCCGCATGATCTATGAATCGAAGCTGTATCTGCAGACCACCGACCTCTTCGCGTGGACGCTCGCGGTCATTCTCCTGAGCGTCGGACTCGAGCGGCTGGTGCTGCGCGCGCTGACCCCGCGCGGGAAAGGAGGCGGCGGCACATGATCGAGGCGCATGACCTCACCGTGACCTACGACGGGCGCGACGTGCTGCACAAGGTCACGCTCACCGTGCCCGACGGGGCGCACATCGCGCTCATGGGCCCATCCGGCTGCGGCAAGACGACGCTGCTGCGCGTGCTCGCCGGGCTGCGCGCGCCGGACGGCGGCAGCGTGCGCGTGGAGCCCGGGCGCATCGCGTGCGTGTTTCAGGAGCCGCGGCTGCTGCCGTGGCGCACGGCAGCGGAAAACGTCAACGCCGTGCTCTCCGACCGGGCACAGACCATGCCGCAGGCACGCGCATGGCTGGAGCGGCTGGAGCTCGGCGAGGCGGCGGAGCAATATCCCGCGGCGCTCTCCGGCGGTATGCAGCAGCGCGTGGCCATTGCGCGCGCGCTCGCGTATGATGCGCCGGTGCTGCTGCTCGACGAGCCGTTTCGCGGTCTGGATGCGGCGCTGCGCGCGCGTGTGATCGCGTGCATCGCCGCCGCAACACAGGGCAGGACGCTCGTGCTCGCCACGCACGACCCCGCCGACGCCGATGCGCTCGGCTGCACGGTGTATGCGTATGCCGGCGGCACGTTTCGCTGCGGCGTACCGTGAAGTGCAAAACGCACCAAACGCATAAACGCAAAACAGCCCGCTCGTCGGAGCGGGCTGTTTTGCGCATCCGCTGCTCCGTCGCATGACCCATCGCAGCATTTTTACCCGGATATAGAACAAACCCAAGACGGCAAGCCGCCTGGGGTTCGTCGGCTTGCTGCGCAAGCGCGTGCCATGGAAACCGAGGCGGGCCTTGCCCCCTCGGGCTCCCCCGCTGCTCAGTCGCGCGGCACAGCAGCGCACAGCCGCACCCGGACATAGAACAAACCCCAGACGGCAAGCCATCTGGGGTTCGTTCAATAGAGAGGAGAATATGAGGAGGGAGAAACTAGCAAATTAAGAGATGTCGTTCGTGTCGACGAGCTTGACTTTGACGTCGAACGTTTTGCCGTCGCGATAGATGGTCAGGGTGACGGTGTCGCCCACCTGCAAGCCATCCTTGACGGCGCTGACATCGTAGGTGGTGGTCACGGCCTTGCCGTTGACCGCCAGAAGCATATCGCCGGACTGGATGCCCTGCTTCTCGGCGTCCGAGCCCTCAGCGACGTCGCTGATATAAAGCCCCTCGGGCAGATCATAGTAGTCCGAAGCGGCGGAGGAGATCGCACCCACGGTGATGCCGATGCTCACGCGGCCGGAAACGCGGCCGTCTGCCAGCAGGGCGTTGACGATCGGGCGGATGACCGCCGTCGGGATCGCGAAGCCGATGCCCTCCACACCGGTGGACAGGGCCTTCATGTTCGTGATGCCGATCACCTGCCCATACATGTTGATGAGCGGGCCGCCGGAGTTGCCTTCGTTGATGGCGGCATTGGTCTGCAGGAGGGTCATGCTGTGCCCGTTGTAGACCATGTCGCGGTTGATGGCGGAGATGATGCCGTTGGTCATCGTCCAGCGCAGCTGCTCGCCGAGCGGGTTGCCGATGGACACAACGTCATCGCCGACCTGCAGGGAGCTGGAGTCGCCGAACTCGGCGGGGGTGAGCCCCTGTGCGTCGATCTTGAGCACGGCGATGTCGCTCACGGCGTCTGCGCCGACGAGTGCGCCCGTATACTCGGTGCCGTCCGACGTGGTCACGGTGACGCTCTTCGCGCCGTCGAGCACGTGCGTGTTCGTGACGATGTAGCCATCGCTCGTGAGCACGATGCCCGTGCCGGTGCTGTACTCGCCGCGGCGGATGTCGGCATGGATGCCGACAACGGACGGCAGGCACTTGGCATACACGCTCTGCAGCGAGAGCACACTGCCGCCGGCGGGCTGGAGTGCCATGGTCACGCCGGGATCTGTCGGCGCGCCCGGCAGCTCGTTCTTGCCGGTGACGGTGGTGTCATCGTCCGCATCGTCCTGTGGGATCGTCACGCTGCCGTGCTGCCCGGGATCGACGGAGGGAGCAGAGTCCCGTCCGCGCGCCGCGAACACATAACACGAGGCGATGATCAGCACCAACACGCCGAGAATGATCATCGTGATCTTCAGGCCCTGATGGGACTTCTTCTTCGGTGCGGCGGTCTGCGACGGGCTCCAGTAAGAGTCGTAGCAGCCGCTGCCGGAAGCTTCGCTGCGGGGCGCGGAATAGCCGGCCTCATACCAGTCGGACTCCGGTTTGCGAACGTTGTCATACATGTTGGTGTCCCTCCCAAGGAACGATTTGATGATAACACACGATTTTGTGCTGCTTATGAATGGAAAACGAACATTCTATGAATTCCGCGAACAATTCATGAACTCTTGCGCCCGCCCCGTCGGCCAGTGCTTTCCGGCTTGGCGGTGGGCTTGGGCGCGGGCTTTGCGAGCGTGAGCGTGAACACGAACTCCGTCTCCCCGTCGCGGCTCGTGACGGCGATGTCCTCGCCGTGCGCGTCGAGGATGCTCTTGACCAGATACAGCCCGAGGCCCACGCCGTCGCGGTCAAGGCTGCGGCTGCGGTCGGACTTGTGGAAGCGGTCGAAGATGAACGGCAGGTCGTCGGCAGGGATGGTCTCGCCATGGTCGCGCACGGAGACGTAGGCCTTGCCCTCCGACTTCCAGAGCGAGACGCACAGCGTGCTGCCGGGCGCGGCAAATTTGACGGCGTTGTCCATCAGATTATAAAGTACGCGCGTGATGGCGTCCGGGTCGCCGAGCACGAGCATCGGATCCTCCGGAAGCTGGAGGTCGACGTCGAGCTGCTTGTCATTGGCGCGTGCCTCAAAGCTGAGCATGGTGCTGACGATCCTGTCCGAGATGTCAAATTCGCGCCGGCGCGTCAGATCCTCGCCCGTACTCTCCACGCGCGACATGTCCAGCATGCTGCGCACAAGGCGCGAGAGGCGGCGCGTCTCGTCGGCAATGGTGACAAGGTACTTGTCCTCCTGATCCTTGGGGATCGTGCCGTCGAGAATGCCGTCGGCAAAGCCGGCGATGGTGGTCATGGGCGTCTTGAGCTCGTGCGAGACGTTGGCAATAAAGGCGTTGCGGCGCTCCTCACTCGTCTCGAGCGAGTCCGCCATGGTGTTGAACGCCGAGATGAGCGCGCCGACCTCGTCGGTGCGTCCGTCATCCGTGACGCGGGCGGAGAAGTCACCGTGTGCGAATTTCTTGGCGGCGACGGCCATCTCGTCGAGCGGCTGCGCCATGCGCTTGCTCGTCACGAGCGAGAGCAGCAGCGCGATCATCATCACGGCTGCGGACGCGGCGAGAAATACCCACACGAACGTGCGCCAGCCGTCGATGATCGTGGCGCTGTTGGTCGTCACGAACACGTAGCCGACGATGCGCGCGGCCGAGCCGATGTTGATCGGCTGGGCGACGACGTAGTGTGCGGAGCTGTAAAACCCGCCGAGGCTCGTGATGAGATTGAGCTTGCCGTCGCTGCGCAGCTGTGTCATGGCGCTGCCGGTGAGCGTGCGGCCGAGGTGCTCGCAGGCAATGTTCCGGCACGAGCAGGACACGACCGTCCCGTCGGTGTCGGTGATGAAGATGTGGTTTCCGGTCGACTGTGCAAGCGTGCTGATGACCATGCGCAGGTCCCAGCTCGTAAGCTCGCCGCTGCGCACGAGCGCCTGCGCCGCATGGCTGACCTCCTCGGCGTTGGAGACCATGTTGCCGCGGTATTCGCTGATAACATAGCTGCGGCCGAGAAACACGAACGCCGTGCCGAGGATCAGAAAGCTGAAGAGCACCATGGCGGCGGTCGCGGCGAAGTTCTTGAAATAGATGCTCTTCACTTACGTCTCTTCCGCTTCAAACTTATAGCCCACGCCCCAGACGGTCTTGAGCGCCCACTTGTCGGACACGCCCTCGAGCTTCTCGCGCAGGCGCTTGATGTGCACGTCCACGGTGCGGCTGTCGCCGAAGTAGTCAAAGCCCCACACCTCGTCGAGCAGCTGGTTGCGGGTGTAGACGCGGTTGGGCGTCGCCGCAAGGTGGTACAAAAGCTCCATCTCCTTGGGCGGCGTGTCGATCTTCTTGCCGTCGACGATCAGCTCATAGGAGTCGAGATTGATGACGAGCTTGTCGAAGGTGAGCTTCTTGCTCTGGGGCTTGCCGTCGTCGCCGGTGCGGCGCAGCACGGCGTGCACGCGCGCAAGCAGCTCCTTGACCTCGAAGGGCTTGACGATGTAGTCGTCCGCGCCCATCTCCAGACCGGAGACCTTGTCCTCGGTCTCGCCCTTGGCGGTGAGCATGATGATGGGCATTTTCATGGTCTTGCGCAGCTCGCGGCAGACCTGCCAGCCGTCCATCACGGGCAGCATGATATCGAGCAGCACAAGGTCGGGCTGGATCTCCTTGGCCATCTCGACGGCCTTGCCGCCGTCGGCCGCATGCGACACCTCGAAGCCGTCTTTCTGCAGATACAGGCGCAGCAATTCCGCGATGTTGATATCGTCCTCCACGACGAGCACTTTCTGGCTCATGTGTTGTTGCCTCCTTCACCGGCGCGCCGCGCCGGACATAATGATCCAATGGTGCATCTTATTATAAACAACCGGTACGATTTTTTCATGTCCAATCTGTAAAATCCGCGCCCGCACGGCTGCGCGGCGCTCCCGGCGCGCAAAAGGCATTTACAAGACCGCGAAAATGTTGTATGGTTAACTGTAAACCTATTTTTGAACGAACAGCGAGGCAACCGCATGAACACCTATGGCGAACGTGTAAAAGTGACGATCTTCGGCGAGTCGCACGGCCCGGCGATCGGCGTCGTGCTCGACGGCGTCCCGGCAGGAGAGCGCATCGATATGGACGCCGTGCGCATCCAGATGCGCCGGCGCGCCCCCGGCTCGTCCGACCTGACGACCCACCGCTCCGAGACCGATGACCCGCTCGTGATGAGCGGCATCCTCAACGGCGTGACGACCGGCGCGCCCATCTCGGCCATCTTCCGCAACAAGGACCAGAACAGCGCGGCCTACCATCCGGAGATCCCGCGCCCGAGCCACGCGGACTATGCCGCGACCGTGCGCTTCGGCGGCCACGCCGACCTGCGCGGCGGCGGCCCGTTCAGCGGCCGGCTCACGGCGTGCCTCGTGTTTGCCGGGGCGGTCTGCCGCCAGATCCTCGAGCGCCGCGGCATCACGATCACGGCCAACGCCGTGCGCGTCGGCCAGGCGACGGGCAAGGAGCTCAACTTCGACATGAAGCGCGCCATCCTCGATGCGCGCAGCGCCGGTGACTCCGTCGGCAGCGAGCTTGAGTGCGTCGTCACGGGCGTGCCCGCCGGCGTCGGCGGGCTGCTCTTCGGCGGCATGGAGAGCCGCATCGCCGGCATGCTCTACGCCATCCCCGGCGTGAAGGGCGTGGAGTTCGGCCGCGGCTTCGCCCTTGCCGAAATGCGCGGCAGTGAGGCAAATGACCCCATCCGCCTGCAAAACGGGCGCATCACCATGGCGTCCAACAACGCCGGCGGCATCAACGGCGGCATCACCAACGGCATGCCGCTCGTCGTGCGCATGGCCCTGCGGCCGACGCCGTCGATCGCGTGCGAGCAGCCGTCGGTCGACCTCGCGACCATGGAGGAGACGCCGCTGCGCATCAACGGCCGGCACGACCCGTGCCTTGCCCCGCGCGCGATCCCCGTCATGGAGGCCGCGCTCGCCTGCTGCGTGCTCGACGCCATGCTCGACAGCGCCGCCACGATCTGAGAAAGGAGCCCATCATGGACGAACACAAGACCCCCGAAGAAATCATCAACGACAACGCCGCGCCGGACGCCCCGGAGACCGATGCGCCCGAAGCGTGCGTGCAGCCGGAAGAAGGCACGGCCGGCGAGCCCGCCGCTGCCGAGACCGACACCGCCGAAGTCCCCGCCGGCGAAGCCGATGCTGCCGAAGCCCCCGCTCCGGCGGAGAAAAAGCCCATGAGCGTCCGCGCGCGTCACGCGCTCCGGCGCGGTGTGGCCGGTCTGCTGGCGGCCATCGTGCTGCTGGCGGTGTCCGGCTTCGGCGTGTTCCGCATCGCCCGCGGCGCGCAGGAGATCTCCGGCACATTCGATGCCGACCCCGGCACGTTCGTGCAGCATGACATCGTCTTTATCCTCAACACGTTTTCCGACCCCAACGGCGGCAGCGCGCAGTACGGCGTTGTGCCCATCGGCGGCAAGCTCGTGGCCTTCCGCTTCCCCGCGCGCTGGAACGCCTCGGTCAAGACCATTGCCGACGCGACGACAAGCGTTCTCTCCGGCCAGAGCTACTCGGTCGACAGCTTCATCCGCGTCACCGGTACGGTCAAGACCATGCCGGAGGCCGTCTCGTCCGCGCTCTACGACTGGTACACGGAAAACCACGCCTACCTGCAGCAGATCGGCGCGATCGGCGACAGTGAGGACGCGGCCGACTACCTGCCCGACGCGATCGTGTGCGTGGACACCGTCGGCAGCATCCCGCAGGGCTGGGTCGAGGGGCTGACGGTCGCGGCCGTCGCCTGCCTGATCTACGCCATCGTGGTGCTCATCCGCATCCTCTGCGGCAAGTATGAGCAGGAAAAGCTGCCGGACATCACCTTCGAGCTCGTGGACATGACGCCCGAGACGGAAGATGCCCCGGAGGCGGATGCTGCGCCCGAGACCGAGCCCGAGACCGAGCCTGAAACCGAGCCTGAAACCGAGCCGGAGACCGAGACCGCGCAGCCCGAAAAATCCGAAGAAACCGAGGACACGCCCGATGCCTGACCACAAACTTTGCGTGCCGTGCCTGTTCGGGCTCGAGGGCCCGCTCGGCAATGAGCTGCGCCATATGGGGCTGCGCGATGTTATGCCCGAAAACGGCCGCGTGCACTGCACCGGCACGGACGCGGACATCGCGCGCATGAACATCCGCTGCCGCTTCGGCGAGCGCGTGCTGCTCGAGCTGGGCAGCTTCCCCGCGCCGACGTTCGACGCGCTCTTTGAGGGCGTCAAGGCGCTGCCGTGGGCGGACTATCTGCCGGCGGACGCGGCCTTCCCCGTCAAGGGCTACAGTCTGGAGTCGGCGCTGCACTCCGTGCCCGACTGCCAGAAGATCATCAAAAAAGCCGTCGTCGAGTCGCTCAAGCGGCGCTACCGCGTCGGCTGGTTCGCCGAGACCGGCGCATTGTATCAGATCCAGTTCTCGCTCGTGCACGACACGGCCACGCTCTATCTCGACACGACCGGCACGCCGCTGCACAAGCGCGGCTACCGTCCGGCACACGTGGCGGCGCCTCTGCGCGAGACGCTGGCCGCCGCGCTCGTGGACATCGCGGGCTACCGCGGCCGGGGCGATCTGTGCGACCCGTTTTGCGGCAGCGGCACCATCGCCATCGAGGCGGCGCTGGCCGCCAAGGGGCGCGCACCCGGCATCAACCGCGACTTTGCCGCCATGCAGTGGGCGTGGCTGCCGGCCGAGGTCTGGCCGCAGGCACGCGAGGAAGCGCGTGCGCGCGAGTTTCACGGCGACTACCACATCTTCGCCTCCGACATCGACCACCGCGCCGTCGCCATGGCGCGCGACAATGCCCGCCGCGCCGGCGTGGACGACTGCATCACGTTCGCCGTCGCCGACGCGCGGGAATTTGACCGCACGACCGAGCGCGGCGTCATCGTCACGAACCCGCCCTACGGCGAGCGCCTGATGGAAAAGCGCGAGGCCGAGGCGCTCTACGCCGCCTTCGGCGCGGCCTATGCCAAAACGGAGCACTGGAAGCTCTACCTCCTGAGCTCGCACACGGAGTTTGAGCGCACGTTCGGCCGTCCGGCGGACAAGAAGCGCAAGCTCTACAACGGCACGCTCCGCTGCGACCTGTTCCAGTACACGAAGGACGTGTGAAGCGGCAGGCCGGTGCATATGCTCACACCGGTAGTTAAAAATCCGCAAATATTCACGATTTCCCCTTGCGCGTCCGCGATGCGCGCGGTATAGGGTATAGTTGTTGTATTATTTTGTCGAAAGTGCAGGAATTTGCTATGAAACATCTGTTCATCGTCAATCCCGTCGCCGGCGGCAAGGACCGGCGCGAATACGTGGCCGAGCAGGCGCGTCTCGCACTCGAGGGCAGTGAGGACGCTTACGAGGTCTATGTCACGACCGCGCCCATGGATGCATGCGCCAAGATCGCCGCGGAGGCGGCCTCCGGCGAGGAGCTGCGGGTGTATGCCTGCGGCGGCGACGGCACGCTCAACGAGTGCGTCAACGGCGCCGCCGGCCGCAGCAATGTTGCCGTGACGCACTTCCCCTGCGGCACGGGCAACGACTTCATCAAGATGTTCGGCGAGGAAAAGGCGCGCTTTTCCGACCTTGCCGACCTCGTGCACGGCGAGGTGCGCCCCTTCGACATCATCGAGTGCTGCGGGCGCTACGCGCTCAACATCTGCTCGGTCGGCATCGACGCGCGCATCGGCACGGAGGTGCACCAGTATCACGACAGTTACATTTTCTCCGCCGTGGCAAACCTCTTCAAGGGCATCGCCCAGCCGCTGACCGTGCGCGGCTGCGGCATGGAGTATTCCGGCGGCACGTCGCTCATCTGCGCGTGCAACGGCCGGTTCTACGGCGGCGGCTTCAACCCCATCCCCGACTCCATGCCCGACAACGGCAAGCTGGAGTTTCTCGTCGTGCGCGATGTCTCGCGCCTGACGTTCATCCGGCTCGTCGGCAAATACGCCAAGGGGCGCTACCGCGAGCTGGAGCAGTTCATCACGCACCTTGAGGGCAACCACCTTGAGATCGACAGCGAAAACGAGATCGTCGTCAACATCGACGGCGAGGCGCTCTACGGCAAGCACGTGAATTTCGACCTCATCCCCGGCGGCGTGAACTTCCTCGTGCCGGCGAATATGGCCTTCTTCCATCCCGAGACCGCAGGCGGCCACGAGACGCGCGAATTTGTCCATACCTGACGAAAAAACGCGGTCATAAAACGTTTACAAAAAAATTTCGTCAGGGGCTTGATAATCCGAAAAATTGTGGTATAGTATGATGCGTTAGCACTCCTAGGAATTGAGTGCTAACGCATCGCTTTTTTGTATTCAATATTAGGAGGCATATAGATTATGAAACTCAAACCGTTGGCAGACCGTGTGATCCTCAAGCAGTTCAAGGCCGAGGAAAAGACCAAGAGCGGCCTGATCCTGGCAGCATCCGCGCAGGAGAAGCCCGAGATGTTCGAGGTCGTCGAAGTCGGCCCGGGCGGCATGGTGGACGGCAACGAAGTGAAGATGACCGTCGCCGCCGGTGACCGCGTGATCGTCGGCAAGTACTCCGGCACCACCGTGAAGGTGGACGGCGAGGAGTATTCCATCGTGCGCCAGAGCGACATTCTGGCCGTCGTCGAGTAAGACACTACTGCTTGATTCATTAGGAGGCTTTCATTATGGCAAAACAGATCATTTATGGTGAAGAAGCACGCAAGGCGCTGCAGCGCGGCGTGGATCAGCTGGCTGATACCGTCAAGATCACCCTCGGCCCCAAGGGCCGCAACGTGGTGCTGGGCAAGAAGTTCGGCGCTCCGCTGATCACGAACGACGGTGTGACGATCGCAAAGGAGATCGAGCTTGAGGACCCGTTTGAGAACATGGGCGCGCAGCTCATCCGCGAAGTGAGCACCAAGACCAACGACGTCGCGGGCGACGGCACCACCTCCGCCACCGTGCTGGCGCAGGCGATGATCCGCGAGGGTCTGAAGAACCTCGCCGCCGGCGCGAATCCGATGGTCATGCGCCGCGGCATCCAGAAGGCGACCGAGGCGGCCGTCGACGCCATCCGCACCAACTCCCAGCCCGTGAGCGGCAGCGGCGACATCGCGCGTGTCGGCGCGATCTCTTCCGGTGACGAGCACATCGGCAAGCTCATCGCCGAGGCGATGGAGAAGGTCAGCCAGAACGGCGTCATCACCGTCGAGGAGAGCAAGACCGCCGAGACCTATTCCGAGGTCGTCGAGGGCATGCAGTTCGACCGCGGCTATGTCACCCCGTATATGGTCACCGATAACGACAAGATGGAGGCCGTCATTGACGACGCGCTCATCCTCATCACGGACAAGAAGATCTCGAACATTCAGGAGATCCTGCCGGTGCTCGAGGCCGTGCTGAATGCGGGCAAGAAGCTCGTCATCATCGCCGACGACATCGAGGGCGAGGCGCTGGCCACCATCATCCTCAACAAGCTGCGCGGCACGTTCACCTGCGTGTGCGTCAAGGCCCCCGGCTTCGGCGACCGCCGCAAGGAAATGCTGCAGGATATCGCCATCCTGACCGGCGGTCAGGTCATCTCGACCGACCTCGGCATGGAGCTCAAGGACACCACGCTGGCACAGCTTGGCCGCGCGCGTCAGGTCAAGGTCACCAAGGAGACCACGACCATCGTCGAGGGTGCCGGCGCCAAGGACGACATCCAGAGCCGCATCGCGCAGATCCGCGCCCAGATCGAGACGACTACCTCCGAGTATGACAAGGAGAAGCTGCAGGAGCGTCTGGCAAAGCTCTCCGGCGGTGTTGCGGTCATCAAGGTCGGCGCTGCGACCGAGACCGAGATGAAGGAAAAGAAGCTGCGCATCGAGGACGCGCTCAACGCGACCCGCGCGGCTGTTGAAGAGGGCGTTGTCGCCGGCGGCGGCACGGCATATGTCGTGGCCAGCAAGGCCGCACAGGCGACGGCTGCCAAGCTCTCCGGTGACGAGAAGACCGGTGCGAACATCATCGCCGCCGCGCTGCGCGCCCCGATCTGCCAGATCGCGGCCAACGCCGGTGTCGAGGGTGCGGTCATCCTCGACAAGGTCAGCAAGAGCAAGAGCGTCAATTACGGCTACGACGCCGCACACGACACCTTCGGCGACATGATCGACAACGGCATCGTCGACCCGACCAAGGTCTGCCGCAGCGCGCTCGAGAACGCCGCGTCCGTCTCCTCCATGGTCCTGACCACCGAGTCCCTTGTGGCCGACCTGCCCGAGAAGGCCGCTCCGGCCGCTCCGGCTGCCCCGGACATGGGCGGCATGTACTAATCCCCCTGCCCCGGCAAAACAACAGACAAAGCAAGATCCGGCGCCCGCGATGCGGGCGCCGGATTTTTTGCTGTCTGCTTTCTTCTCTATCCACGGTGCAGCAGGCTCGCCCGCTCACGCGCCGGGCCTGCGCCGGAAATGCCCGCCGCGTTCATTGCGGATCACATCGTCCAGCCGCTTGACCATATCCCGCGGCATATACTCCGTCAGCGCCGCCCAGATGGAC
>ENA-OURZ01000893-OURZ01000893.1-human-gut-metagenome-genome-assembly--contig:-NODE-893-length-36755-cov-5.879591_pt1 | contig 36755 bp, 29 predicted proteins | sample MGYA00242073_ERZ509195 | MGnify/ENA primary metagenome ERZ509195 (study PRJEB26280, sample SAMEA2338837) | human gut metagenome | biome: human gut; feature: human-associated habitat; material: faeces... | reverse complement strand
GCCGCTAATTTTTTATATAATCAAATTATGATTTGAAACAGGTTCGGGAATTTGAAATTTTAGATAGAGATATTTTATCTTTTCATATCCCGAACAATAGCGTTTATGTGCTCAAGCTGCTCCGAATTTAAGCCTTTAAGATTTCCCATTGTTTCATTAAGGCAATTGGGCGCTTTAATAGATACGTCAAAAAACTCTGCGGGTTCGATGTTAAAGTATTCGCAGATATAAAAGAAAACGGTCATAGATGGCAGAGCGTCGGTAGTTTCAATTTTATTGATATACGATTCTGACTGTCCTAAGCTTAAACTCATATCGCGCGCGGATACATTCTTTTGCTGTCTTAATTCGATAAACCTCTTTTTAAACATTTCTTCATACATAATATACATCACCGTATATAATTGTACTCTATACATATTTTAAAAATACGGAAAATAAATATATATTTACATTGACATACAGAATTATATTCTATAAAATATAGTATAGTAGCGAACTGAATTATTATGGTCTGGAGGCATTTGTCAGTATGAATAATATAAAAGGTGGGGAAATTTGTCTGTTTCCGTATAAGTGGTTTGAGGTGAATGATATAAGGATAAATTTTAACAGTACATACGAAGAAGTACATAAGCTGCTCTTATTTTCAAAGATGAGGTTGCCGAGCTGCTTTTCAAAAAGCGAAACAGACGAACAGAGCGATTTTTCCGAATATGCCGGAAGTATTAAATTTATTTATAACGAAGACAAATTAAAATCGGTAGAAGTATACGGAAACGGGGCAGTAGTTTTGTCGAAGCACAACCAACAAAGTGGAATGGCAAGGGCGGAGCAGCTGACAAAACCGCTTGAAATAAGGTTTTTTTAATACATAAAAGGAGGATTTAAAATGAAGCTGTTTAAGTGTATTGTTATGCTGATTTTAATATTAATTACCATACGGACAGGCTATCTTGCACTTTTATATAAGGTCTCAACATCAACAGGTGCTTTTCTAATATGTTTAGGTATCACCTTGTTTGTTGCAAGTGATGGCGGTCTTAAAAGAAAATCAAATTGAATCACTGCTATCTTAATTACGCCATAATTAACCTACAAATTTTCGATTAATTGTTGATTTGTAGGTTATTTTATGATATACTATTAGTAATCAGGAGGTAATAGTATGACTGATATTATTTTTGAATATAAAGAACTACTTGCGCAGAAACTTGAAATTGAGCAAAAGCTTAGTGTTTTGCCAAAGGGATATATTTCTAAAAAAACGATTGGCGGTAAGCAATATTTATATTTGCAAACTCGCAACGGTGATACTGTTGAAAGTAAATATATTAAGGCGGAAGAAGCTCAAGATATAACAAATCAACTTTCCTTAAGGAAAGAGTATGAAGCAGAGTTACCCGACATTTTAATTCGACTTGCTGATATTGAAACCTCCGCAGAGTTGTTGGATAAAGCGTTACTTCGCAAATTAAAAATGTTAAAACTCACAAGCGGTATGGATAGCATTTCTGCTGACGAAAAAGAAAAGCGAATTTCCTTTTCTGATGCTATGACCTCAATTGAGGGTGTTCCCGTAAGTGCTAAGGTTAAAACCGACCTTGCCAATTGGAAAAAAGGCAATATAACATTCTTATCGGTGTTTGAACAAACACTCAGAAGATACGGTTTTGTAACGGAGGTATAACAAATGCACGACCCTTATTTATATGATGATGTAAACGTACTCAAAAACTTAGCTGATATTAAAAATTCAGAACTGCTACGCAAGGCAGAAGCCGATATTACCGGTCTTGCTATGGCGGCAATTTATGATTATAAGTACGATAAGTTTAACACCGAAACTTTGCAGGATATTCACCGCAATATCTTTGGTCAGATATTTGATTGGGCGGGAGAATTCCGTACCATTCAAATGGTAAAATACGAAGACGTCCTTGGCGGTGATACCGTTCGTTATGCTTATCCCAAAGAAATAAAAAAGCAACTGAACGAAACAATGAAAGAAATCGCCAAACTCAAAAGAACCGGCGATAATGATAAGGATATTGTTTTCAAACTCGTTCGTATTATAGCAAGTATTTGGCAAACCCACCCCTTCCGTGAAGGTAATACAAGAACAGTTATAGTGTTTGCGGTACTGCTTGCAAAATCATTGGGATTTGAGGTAGAACACGAATTATTTAAAACAAACTCCGCTTATGTTCGTAATGCTCTCGTTTGGGCATCACAAGGTATTTATTCAAAATACGAATATCTTGAACGCATCTTCTTCGATGCAATCCTTGGCGAAGATAACGAAACCGATGCCCCCACCGAAACCAAATCAAGCAAATACGACACCATCGGCGAGTATAAGGTTAAAGACTATAAAGAAAGACCACATGAGTATTTAGATGAAAAAGTGTAATCAATTTAAAACTAAGATTTATCTTGAAGGTGATAAAATGACGGAAAACCAGAAATATGAAGTTTTACGTAAACAAAAAGTTGAGGAGCTAACAAAACAGCTTAAAGCGTTGTTGCCAAAAATTTTGGAACGATATACTTTTAATGAAGACAAACCTGATGATTTAAAATCTCAGGAATTGTCTCTTAATGCAAAAATTGGAAGTAAAAACAATACATATCTCAATATCACTAATGATGTGATTACTTCCCCGGATCAATATGTTTCGATGTGGTTTGACGGATTGCTTAACCATATTGAAGTGGTTGATAAAGGAATGGAAGAAATACGCGCTGCATACAATTTTCAGCAACTATTGGTAAATGATGATGATTTAATGCAATACACCATATTGTTTTTAAAGCGAACCTATTGGCGTAACTGTTATTCTATATCAAAACTTAGACCTACCGAAAAAGATGCTGAACTTTGGATAGGCCAAAAAAATGCTGTTTATGGACTGCTAATAACCCCAAGATTTAAAAACGGGAATTGGGAAAACGATGTTAGTGAAATACGGCGTTTTAGACAGGATTACTTTACCATCGGTCATATACTGGAAACCGGATTGGTTATCCCATATGAAAATGATAAGATTAAATTCAACTCAGTTGACGAGTATCTTACTTTCTTTAAAAATGTTTTGGTACGCTTATCGGGTTCTCCGTATGAATTAAAAATTGCCGAATTATATTGTGAATATGTTAGAAGTAGTGCTAACCCCTATAAAGTGCCGCTTCTTATACCTGAACTAAGATATAACGGATTAGAAAATAATCATGTTTATAGGCTCGATTTCACTATTATTAACCCAATAACCTTAGAGAAACATGGTTTTGAGTTTTCACCATGGTCTACACATGGTTATCTTGGTGGTATTAAAGGGAAAACACAAAAAGAAGTTAATGAAGAGGCAAAAGCAAATTTCGAACATGAAATGAAAAAACACAAAGATTATTATCGAAATTTAAATATCTTTACTTTGATATATACTGATACGGATTTGCAGGGTATTAATAATATCTTTGCGGATATGAAAGAATATCTTGCACCTAAGCGTGAAAACAAACAACTTTTAGAATCTGTTATAGAAAGAATAAAAAATTACAGAAAAACACCATGAATATTAAGGATGAGAATCAAGTGACGTTTTTAGCTATTAAGGCTTCTGATATAGATAATTGGACCTCTAAAGAGCCGCGCAGAGCCCAGGAATTATTGCCAAAGTTAATTTGGAAGTTAATTTTAGCTTCCTCAAAAACAATAGAAGATCATCACTTTCCATTTGAAAAAGCGGTTCAATATGCTGGATATGATGGTTACTTGGTAACAACAGATACTTCTTCTTTTTATCCAAACGGGACTTCAGTTTGGGAATTTGGAACAGAAGAAGATATAAAATCAAAATTTAATAGCGACTATAAAAAAAGAAGCGATGATCCTGGTGGTATTGACTCGAGCAACACAACTTTTTGTTTTGTTACAAGTAGAATATGGAATCATAGAGAAGGAATCACCGAATTTACAAAAGCGAAACAAGAAGAAGCTATTTGGAAAAGTGTACGCATTTTCGATGCCAATAATCTTGAAATGTGGCTAAGTGAGTGCCCCTCTGTTGCTGCGTGGTTTTCAAAAATTATTGAAAAGCCGTTTGATGATATTATGTCATTGCAAGATTATTGGGATTATGTTGTTGATAAAACAGAGCCCAAATTAACATCAGAATTCTTTTGCTATGGAAGAGACAAATCAATCGCTGATGAAATAATTCAAAATGTAGATGGTGGTTGTTCTCAAATTATTTTGTCTGCCGAATCAAAAATAGAAGCAATTCTAACCTTAACTGCAGATTTGTTGAGAGACCTCTTGCTCAAAATGTTGCAGAACTAAAATTTTTGATTGATTCGTTAATTGAATCAAAGTATTTTGAGAGCATCAATGTTGATTTCATTATTAAGGCTCATTTAGTTTTCCCTGAATTCGCAGAAAGACTTATAAATTCTATATATTACGCAAAAGGCATTGCGTTTTTTGCAGATAAACTAGAAGGACTTTCAAACGATGATATTAAATGGATGGTCAGTCAACTTCCGATAACTCCTGATGTCATACAATTTATAAATTCATTCCCGGAGGATATCGAAAACGAGTTTTGGCAGTGTGCTAATACTTGGGGGATAATGCATCACGACTCAACTTTTGCTTGTGAATGTATTAACACTTTGATAAAATCTTGTCGCCCCTATTCTGCAATAAGAGAACTTTATTTTGCTGATGTTCTATCCGCAGGATAATACAAAAGGCATTGACCCTTTGCAGCAGTACATAAAGGAAATACACCGTTTTCCAAAGACTCCGTATAAACATCCGCGCCGAAGCAATCAATAATGACCTTCATCATATCCGCTTCGCATTTAAGGCGCACTCTTTCCATTCTGCCGTCATACATGGCGATGATGTTTTTGAGATAGGAGACAGGCTCAAAGTCCGCAGGCTCTTTTACCGATGGAATATCCGTCGCTTCTGCTTTCGCAATTCGATCCACGCGGAATTTCACAATCTTCCCGTGCCGTTCGGAATATCCGAGGACATAATATCTGTCATCGTGCCAGAGCATTGCATAAGGGGATAACTCATAAATGCAGCCGTTATGCTTATACACCTTTTTCTTTTCAGCCGTGTATTCTATGTATTTGAAGCGTATGCGTTTACGGTCATTGATTGCCTTATGAATCAGATCTACGGTATAGTAGAGTGTTCTGCTGTCGCTTTTCACTCTGCCGTCTATATACAGGTGCCTGTTCAACTCGGTTGCCTGGTGCGTACTTGCCACACCGCAGAGCTTTCCGACAAGCCTGCCGCTTTGCGCAGCCGAGATAAAGCGCGATGATTCCACTGCATCTACAAGCAGTTTGAGTTCCGGCAGTTCAAAAGTTCGCTGCCCGATAAAGTATTTGTTCGGCGAGCTTTTGACACAAACAATATCTATCCCGAACTCTGTAAGCTTCTCGATATCCGACATAAGAGCATGGCGTTCGACCTTTATATTTTCAGCTTCAAGCGCAGCAAGGATATCCGACACGGTAGCCGGATGGTCTTCATCGGTATTCTTCCACAGATATTTCAGCACATATAAAGTTCGGTCTTTTTTAGCCATTCAGCTTGCCCTCCGGTTCAGTCTGTTCTATATGATAATTATATCATATTTTATTGTTTCCTGCAATGGGGGCAGACGGCTCACTTCCTGCTTTCAAAATCTTTCTTGATATCGCTACTCCACTCTGACGAAATCGGTGCGGAAGCGCGCATATTGCGTACAGTATCCGAGACAGTACCAAGATCTATTGGATACATACTATATGATGTTTCAAACAATAAGAGCTGATTATAATCAAATGATTTCAAAAAGCCTGCTTTGTATCATGTCTGAAATACTGCACCCACATTGCTTGAATCGATTATAACAGAATATGACCTGAATACCTTCTGTGTTGTATTAACATCCCTATACTGTAAACAGAGGAAATCTTCACGACAGCAGAACATTTAAAGGACTTTATGACAAGATAAAAAATTCTGAGATAGAAACAATAATAGCAGATGCAGGATACAAAACACCGGCAATAGCAAAGCTTTTAATAGATGATGGAATAAAACCGTTGTTTCCATACAAGCGACCACAGACTAAAGACGGCTTTTTCAAAAAATGTGATTATGTATATGATGAATACTTTGACTGTTATATATGTCCGAATAACAAAATTTTAAATTACTCAACAACAAACCGAGAGGGACACCGAGAATACAAGAGTTGTCCACAGGACTGTGAAAAATGTCCGTATATATCTCAGTGTACCGAAAGCCAAAACCATGTAAAAGTAGTTACGCAACATATCTGGGAAAATTACCTTGAAATATGCGAAGATATTCGGCACACAAAGGGAAACAAAGAACTTTATAGTAAAAGAAAAGAAACCATAGAACGACTTTTTGGCACAGCCAAAGAGCATCACGGCTTCAGATATACGCAAATGGTAGGCAAGGCTAAAATGGAAATGAAGGTCGGGCTTACTTTTGCATGTCTTAATTTAAAAAAATTAGTAAAAATACTTGATAAACGGCAGAGTTATACACACCATTTTCAAGTTTTTGGCTCAATTTCTCAAATTTGCTTCATTTCACTTTTCAAAAAACTCAAAGCAGGTTTTCTGAACGAAAGAAAACCTGCTTTGTCTACAGTCTGTGACCTGCATCATTCTGATGCAGGTTTTTTTCGTCTTTATAGTATTCGCGCCGGTAAGTTCCGGGTGTGATTCCGGCCACCTTTTTAAAGGATTTATTCATTGCGTATTCATCGGAATAGTTCATTTTTTTGGCTATATCCCTTATTGATAGGTCGGTCTGTAAAAGTAAATTTTTAATTTTTTTGACCTTTTCTATTCTGAAAAATTCAGCGATTGTCAGCCCGTAGGTATTGGTCATAAGGCGGTTTAACTGCTTGGCGCTGAGCCCCATTTCCTTAGCGATATCATCCGTGCTGAGATCCATGGTGATATTGTCCTTCATGAATCGTATGAGGGTTTCCAGCCTTTTATCGTCATTCGCATAGTCCGGAAAGGTTTCCTCATTTTCTGCGGTAATTAATCTGGCAACTTCGGTTATGACCAGTGATATAAGCTCGTTAATAGCCAGCTTGTAGCCGGACTTTTTGTAAGAAATTCTGCTGAGAATCATTGCAATGATATTGTACAGCTCCTCGCTGCTTGCTATGTTGGTTATGGACATTTCCTTTCCGAAAGCGGTAAGGAAAAAGTTTTTTTCTTCGGATTCCTTAACCTGAATATCGAACCCGAGCACAAATTTTTCAAAATCATCACTCAGACACTCAAGATCGTGCTTGGTCTTGGTGGGGAAGATAACAAACTCACCTGCGGAGATTTTGATTTTTTCGCCGGTGATAAGACCGAAAACTGCATAGCCCTTTAAACAGTAATGCAGTTCATAGAATGAATGGGAATGAAAGGTATAGTTCCATGAATCGTAGCCGTTGTACGAAAACCTGCACCAATATACATTTGAGGTGAATGCCACATTATCAATGTGAAAATTCATTCGGTTCATTGCTTTTGAGGCGGCAAGCCTTTTGGATATAGGTAAATTGTATATTTCTAAGAGTTCGTTCACTGTTTTCACTTCCCCTGAGTTCAGTATATCATATACATATATTTACAGCAAGAATTATTTTGCCGTATACGGGCAAATCAACATTGGAAGAATATTCAAGATGTCCCAAAATGACATTTTTTTGTCCTATTTTGCCATTGTGAATAGTGCGGAAATAATGTATAATATCGTTAAGAAACATTGGTGATTTTTACAATCGATATACGAAAGGGATTTATATGATTAATTGTAAAGCGAAAGAAAAACCAAAAGCGGTTAAAAATGAAAAGAGTTTGATTTTCTCTGCGGGCGAAACATCCGGATATAATCATCATGCCTGCATAGCGTATTTTAAAGGGAAGTTTTACTCTGCATGGTCCTCCTCGCCGCAACATGAGGATGACTGCGGTCAGAGAATCATGATGTCTGTTTCTAAGGATTTTTATAATTGGTGCGAGCCTTTCCCGATTATTGACAGTATGCAGGGAAGATATTCTCCCGCGGTGCTGCTGGCGGGCGGCATGTCTGTTTTTGGAGATACGCTTTATCTCTATTTCGGTCATTACGAATACGCAAAGGAAGAAGTGCGTGAGAACGGCACGCTGCGCCCCCTGGCAGAAGATGACACCTATCATACCGATACCAAAGCCGGATATATCCGCACCGAAGACGGTGAGAATTGGAGCAAACCCGAATTTCTCAATATACCTGGCGTTCCCAATCATGCGCCGTCACCTTTGCACAGCGGAAGACTGCTTATGCCCTGCAGTATCCTATACCCATATTCCGATGATCCGAGCAGTGTAGGGGAGTACAAATTCGCCGGAATTTACGGGGATTCCTTCGGTGACGAAGCACCGTACGACGATTCGGTTTCGATAAATGCGGTTACAAAAAAGATGGGATGGAACGTGCCGCTTATCTGTGAGGGCGCTTTCTTCCAGACTGATGACGATGTTATACATATGATGCTGAGAACCAACTCGGATTATCTGTGGTGCGCCGAAAGCCGGGACAATGCCGAAAGCTGGTCACAGCCGTATCAGACTGAGTTTACCGATGATAAGGCCAAGTTCCATTTCGGCAGACTGCCCGATGGCAGGTTTTACTATGTCGGCAACTGTGTGCCGGGCGGCGGCAGGCTTCCGCTGATGCTCTGCGTTTCGGAGGACGGCGAGAATTTCGACCGCCATTATACTTTAAGGGATGAGCCTTATACAAAAAAATATCCGGGGCTTTACAAGGGCGGAGTATACGGCTACCCGGTAAGCCTTGTACATGACGGATATTTATATGTTATATATTCAAAGCATAAAGAAGCGATTGAGGTTACAAGGGTTGCTTTAAGCGATATTTAAGAAAGGTGCTGCTGATTTTGAGCTCGATATTAAAAAAGAGTACGGCATTTTTGCTGGGTGCGGTTTTAACATTGCAGCTTTGTCTGCCGTTGGCTTTAAAGGCTGATGACGGGGAAAGACAGGTTGAACTCAGCGGCAGTGTGAGCCGGGCGGCAAATTATACCGAAGCTTTAAAAGAATATCCCGAAGCCCTCGGGAAAAAGGAACAGGTCTTTACTGCCTCCGGAGCTGTTGCATCGGAGGGCGCAGAGGTTGAAACAGACGGGGGAGTGCTCTCCTTCGAGGCAGAGCTTAAGTTCAGCCTTAATGTAGCCGAAGCGGGAAGATATAATGTCAGGATTGAGTATAAAATCGCCGGCGGCGCGGCAACTACCGATGTTGTAAGAAAAATAAAGCTCAACGGAGCAGTGCCCTTCAGCGAGGCAGAGCGGATTATATTCAGCCGTAGCTTTGTTGATGAGGGCGAGATTACTCTCAACACCTCGGGAGATGAAATAAGACCCGGTGTGAAGGAGGTGCGTGAGCGCCGCACGACTATGCTGTACGATTCAGTGAGATTTTACAGCGAACCGCTTCAGTTCTGGTTTGAAAGCGGGGTACAGACCTTCTCACTTGAGTATGTAAGCTCGGATATGTATATTTATTCGGTTGCGCTGGTTCCGGTAACGGAAAATGCCGATTATAAAACCGTTTCGGCGGGATATAAAAACACCGGCGCGGTTTCGGGAAAAGAGGAATTTTATCAGGCGGAAGCGTCCATGACTGAACGCAGCGATTCCAGTATCAGGATGGAAAGCAACTCCGACCCTGCCGCAGTTCCGCAGTCAAAGGGCTATAAAAAGCTTAACGTGGTGGGCGGCAACCGCTGGCGTGAGGGCAATCAGAGGATAACCTATTCCTTTGATGTGCCTGAGAGCGGATATTATAAAATTTCCCTGAGATTTTTACAAAGCTGGAACGACGGCATGCCCTCCTACCGGAGAATAGAGCTTGACGGCGGCGTGCCCTGCCGGGAGCTTGAGGCTTATCGCTTTGAATATAACAGCCGGTGGCAGACCGAAACACTGAATGTCGACGGTGAAGAGATGCTTTTCTACCTTGAAAAGGGAACGCATCAGCTTTCAATGACGGTTGTTTTGGGTGAGCTTTCGGAAACAGTAAAGGCTGTATACGATAATATGCTGGTTTTGTCGGATATGATCCAAAGCATAAATAAGCTTACCGGCGGCGACGCAGACCCGAATTACGATTATGAGTTTTTCAAAAATATTCCCTCTTTAGAGGAGGATATGAACGCCGTAGCGGAAAGTCTTGCGGAACTGTCCGTAAGGCTGGATAAAATTACCTCCAAAAGCACCTCGACGAGCGGCAACCTAAAATCTACCGCAGGGCAGATAAGAAAAATGGCAGATAATCCGTTTACTATCGCCAAGAGGATAGATCAGCTTACCACTGCTCAAACCAATCTGGGTACATATTACAGCAGCATGCAGTCTATGCCGCTGATGCTGGATGAATTTTCGGTGGCCTCCCCCGATGTTGAGGTGGAGCCGAGAACTGCCGGCTTTTTTCAGAAAATAGCCGCTGCCTGCTATAACTTTATACTTTCCTTTTCAAAGGATTATAACGGAGTTTCGGGCACCTTTTCGGACGGCGGAAAGGTTAAGGAGACGATAAACGTCTGGGTGGCGCGCGGCACCGAATGGGCGGAGACAATTAAATACCTTTCGGATGCGGAGTTTACACCCGAAAGCGGCGTTTTGGTAAATATGAAGATTGTCCCGAGCTCGCAGCTTAATACGGGCAGTGCCAACGTGCTCTTGCTGTCTATTGTTTCGGGTAAGGCGCCCGATGTTGCAATGGGCGTTTCGGCGGCCTCCCCAGTGGAATTCGCCATACGCGATTCGGTATGTGATTTAAGCGTATTTGAGGATTTTGATGAAGTCGGCAAACGCTTTATAGATAAGATTTTCATTCCGTTTACCTATGACGGCGGCGTATATGCCCTGCCGGAAACCATGAATTTCAACTGCCTTTTCTACCGTAAGGACATATTCTCCAAATATTCCTTTAAAATTCCCGATACATGGCAGGAGCTTAGCGACGATTTACTGCCTAAGCTTTATCAGAACGGTATGGAATTTTACATGCCGCAGGATTTTACAACCTTCCTTTTCCAGAACGGCGGCACTTATTATACAGAGGACGGTCGGTACTCTGCCCTTTCCTCGAACGAGGCCTACCGCGGCTTCAAGCAATATACCGAGATGTTCACCCATTACGGGGTTCCGGTAAATGCCAACCTGCTTGCCCGCTTCAGAACAGGGGAAATGCCAATAGGTATAGGCGCGTTTGCGTTTTATATCCAGCTTCAGACCGCGGCGCCCGAGCTTGTGGGCAGTTGGGAAATCGCTCCGCTGCCGGGAACCTTGAAGCAGGACGGCACCGTTGACCGCTCAACCGGCGGTCTGGCGGCTGAATGTGATATTATTCTCACAAAGGATTCCTCCAAAAAGCAGGCCGCATGGGAATTCCTAAAATGGTGGACTTCCGATGAGACCCAGATTACCTACGCCGCAGAGCTTGAATCCACCATAGGAGTTGAAGCAAGGTGGAACTCGGCTAATTCAGAGGCGTTTTCCGCCCTCGACTGGACCGTGAACGACCGCGCGGTGATTGAGGAAATGTGGAACTGGGCAACCGAAATACCGGTGGTGCTCGGCGGATATTATACGACAAGATATATCGGCAACGCCTTTAACAGCGTGGTGGTATCGGGTAATCTTATCATCCGTGACGCGCTTGAGGAGGCGGTCGAGGCCATAAATAAGGAACTTGAGACCAAGCAGATAGAATATGGGGTGATAAGCAGTGATTAAGGCGAAAAGGTTTTTCAGAAAATACGGAGTCGCATATCTTGAACTGCTGCCCTTCACTGTACTGTTTTTAATTTTCACCGTGCTTCCCGTCGGCATTGCGGTGGTTCTGAGTTTCACAAACTATAACATGTTCCAGATGATAGATTTCGTCGGGATTAATAACTATAAGGGACTGTTTTTAGGCGACGAGATATTTATGAAAGCCCTTGGCAATACACTGCTGTTTGCGGTAATAGTCGGACCAGCGGGATACTTCCTCAGCTTTTTTGCGGCATGGGTGCTCAATATGATGAAATTCCGCAACGGCTTTGCGCTGATGTTTTACGCACCATCGATTATTTCGGGCGTGGCGATGAGCGTAGTCTGGAGCTATATCTTTTCGCCCGACAGCTACGGTCTGCTGAATAATGCGCTTCTCAGCATCGGTATTATAGATGATCCGGTGCTCTGGACGCAGGATCCGAATTACATTCTGCCCGTAATTATACTTGTATCGGTATGGATGAGCATGGGCACGGGCTTTCTGGTTTTTCTTGCCGGACTTCAGAATGTCAATAAGGAATATTACGAGGCTGCCGCGATTGACGGCATAAGCAATAAGTATCAGGAGTTAAAGTATATAACACTGCCCTCAATGAAGCCGCAACTTTTGTTCGGCGCTATCAACGCCGTTACGGGAGCCTTCGGCGTATATGAGGTTTCGGTCACCCTGGCGGGATTTCCCAGCCCTAACTACGCGGGTCACACCATAGTAACACATCTTTACGATTATGCGTTCGTAAGATTTCAGATGGGCTACGCCTGCGCGGTGGCAACGGTTCTGTTTATTATGACCTTCTTTATCGGAAGGGTAGTTATGAACGCACTTACAGAAAAGGAAGAGAAGGCGGCGAAGAAAAGATGAAGTACAATGCGTTAGCTAAAAAGCACCGCAGAAAAGCGCATATCTCAAAGGGTCAGGCGGCGCTTTACGTTATTGTGATGCTTTTAGTCACCTTTTCGGCACTGCCTATAATATATCTTGTATCCACCGCCTTCAAGCCGCTGAACGAGCTGTTTGCTTTCCCGCCGAAGTTTTTCGTAAGGGAGCCCACTCTTCAGAATTTTACGGATTTGTTTTTCTCGCTTTCCTCGGCGGCGGTTCCCTTTACAAGATATATATTCAACAGCATAACGGTAACCGTTCTTACGGTTGCGGGAACGGTTATTATATGCTCGCTCGGGGCATTCAGCCTGGTTAAATATCATCCGCCCGGCAGTAAGGTGCTGTTTACCGTAGTGCTGGGGGCGCTTATGTTTTCCCCCTATGTCACCCAGATACCGCGCTATCTTGTTATTAACGGGCTTAAGCTTGTGGATACCTACTGGGCGCTGATATTACCCAATCTCGCGGTTGCCTATAATTTCTTTTTAGTAAAGCAGTTTGTAGAGCAGTTCCCGAACGAGCTGCTTGAGGCCGCGCGTATAGACGGCTGCGGGGAGTTTAAATTATTTTTCAGAATAGTAATGCCGTTTTTGGCGCCGGCTTGGGCCACGCTGGTCGTTTTCAGCTTTGTTTCCTCTTGGAACGATTATTTTTCGGCGCTGATTTATCTTAACGATTCTGCGTCGTTTACACTTCCTTTGGCGCTTAATACTATTTCGGGCGGCGGATCTTCTATCGGACGTGCGGGAGCGGCAGCGGCTGCTACTACGCTTATGGCACTGCCTACGGTAGTTATTTTCACGCTCATGCAGCGCAAGGTTATGGAAACAATGGTTCATTCCGGCATAAAAGGATAGTCAGGAGGCAGGTATGCGAAAAAGCATAAGAATAGTTATATTAATAATCGCCGCCGCCATGTTATTCGGCTGCCCGGTTTCGGCAGAGGAATACGACTATACAATAAACGGCGAGGAAACCGTTGCAATTCCTAAATCTTATATTTATTTATACAGCATAAACCGTCTTAACACAAACGTGGATTCAAACGCTTATCTGAATCAGCCGTCGGCTATGGTATTCGGAAAAGACGGATACCTGTATATTGCCGATACCGGCAACAACCGGATTGTAAAGCTTTCGCGCGGCGGCACGGCGGAGATAATAAAATCCGCCGGAGACAAACCGCTTAAAGAGCCGCAGGGTATTTACGCCCTTGAAGACGGCAGTGTTTATATATCCGATACCGGAAACGGAAGAATAGTTTATCTTAATTCCGCCGGAGAATTGGTGAAGGAGTACGGTCTCCCGGAAAGCACCATGCTTTCGGATGTAACGGTATTTGCACCTACTAAAATAGCACCTGCGCCGAACGGAGGACTTTATGTCCTGATGGGAGAGACCATTATGCAGGTGGATGAAAACAACGAGTTTCAGGGCTATCTCGGGCAGATAGACATAGGCTTCAATTTTACCGATGCACTGCTGAGGCTGATAGCCTCCGAAAAGCAGAAAAGCGCTATGGCAAAGAGAACGGCCTCCAACTATATAAGCTTCTGTATGGGCGATGACGGCATTATTTATGCCACCAGCTTTGACAGAGGAGAGGGCGAGATAAAGGCTCTTAACTCGGTCGGAATAAACGTTTACCGCAAATACGGCAGCATCGACGGTGAATCGAATCCGTTTCGGGACGCCTTCTACAAATTTTTCTCCGGCAATATTTTGGGTAAAAGCTTCCGCTACGGAGAAGTCGTTGAGGGAACGCTTCCTACGCTCAGCGGTATTGCGGTTGATAAAAACGGTGTTGTAACGGTTATCGAAAAAGAGAACGGAAAGCTTTATCAGTATGACCGGAACGGCAATTTGCTTACGGTCTTCGGCGGTCTGGGGACTTCAAACGGTACCTTTGGTATTCCCGCCGACGTCGCGGTTGACAGCGACGGAAGAATCTATGTGCTGGATTCCAGCTACGGCAACATTCAGGTGTTTGAACCGACAGATTTCATAAAGACCGTTCAGGCGGCGGCTACCGCCTACTATAACGGCGACTATACTTCCTCGGATGAGATGTGGAATAAGGTGCTTGAAACCGACAGTCTTTATCCGCTGGCGCATTACGGTATAGGCATGACGGCATATAAATCGGGCGATTACAAAAAGGCAATGGAGAAATTTTCATTTGCTAATTACCGGACAGAGTATTCAAAAGCCTTCACAAAATACAGGTTTGAATATATGAAGAACCATTTCGGACTTGTTGTTGTGATTCTGATTGCCGCGGCAGTCTTACTGCTGGTGCTGATAAAACTTCTTATGAAAAGGTCGGGCAGGGTGCTCTACGGCTATGAGTACGGCAAAATCCGCAGGCTTTCCGTGGGGCAGGGGCTGTGGTTAGGCGTTGCCTGCTGCTTTCACCCGGTGCGGACGATACAGAGCATGAAAAACACCAAGAAGAGGCTTAACCTTGTTTCGGCACTTATTTTTGTAGTGCTGGCGATAGCCGCAAGATTTTTCTTTGTGTATACCGTGCATTATCCGTTTCAGGATGTCGAGCTTTACAGTGTCAGCATAGTTACCGAAATGGTAAAGCTTTTGCTGCCGGTATTTACCTGGACCGCCGCGGTTTACCTTATAACCTCTCAGGTCAACGGAGAGGCGACCTTCGGGGAAACGCTGATTGCAAACATCTACTGCTTTGTGCCGTATATATTTGTAATTCCTTTTTCGGCACTGCTTTCCCGAGTTATAAGCACTAACGAAACCATGCTGTTTGCATTTCTTGTGAACGGGGTAATTCTTATAAGCGTCTGTTATCTGTTCAGAGCGGTAATGATTCTGAACGATTACTCGGTAGGCAAAACCTTTGCGGTCTGCATCTTCTCGGTGATTGTAATGGTGCTTTTGTGGTTTGTGTTTATACTTCTGTACACGATGGCAGAAAGTGTAATTGATTTTATAAAGAGTATTTTTACGGAAGTTATGTTTATAGTCTGATGAAAGGGGTACATGCATGAAACGCTTGATTTGTCTGATACTGATTTCGGCAGTTACTGTATTAAGTTTTTCCGGATGTGCCGGCAGTCAGACCTTTACGGCAGAAAAGAATACCGCCGAAACCGCCCTTAAAGGAACGGCGGCAGCCCTCATTCCGTCCGAAGAGCAGGAACTTATCTGCAAAAACGGGGATTTAAGCCTTTATTACGGCAGCGAGGGCATAACGGTTAAAAATGAAACGGACGCGTCTGAATGGAAAAGCTATATGGACGAAAGCTCCTTTGCGGATTTTGCCACATCTACCGATACCTGGAAGAGCTATATGCAGTCGCTAGCTTCCGTTACATATATATCAAAAAACAGCGTAAACGGCAATTTCAACACGGAACATTCGGCGGCGAAAAGCAACGGACTTTCGGTGAAAAAATATGCCAACGGTCTGGAAATAAAAATAGATTATGCAAAATCGAAAATTTCGCTTACGGTTGAAATCACATTGGATAAAGACGGTATCGCTGTGCGTATTCCGGCCGAAAAGATAGAGGAAAACGGCGAGTTTTACCTGTACTCGGTCGAGCTGTTTCCGTTTATGCTGGCGGGCGGCACAGAAAGCGACGGCTATATCTTTTATCCCGACGGCTGCGGGGCGCTCAGTCTTTTCTCAAAAACAGGTGAAAAGAGCAAATTCGCCCAGCCGCTGACACTCGATGTTTACGGAACGGAAGAGACAAGGGATTATTTTAAGGAAACAAACAACCCGTCGGCTAAGCTGCCGGTATGCGGCATCAAGAACGGCAGTACGGCTTTTTTGGCGGCCGTGACCTCGGGTGAGTCCGACGCACAGATAAACGTAAACCCCGCTGTCGGTATGTCTGCCCTGCCGGTTAACCGTTCCTCGCTTTCGCTGATATTCAGAAGAAGGTACACGGTTGAGCTTGCGCAGATAAAGTCCTCCAAAACCAAGGAGAAAAGCGCGGTAAAGCTTAATGAAGACCTGCTTGACTGCGACCGGACGGTAAAATACTTTCTGATTTCCGGCGATTCTGCCGATTACAGCGGTATGGCAAACGCTTACAGGGAATATTTGATAAAGCAGAATATTCTCGACGGCAAAAACGGCACCGGCAGTAAAACCGTACTGAAATTCTTTATGGGCGTGCCCACCGTCGGGGATACCTATCAGGGTCTTGTGAAAACTACCAGTTTTTCCGATGCAGAGAAAATTCTCGAAGAATATAAAGAAGAGGGCGTGAACGGGCTTACGGTAATACTTAAAGGCTGGCAGTCCGGAGGATACGGGGACAATCTGACTTCATATTCTCCCGAAAGCAGGTTCGGCGGTAAAAAAGGGCTTAAACGGTTGAATTCCTTTGCCGCTGAGAACGGCGTAAGGCTTCTGCTTGAAATAGACCCCATGCTTATTACGGGAGGCACCGGATTTTTCATTAAAGGCAAAAATACCGTTTCCGACGGTGCGGGCTCGCCCGTGACCGATGCGGAACAGCTCCGGTATATTGCCAACCGTAACTATTTGCAGAAGAATGTGCTCAAAGCACTTAAAAAAACCGGTGAGTACGGCTCGGCGGACCTGCTTATTGCCGGTATCGGTGAGAGCGTTTATTCTGACTTAAGTTCTTCAAACGCTGCCGAGCGTTATGAAATGCAGCAGCTTTTTGAAAGTCTTTTTGAAAAGTCAGGGGAAAATACAGCGGCTTCGGGCGGTAATCTGTATGCGCTGAAGTTTTCGGATTTTATTGATGAAAGCCCGCAGGGCACATCGGATTCCCTGATTGAGGATATGAAAATTCCATGGTATCAGATGGTGGTGCACGGCTCGTCGTCCTACACTACCGAGACCGGCAACTCATCGTATGACCTGAATTTACAGAAGCTTAAATGGATAGAGTACGGCGCCGTACCGTATTTTGAAATCACAAAGGAAAATCCTTCGGCTTTGCGCGATACCCGTTATACACAGCTGTTTTCATCGGAAAATTCCGAATGGAAGGAAAAAATCTGTGATATATACAAGGAATTTAACGGGACGCTTGATATAACAGACGGATTTATTATAAAGCATGAATATCTTGCCGGGGATGTAGTGCTTGTAAAATACGGCAGCGGAGCGGAAATCGTGCTGAACTATACCGGCAGCGATTATCTGTATGAGGGGCGGACGGTTCCCGCCGAGGACTATGCCGTTATAAAGGAGGGAGAAAATGAAAAAAAGAATTAAGCTGACCTTTACCGTGCGGGACGCACTGATAGGCTTGTTTTTCATTTCTCCGTTTATCATAGGTACGATCCTGTTTTTTGCCTACCCGACAATAACTTCTTTTCTGATGAGCTTCGGAAATGTCGATAAGAACTCCGGCAATATGAGCATTATCTTTTCGGGTACCGAAAATTATGTGAAGGCGTTTATCGAGGATACGGAGTTTGTCCCTAAGCTGCTTGAATCCATGAAGGAGGTTGCGGTAAAAACTCCTCTGATAGTTATTTTTTCCCTGCTTATAGCGATACTGCTTAACAAAATCACAAGGTTCAGGGCATTTTTCAGAGTGGTTATAATTCTGCCGTTCCTTATAGGCTCGGGCAATGTTATGAGCCAGCTCCTCAGCATGGAAGTGGATAAAAACGTTCTGCTCTTTTCCGGCAGCAATATTTCAGTCTGGATAAATAACCTTATGGGCGGGGAAATCGGTGAAATTATCGACCTGTTTTTCAGCGTTATTGTGCTGGTGCTTTGGTCGAGCAGTGTTCAGATACTCCTTTTCCTCTCGGCAATACAAAGCACAAATCCCGCGCTTTATGAGGCGGCGCGTATCGACGGCGCGGGCGAGTACAGCATTTTCTGGAAGATAACTCTTCCGACGGTTATGCCGATACTCCTGCTAAATGCGGTTTATACTATTATAAATACCTTTACAAGCTCTACAAATCCGCTGCTTTATTATATAAAGAAGCAGTCGCTGTCGCTCGGTGAGCACGGATATGCCGCCGCGCTCGGATGGATTTATTTTGCGTTTATTATAGTCTTCATAGGAATAGTGGTTTTCATACTGAGCAAGTGTACCAAGGCTACTTATTCTTAGAGGTGATGTGATGAGAAAGACAGATATTAATTTACGGAATATGTCTGGGAAATGGGCGGGCATAGGCGCTAAGATTCTGCTGTACGGAATGATGATTTTAGTGTCGTACATATTTCTTTACCCGTTTCTTTATATGCTGGTCACATCGGTGATGGCTAACGACGATTTAAACAATTTCACGGTAATTTGGATCCCAAGAAGCCTTAACTTTAAAAATTACAGCATGGCGGCAGAATTCATGAAATTTTTCAATTCGCTGAAAAACAGCCTGTTTTCCACCCTTGTCACCACCTTGGGTCAGCTTATAAGCTGCTCGATGATAGGCTACGGGCTTGCAAGATATAAATTCCCCGGCAGAAAGCTGGTTTTCATGGTCGTGATACTGGCCATGATAGTGCCGACCCAGACAATAATTATCCCGCAGTATCTTTTGTATGGCAGATTCGGCTGGCTCAATACCTTTGCTCCCATAACGCTGCCGGCGTTTTTCGGCTACGGCTTTAAGGGCGCGCTTTATATCTACGTGTTCAGGCAGTTCTATTTAGGGCTTCCGAAGGAGCTTGAAGAGGCGGCCCGCGTTGACGGCTGCGGCTTTCTGAGAACTTATATAAGAATTATTTTCCCCACTGCCAAAACGGCGTATATAGTGGTGCTGGTGCTTTCGCTTGTATGGAACTGGGGCAATTATTTTGAGCCGTCGATGTATCTCGGCAAAACGGATATGTATACGCTTCCGATGAGCCTTAACAATATAACCGACGCGCTTACGGTATCGCTGGAGACCTTGACCAACAGCTACGGCATTGACGCAGACAGCCCCCTTAATGACGCGGTGCTCTGCGCGGGTGCGGTAATGGTAATAGCGCCGCTCGGAGCAATGTTTGCATTTTTGCAGAAGGAATTTATTCAGGGCATAGAAAACAGCGGACTTACAGGTGAATAAAAGAAAGGTTGGTTTTTTAAATGATTAAAAAGAAGATTTTATTTGATACGGATATAGGCTCGGATATAGACGATGCGGTCTGTCTTTCTTATATGCTTTCCAATCCGGAGTGCGAGGTGGTCGGTATTACTACCGTTTCGGGCGAACCGATTGAAAGAGCCAAGCTTGCAAGCTGTCTCTGTATCGCGGCGGGAAAGGGCGATATCCCGATTTACCCCGGCTGCCCCGATCCAATACTTACCGAAAATCTCCAGCCGGAGGCGCCGCAGAAGTCGGTGCTGGCTAAATACGAGCACAGAAAAGAGTTCCCGAGGGTAGGGGAGCATATTAAATTCATGATAGATACAATCTGTGCCAACCCGGGGGAAATCACCCTGCTGGCGGTCGGTCCCATGACTAACGTGGCGCTGCTTTTCGCGACTGATCCGGAAATCCCGTCACTCCTTAAAGAGTTTGTCTGCATGTGCGGAGTATTTATACGGGAAACCCCGTTCAGAAATACCGAGTGGAACGCCAAGTGCGACCCGTATGCCACCAAGGTTATTTACGACGCACTGCCTCCGGTTCACCGTTCGCTGGGGCTTGACGTCACGCTTAAGGTGACAATGCCGGCCGAAGAGGTAAGAAAGCGCTTTACAAAGGGGATTCTGCCAATAACACTCGATATGGCGGAGGTATGGTTTGAAAACGTAAAGGAAGTAACCTTCCACGACCCGCTGGCGGCGGTCTGCCTTTTTGAGGATGTATGTGAATTCCAGAGAGGCAAGGGTCATGTGGATATCGGCAGCACCTTCTTCAAGGGCAATATTTACTGGAAACCCGATAAAAACGGTCCGCAGGAAATTGCCGTCAGGGTGGACGCAGAAAAATTCTTTGAAAGCTATTTCAAATATTTTAATTAAAGCAGGGATTATAGATGAATAAATTGTACAGCGGTGTTTGTCCTGTAATGCTGACACCTTATACTCCGGATAATGAGATTGATTTTGACTCGCTGAAAAAACTGACCGACTGGTATATCGAATCGGGCGCTTCATCGCTTTTCGCGGTCTGCCAGTCAAGCGAGATGTTTCTGCTCTCTTCCGAGGAGAGAATCGCATACGCCGAATTTGTAAAGGCGAATTCCTCCGTGCCGGTTTTTGCGGTGGGAAATGTTTCCGAGAACCGCGAAGAGGCGCTTGAGGAGATTAAAAAGCTGATAGACGCCGGTATAGACGGAGTGGTTTTAATAACCAACACTTTGGTTAAAGAGGGGGTAAGCGGCGAAGAATGGCAGGAGGCAGTAAGCTGGTTTTTGGAAAGAATCCCCGAGGATACCGTAATGGGGCTTTATGAATGTCCCATACCGTATAAGCACCTTATCACCGATTCGGAAATGGAGTTTATCGTAAAAACCGGCAGATTTGCATTTTTAAAGGATACCTGCTGTGATGCCGGAATAATCAAAAAGCGTTTGCAGATTATAGGCGACGCACCTTTGAGTCTTTTCAATGCAAATTCCACAACTCTGCTCGATACTCTTAAAATGGGCTGCGCGGGCTTTTGCGGAATAATGGGCAATTTCAATACCAGACTTTGCGTATGGCTGTGCGACAACTGGCAGAAAGAACCTCAGAAAGCAGAGTATGTGCAGTCGGTGTTATCGGTGGCATCAAAATTCGGCGATCCGACATATCCGTTCAACGCAAAGTTTTTCCTTGAACAAGAGGGAATTATAAACAGTCCGGAGACAAGAAACGCAAACTGTGCCAGGGTTACAGAGCTGGATAAGGCCGATCTTGAACAGTTAAAAATCCTTTTCAATAATACCGAAAGGTTAGTTATAAAATAGGAAACGGAGGAAAAATTATGAGAAAAAACGTCTGCCTCAAGGTTCTTTCGCTTGGTCTGGCTGCACTTCTGATAATTTCCCTTGGCGGCTGCGGCAAGAAGGAAGAGGTTAAAAAGACCACTGCCGACTCCTTCAAAGAAGTTACTCCCGAAGCAAAGGCGGAAGAAACCATGAAAGCTTTCAGCAACGATACTCCGTACGGTTACGGCGACATTGGTGTAGAACAGACTGTTCTGCATAGCCCAACCGAAGAATGGCAGTATGCGCACGGCGCCACCATTGATTACTTCGACGGCACCTTTTATTGCGTCTGGGGCGTGGCAAAGGTGAACGAGGGCGACCCGGGCGGTCATCTGCTGATGTCCACCTCAAAGGACGGAAAGAAATGGAGCACTCCGCAAAAGATACTGGGCGAGCCGAAATATGCCGACAGCGGGATACAGTATTCCTACGGACTCAGAGGCTTATTCTTTGTGGATGGCAAAATAGTCGTCAGCTATAAGATTGACGAAATGGCAAGCATGGCAGTGGATGAAAACGGTCACCGCAGACCTAAGTTCGGTGATGAATACATAGTAAACCGCGGCGAGTACGCTGTGGAAAGCTCCGACGGCGGCAAGACATGGCAGTCATCGGATTACTGCACGGGCGTGGCATATACCGCGGATTCCCTTAATAACGGACGGATTGTGAGCTGGGCCGGTAAATATACCGACGACCTTACAATGAAAAGCAAATGGGAGCGCTGGAGCATCGATACCTCGCTCGCCACGGCGGACGGTTCGACAGTTACTACCGAGCCCTACGGCTTTCAGGCGGAGGACGGCACGCTGAGATGCTTTTTCCGCACAACACTTCCGGTGCTTTACGGCGCCGAAAGCTATGACGGCGGCAAGACCTGGACCAAGGCTTACAGAACGGACTTTTCAAGCGACGCTTCAATGTTCAAGTTCGGACGTCTTTCTGACGGAAGATATTATTTTGTGGGAAATCCGGTATACAACAATAACCGTTTTCCGCTGGCGCTGCTTATTTCAGAGGACGGTATGAAGTTTGACCAGTGGTATACCATACATGACGACATACCCCAGCGTGAGTACGGCGGCATGTATAAAAGCGGATATTATGCCTATCCGAGCGTTGTTGAGGTAGACGGATATTTATACGTGGCATACTCGATGAATAAGGAGACCATCGCGGTATCCAAAATAGATATATCGAGCATAGATAAATCAAAGCTCACGCTCCAAACCCCTGTGAGCGATGTGTTTACCTCTGACCTGCAGAATTTCGTAAACGCTACCGGCATGTGGGATTACACCGCGGGGCTTGGCTATACCTCTAATATGAGCAACAGATTCGATTTCAGCCTTTCGGATACAAAGCTTGAAAACGGTAAGGATTTCACCTTAGAAACCGATATTACCTTCCTCGGTAATCAGTTTGAGCCTACCAAGGAGTTTGCGGGGATTGTCTTCGGCGCGTCAAAGTCCACGCAGGATACGGTTGATTTCAGCAAGGACAGCTATTACTACCTTTCTTTGGAGCTTAAGGGCTTTACAAGATTTTACTCTAACGATATGGGAACGGTAAACGGTCACGGCGGTCATATTCCGCTGACCGACGATTTAAAGCTTTTACAGAAGTATAACCTGAAAATGGAGTACGACACGCAAAGAAACATGGCTACCTACTATATAAACGGCAAATATATAAACCGTGTGTATCTGGATAATTATAACGGCGGTTATGTGGGGCTTTGCACCGGCTACGGCGCGTTTGCGTTCAATAACGTTAAGCTTATGGTCGGGTAATATTATCAGAGGATCGGAGGTAAAGGTATGAAAAGAATAATCTGTACGGTTTTAGCGCTTACAATAGCTTTAAGCTGTTTGTTTTCGTTTTCCGTCGTCATGGCGGAGGGGAGCGGCTCCGGAGTAAACTGGAATATTGACCGCGGAATCTGGGATATCAAAGGCGATACTCTTGTCTGCACCGGAACATCCGACAGATAGTGGGTCTACTCTTCCGAAACCGTAACGGCAGAGGACAACTGGAGCTTCAGCACAGATGTGGATACCGCCTCGGGCGGACAGCAGTTCTTCTTCGGCAGAAAGCAGCCGAGGTTCAATCAGCAGTGCAGCGGGCTTTATGTTCAGGTCTTCCCCGACGGGAAATTCAGGCTGTACTATCAGGTTACAAAGGATAACGGCGGCACCGTAAAGGTAGAAACCAAGCAGTACGGCAGAACATTCAGCTTCCCGTCAGGCTCGAAGCCTTTGAAGTACGGCTTTAAAATTGCCAAAAAGGATAATATGTGCGGCATTTACTTCGACGGAGTCTGTGTGTTTGAATTTGACTTGACCCTGCCGGAGTTTGAGTACGGCGGAGGGCATTTTGCCATCTTCCAGCCGAACAGCAATAAAACGACATATTCCGGTGTAAAGCTTGCAATAGAAAAGCCCGCACCGGAGATCCCCGATGAGGAGATTGACGAAAGGGCTGAAATCAACTGGAATGTCGACCGCGGAATCTGGGAGCAAAACGAAAACGCAATTATCTGCACCGGCACGTCCGACAGACAGTGGGTATATTCAGACAGAACCGTAAAGACTGACGATAACTGGTCCTTCGGTGTCGATGTGAAGACGGTCTCGGGCGGGCAGCAGTTTTATTTCGGCAGAACACAGCCGAGGTTTAATCAGCAGTGCAACGGGATTTATGTTCAGCTTTTCGCAGACGGTAAATTCAGAGTATTCTCTCAGGTGGTAAAGGAGAACGGCGACGGATCAAGCAAGGTAGAGACCAAGCAGTACGGCCGCACCTACAGTTTCCCCGAGGGCTCTTCGGGGCTTAAATACCGTTTCGGGATTACCGCACTTGGCGGCAGGGCATATGTATTCATAGATGATATATGCGTATTTGAGTTTGACCTTAATGCGGCGGAGCTTGATTATCGGGGCGGCTATTTTGCCATTTTCCAGGGCAATAATAATGTGACGACCTACTCAAATTACAGCCTTGCCGTAAATAACGAGCCTTTCACCCTGGCAGGCGGAAAGATAGTGCTGACTGCCGACGGCTTCAGAAGCGCCAATTCCAAGGAAAAGTGGAATACTGTCTGGGTAGGCAGTCAGGCCGAGGGTGACAGCGGCGAGATTGAGCTTGATTATAAAGAGTATGAGGGTAATAGGGCGGGATATGTCCGTTTCGGTTATATTTCCGATACCAACTTTTACGAGGTAAGGCTGGAAACGCCGGAAACCGACCGCAGAAAATTCACACTCTGGCACATAGGCGAAAGTAATAAAAAGCTGGCGGAGGCTTATCTTTCGGCTTCTGACAGGTTTAAGCTAGGCGAGTTTAAAATAAAAGTAAGCGTAACTGATAATAACGCTAAGGTGTATATCAACGGAGACGAAATAATAAGCTGCGGCGTCGATTATTACGGCGGCAAATTCGCCGTGCAGGCGCTTTATACCAAAGCAAGGTTCAGCAATATAAAAACCTCCTCAAGGGTGAGCGAGGACACAAACGTCTGGAAGACGGTTAAAACTGCTTGGAATACCGTATCCAGCGGCTGGAGCAAGGTTGACGGAATCTATTCCATCGTTAATCCGGTCAAGTGGAATACCGCTATCTTCGATAAAAAGCTGAACGGCGGCGACTTTATCTTTGAAACTGAAATAATGAATTTTGCCGATAACGGGGCGATAAACTTCCTTATCGGGCTTCCGGGTAATTCCAAGAACACAAACGACGCCTATTCGGTGCGCTGTGCATTGGAGAAGGAAAGAGGCAATGAAAATATCGCGGTTTACAACGATAAGGAAAATAACAAGCGCTATACCGGCTGGATGCCTTTCCCGGCAGATTCCGACAAGCACAATTTCAGGGTTAAGATTCAGAAAACAGGTAAGCTTTTGAAGGTTTTCATAGATGATAAGCTGATCCTCACTACCGACTGCATGGCGAATTATACCGGCGGATATATCGGTTTTGCCACGCTTCAGGCGGCCGCCTCCTTTAAGGATACCTCAATCAGTATTCTTGAAGGCGACGATATTTCACCTGAGTCGAATCTTCCGCTTGATGAACCCGAATATAACAGCAGCGAAGTAAACTGGAATATAATTACCCCTTATTGGGAGGAATGTGAAAACGGCTATAAAACTACCGGCACTTCCCGAAAGGACAGAACAGCTATTCTGAAACCGCGGCTCGGTGAGGATGAGGATTTCACCCTTACGGCGGATATTGAAAATTTCACAGGCGAGAATAAGCATTTTCAGGTGCTGCTCGGCACAAGCCATGCCTATGTGGGCGACGGCTTCAGCATAAGAAATAACTTTGCCGCCGACGCCGTGGGCAAAAACATGGCGTTTTATGAGGGACGTACCCGCAAAACCGGCTGGATGACCTGGCCGGCGGATTCAAGCAATGTAAACTTTAAGCTGCGGGTTGAAATGCGCAACAAGCGGCTTACCGTTCTTGTGGACGATTATATTGTCGTTTGGACCGATGTGAAGGAATATAAGGGCGGCTATCTGGGCTTTATTTCTCTGGTGAACGGTTTGAAGATAAAAAATGTAAAGCTTTATACCGAGAATCAGAAAACCCTGAGCGATACCGCACTCGACAGCTTCAATACAGATAAGAAGACCCCCGACTTTAAATCGCTGAGCTATGCTGCCGAAAAGATCAAAAAAGGCATGTACCTCGGCTGCCTTGTCAGATGGAACAAGACCATGAGCGAGGAGCCGGTCAGCGGTGACTGGCAGTTCGATACCGATGTGGTATATGTGAGCGGCGATGTGAGAAGCTATAACTTTGTATTCGGATGTAAGGATAACGAGGATACCGATTCAGGATATTTCCTGGTGGTAAGCCGCGATGAGGCGACCGGAAAAACCACTACTCACCTTAGAAGAGGTAAGGGGCGCGTAACCGCCGTCTTTGATGTTCCCGAAAGTATAAATGCCGAGGATTTCCATCTTACACTGAGGGTGGTCGGCGGTGTATGCGCGGTTTATATGGATAGTATTCCTGTTTTCACCTCCAAGCTTACAGAAGCCTCAGACGGATATTTGGGAATGACCACCAAATCTTCAAGCGCACTGTTTATCAATATGTCGGTCGCCAAGCGCGACGCGGTTAAAAATGTGACAGAAGGCGTCAAACCCTTGATTCCTCAGACGGGCGACGATACTCCGGATATCACGGCGGTATTTATTACCGCACTTGTTTCAGGCTTTGTTTGTATTTTATTGGCAGGGTGCCAAAAATATAAAGGGAGGATTTTAAAATGAAAAAGGTTTTAAGCGCAATTCTTACTTTGGCAATTTCCGTTTGCAGCCTGGCAGTGCTCCCTGCTTCGGCTGAAACAGCATCGGTCTCCAATATGACGTGGAATCCGAATCGCGGTGAATGGAATATCGCTGCAGATTCTATAACCTGCACTACGGCTTCCGGAAACCGTTATGCCTTTTCGACCGAAAGAACGGCAAAAACAGATAACTGGACAGTCTCCTACGATGTAAAGAAAAACGCACGGACAGAAGGAACCGAAATTGCCGACGGAGGTCACGAGTTTTATTTCGGGCGTGTGGACAGTGCTTTTGTGGCAAGCAATGCACGCATGCGCGTTAGTATATCCTCTGACCATAAAGCGAGACTGTACTATAATCCGGGAAGCACCGATAGTCCAATAGGCAGTTGGACGGACTGGCCCGAGGGAACCGACCCGAACAGCTACAACGTTAAAGTCAGTGTTGTAAATCAGAAGTGTTATATCATGATAAATAATGTATGTATAGCGGCACATGATATATCATCGGCAAATTATAACTATTCCGGCGGCTGCTTTGCTTTTATGCCCAGCGTTTCGGATACATATACCACTACATTTTCAAATATTCATTTGTCGGTCAACAATGAGCCTATAAGCGTAACGGGCGGGGATTTTATCCCCACCGACGCCGGATTCAGAACAGTGAACCCGGCCACCAAGTGGAATACTGCCTTTCTGGGTGACAGCACGGCAAGCGAATATGCAGAAATGAGTCTTGATTATGCCTATATTTCAGGAAACGATCAGGCGTATATGCGGTTCGGAGATACATCATCTGCCGGACAGACCGATTATTATGAGCTGAGAATAGAACCCCCGACAGAAGCCGGCAGAAACTTTGCACTGTGGCATATTGCCGCTGCTAATACAAGGCTTGCAAACAGAACCTTCACAAGCGATGAAATTAAGGATTTAAAAGCGTTTAACGTTAAAATATTGCTCACTCCCGATAACTGCAAGGTTTATGTAGACGGTATTTCTGCTATTGACATCGCTCTTGATTACAACGGCGGGAAATTCGGACTGCAAGCGCTTTATACTGCGGCAAGATTCGATAATATCAAAATCAACACCGAGCACATAAGTGATGAGCCGCGTCTTGTTGGCGGCAGGGGCGCTACCGTAAACCCGGATGGCAGTATTACCACAAGCGGTGGCACTGCGGCATGGTCGCGTATAATAGTTGATAATCTCGATACCTCAAAGGCCTTTGAGATGTCATACGATATTGTACATATGGATGCTAATTATCAGTGGGAATTTCATTTCGGCGTTTCGACAGATAATCCAGACGCTATACAGGACGGGTATTTTCTAAGCATCAATTATTCCGATATCGATACTGCGGATGATGTTATGATTATGAAAACAGTTCTGAATGAAGACGGAAAAACATCCATCACTCGTGTTTCCGGACGCTTTGCTTTCCCTGAAACCGCCGATATGGATAATTTCAATGTGACGGTTAAATATCTGAACGGATATGTGAGAATATATATCGACGGCGAGTTTTTGTGCACCTCGGCCGAAAAGCTTGAAATGCCCGGTCAGAACGCATTTTTAAGGGTTCGTCAGTGCGAATCGACCATTTCTCTGGCAAAGGCCGGTGCGGCGGAGACCCTGACAGGCGATGTGAATATGGATAACCGTTTTGATTCGGCTGATTTGGTTCAGTTCAGAAAGTATCTGTTAGGCACTGCGAAAATCATAGACGACGTCGCGGCCGACTGCAATAATGACGGTGTGCTTGATATAAGGGATCTGATAAGAGCCAAAAAGCTCACTGCGGAAATAATTTGATTTTTGTATTTACTTTAGTACTGAAATGAGGTAATATAATGAAAAATAAGAAATTTTTTAATACGGCGGTAAGAGCTGCTTCTCTGGGACTGGCGTTCTCTTTAACCTTGGGTCTGCTTTCCGGCTGCGGAGAAAAGTCAGGTAAAGACGGCGGCAAGAATGACGGCAAAAAAATCGAAACCTTATTTGCCGAGCCGGTAGAATTCTCGGTAATGACCTACGAGCACCCGAGCAATAAATACAATACCGACGGTCTTAAGTTTGAGCTTCTTAAAAAATATGCAAACGTCACTATCGATTTTAATATAACTCCCCAGTCCTCCTACACCAGCAAAAAGACAGCGGCACTGCTTTCGGGAACGCTCAGCGACTTCACCTTTGTTTATGCCAGCGATATTCCGGGCAATGCGGCAAGCGGCAATATCTTAAAGCTTGATGAATATCTGGAAAGCAGTCTTTCAAACCTTTACAACCGCGTAAAGGACGATAAAAACTGGACTATGTCAAGGTATGAGGGTTCGACCTATTTCCTGCCGGTTATAGGCATAACTCTTAATGCCAAGGGCAACGGCGGCGGAATAATGCCTATTATGCGTACCGACCTGCTTGAAAAGAACAATATCGCGGCGCCAAAAACGGTGGACGAATGGTTCAACGTTATGAAGAAGCTTAAATCCGTTTATCCTGACAGTACTCCTTTCTCGGGCAGACAGTCAGGCGTTTACCTGCTTAAAAATATGGAGCTTTCCATGGGCTGTACTTCAGGTCTTTTCTATGATTATAAGACCGAAAAATACAGAATAGGCGCACTGGCAGAGGAATATAAGAGCATAGTCGAATTCTGGAAAAAGTGCTATGACGAGGGCGTGCTTGATCCGAACTGGAAGAGCCTTAACTCCAACTCATGGGATGAGGGCGTAAACGCCAACAAGATTTTCTTCTGGTTTGATAATGCCGGCTTCAGTGTAACGCAGACAGCCACACTACGGAAAACCGATCCCGACGCTCAGATGACGGCTATTCCCTTAATGGCCAACAGCAAGGGTGAAAAATTCGGTCTTGCCTATTCCAAGACCTATAACGAGGGCTATGCAATAAACGCCAAATCAGATAAGCTTGATAAAATCATTAAGTTCGCCGACTGGATGTATTCCGATGAAGGCTTCCGCATCTGCAACTACGGTGAAGAGGGTACTAACTATACGCTGGACAGCGACGGCACCGTCGTGCTGGATAAAGAGTTTGCCGATAAGTATAAGGCTGAAACCAATCCCATCGTTTCCTTCCAGAACGACAACGGCTTCGGTCAGGGCTTCTTCTCACTTTTGAGCGACAACTATCTGGTTCCGCTGGAAAAAGCACTCGGAATAAATTCCTCGTCTTCTTTGGACGATGTCTTCCTTGCGGATTACGAGGCCGGCAATTACAAGCTGATGGTTCCGGACGTATATGTAAAAGCCTCTGATGCAACCTCTGTTGCGGTTATGAACAAGTCGGTCAACACGCTTATTTCAAGCGAGATTCCGAAGTTTGTTGAGGGCACAAGACCCATGACCGAATGGAATCAGTTTGTGGCAGACCTTAAAAAGGCCGGTGCAGAGACAATAGAAAAAGCATATAATGACGCATTAAACAGCAACTTGGCTAAATAAGTAATGGGTATTTTGCACTCGAGGGCCGTTGCAGGCTTTCGGGCGCATTTTATAAAATTCTGAGTTTTTGAGGGTAAAATTATGAAACCTAAAATTTTAGTAGTGGGCAGTCTTGTAATGGATCTGATTGTAACCGCAGAGCGCTTTTGTCAGGCGGGTGAGACCATAATAGGAAACGGCTTTTCAACCGCACCCGGCGGAAAGGGAGCAAATCAGGCGGTACAGGCGGCTCGCCTCGGTGCCGCGGTTACAATGGTGGGCAAGGTAGGCCGTGACGACTTCGGTAAAAGCCTGATAAACTCCGCAAAGGCAAGCGGAGTTAATACGGAGTATATATTCACGGCTGAAGCCGCGCCTACCGCTGTCGGCAATGTTCAGATTCAGAAAAACAGCAGCGGCACGGAAAACAGAATAACGGTAGTTCCGGGTGCGAATTTTGAGCTGCGGGCAGAGGATGTCGATTTTTTAAAGGAGAGTATCTCCGATTATGACATAGTAATAATGCAGCACGAAATCCCGCAGGCGGTGAACTGCAAGGTTGCGGAGTATGCCAAAGCAAAGGGCGTTCCGATAATGCTTAATCCTGCCCCGTCGGCAGAAGTGCCGGAGGAGCTGCTCGGCTGTCTTACATATATTTCACCTAATGAGCATGAGGCGGAGGATATAGTAGGCGTCAGACCGGAGGGTGCGAACGCTGTGGAAAAGGCGGTACACGAGCTTCATGAAATGGGCGTCGCCAATGTGCTTATAACTCTGGGTAAGGAGGGCTGTGCCTTTTCGGACGGTAATTCCCTTGTGCATTCTCCGAGCATCGACATAGCGCCTGTAATAGACCCCACTGCCGCGGGCGACAGCTTTATCGGTGCTTTCTGTACCGCGGTTTCTGCGGGTATAAGCCCTGAAAAGGCTCTGGTATTTGCCAACTGCGCAGCAGGCATAACCGTTTCGAGAATGGGTGCGCAGACAAGTCTTCCGACCTTCGGCGAGGTTATATCCGCCATGAAGGGAAAAGGCTTTGAAACCGAGATTTATAACAGCATAAAGGGTGAATAAAATGGATGCATTAAAAAGCTTTATAGATATAAGCAGGACCGAGTTCGACAAATATGCCGACGGCATCGACTGCGAAAGCGTTAAAGCGGCGGCAGAGCTTATTATTGACGCAAAGAAGAAAGGCGGAAGATTACATATAACGGGTATCGGCAAACCGGCACATATTGCGGGATATGCGGCGTCTTTGATTTCTTCGACCGGCACTCCGGCATACTTCCTTCATGGAACAGAGGCAGTGCACGGCTCCTGCGGTCAGCTTGCAGAGGGCGACGTGGTAATCTGCATTTCAAACAGCGGCGAGACAGCCGAGCTCAAGGCTACCGCCATGGCGATTAAGAATAACGGCTGTAAAATAATTTCGGTTACAGGCAATCCGGATTCATGGCTCGGCAAATACGGCGAGGTTTGTCTTGCGGCCGGCGTAGAGCAGGAGGGCGGCGTGCTTAACCGTGCGCCCAGAGCCTCTATCCTTGCAGAGACTTATATCTTACAGTGTCTGTCGGTCGTATTACAGGAATCGGTCAATATTACTCCGGCGGAATATGTAAAAAGGCATCCCGGCGGCTCGCTCGGGCAGCTGAGAGAAAACGAAAGGCAGAACTGATTTTATGCTTACAGCAAGACTTATAAATCCCGAAATCATGGCGGTGCTTTCAAAGTGCGGTCACGGGGATAAAATACTTATTGCCGACGGAAATTATCCGCTGGATTCCAAAAGCGGAAATGCCGCCAAGGTATATCTCGCCCTTGAAAAAAACTGTCCTGCCGCAACCGAGGTGCTGGAGGTTTTAAAAAGCGCCGTGAACTTTGAAAAGGCGGAGCTTATGATGCCCGATACCGGCAGTGAGCCGGAAATTTTCGGGGAATACAGAAAGCTTCTGCCCGGTGTGGAATTTGAATGCTTAGGCAGATATGAATATTATGACGCCTGCTGTGCCGGGCAGGTAAAGCTGGCGGTTTTATCGGGCGAAAGCAGAACCTTTGCAAATATTCTGCTGACGGTCGGCGTGGCTTAGAAAGTGGGGAACATATGAAATACCGTGATAATTTAAAATACCATTTTAAACCTCAGAAGGGCTGGATAAACGACCCTAACGGGCTTGTGTATTTTAAGGGCAAATACCATGTGTTTTATCAGCATGGACCGACGCTGGAGGTGCCCAGAGAGCCGATGCACTGGGGGCACGCCGTCACAACCGATTTTATCAACTGGGAGCACCTGCCCATAGCGCTTTACCCCGACAGGGAATATGACATCGGCGGCGTATGGTCGGGCACGGCTATTGTAAAGGACGGTACCTTATATCTTTTCTATGCTTCAATTCATACTCCCGAGGGCGCCGACAGACGGGTTGAATCGGTGAGCGTGGCATATTCCAAAGACGGAATCACCTTTGAAAAGTATGAAAAAAATCCCGTGATTCCCGGTTATCCGCAGGAGGGAAGCCCGGATTTCCGCGACCCTGCCGTAATGGAAAAGGACGGACGCTGGTATCTTGTTATGGCGACGGGCAACGAGGCGGCAGGGGCGGCGCGCCTGCTTATATATGAAAGCGGGGATTTATTCAGCTGGAGCTATAAAGGCATTATGAGCGAGTGGGAAAACTTTGAATTTGCCGAGTGTCCGTCGTTTATGCCGTATAACGGCAAATATCTGCTTACGGTGTCGGTCTGCGGGAGAGCGGATCATTTCTTTTCGATGATGTACGGCGGTTTCGACGGCGAAAAATTTACCGCAGAGCTTTCGGGCAGTGTTGACAGAGGACCCGACCAATATGCAGGTCAGGCATTTGTCGATGCTAAGGGCAGGGCGATACTCATATCCTGGGTGCCCGGCTGGTCATGGCGGGGTGTACTCGGTCAGGATATAGGCTGTCTTTCTGTACCGAAAGAGATTATTATTAAAGACGGAAAAATATTATGTTATCCGATTGAGGAAATGCGGCATCTTTTAAAGGAAAGCGACGACGCGGTGGAACTTACCGAAAACGGATTTATAATTCACCGTAGTATGCGCGACCCTGTCGTTCACGAGGGCGAGATCAGGGAGCTGAAGATTTTAAGGGACGATTATATAATCGAAGTTTTTGTAAACGGCGGCGAAACGGTTTACACGGCGGTTTTGCTGTGAAATACTGCCTTAGGGGAAAAGCGGAAAATGATTGTCAGAAAAATTCCGGAATATAACTTCGGAAAGCTTGATTTCAGGCGTATTTCAGACGGCGGCTTTCTGAAGGATAAATTTTATATCTCATTGCCTTTGAAGCGGCTTGAATTAAAAGAAGAAAAAACCTTTTTTTTAGTTCCCGGTGCGCTGGAAATAAGGCTTATCAAGCGCTCGTTCGGCGACAAAACCGGGGATATCCGAGCTTTGCGTGAGGAAAACTGCTTTTATTTCAAAAAGGAAAACGAGTGGATATTAGAGGCTTTGTGCCATATGCAGACCGATGACGGCAAGGTAAAGGAAACGTTTGTTTTAAGACTCCCGCTTTCGTGCCCGGGTGTGACGGAGGCGGATGTCGGTCTGTACTGCGACGGTGTACGCATCGCCTTTATTAAAGACGGCGAGCTGTTAAACGAAAATTACGGCTTAGATGAATTCTGCCTTTCTGCAGGCGCGCCGGTAATCGACGCTTCCTTCGAAAGTATCAGGGCGGCAAGGGTCGGAAGAACTGAAATCAGCTATCGCCGGAAAGAAACCGAAGGCTCGGCGGATTTTTATTTCCCGCACGGCTGGAATACAAACGTGGGCGACGTTATGAATTTTTATCATAACGGAACATACCATTTGGTTTATCTGCTTGACCGCCGCCACCACGGCAGCAGAGGCGGCGGCGGGGCGCATTATTTTGCTCATCTCACGTCGGAAAATCTGACCGACTGGTACGATCAGACCCCGCTTATCGAAATTGATAAGCCATGGCAGACCTACGGTACCGGCACAATGCTTTTTCATAACGGCAGATATTATATGACCTACGGTCTGCATACCGAAAGGTATAAGGGAAAAGCCGCAAAAGTTACCCCGGAATATGATGAAAAGACCCGCGCATTTAAAAACATAAGCTTTGAAGAAATATTTAAAAGCGGCGGTGTGCCGGCGGGTGCTTCATATTCGGTGAGTGACAGCGGAATTGATTTTACACCGTCCGGAGTACTGTTTCACGGCACGCGGAATCCAAGCGCATATGTAAACCAAAAGGGCGGAATAACGCTCTTCTGCGGGAGTATTGTTGAGGGAATTTTTGAATCCGAGGGATTTGAAAAGCCTTTCATAAAGTCTGAAAAACAGTTTGAATATGCCTGGAAATCGGTAGTAAAAAACAATTCCGACTGCCCGGCATTCTTTGAATGGAACGGATATAAATATCTTCCGGTCGGATTTACGGGATATTTCCGCACGCTCAGAAAAGGCAGTGATGATTTCACCGACGCCGCCGCTATGGGAGAAAGTATATACGACGGACTTTCTGTTCCCATGGTGGCGTCTTACGGCGACCGGCGGATAATGGCGGGCTGGGTGAGAAGTCCGTTAGGGCTGTGGGGCGGCGTCCTTATGCAAAGGGAGCTTATTCAGGAAGAGGACGGAAAACTCGGCATGAAATGGCTGCCGGAATTTGAGCCTTTGCCTTTGGGGGATAATATCATTAAAGCCCCGGATGAACTCCGCCGCGGAATCAGAACAGAATGCGGAAAGAGCTATTATCTAAGGCTTACGCTTGACCCGGAAAAAGCCGAAAAGGCGGCAGTTTCTTTTAACGACGGCAAACGCGCCTGCACTTTTGAAATGGATTTTGTCAAAAACCGGATTCAGGCAAATAATGCGCCTGTCGGCGGCTTTGCAGAGGAAATTCCGACCCTGCTCGAGCAAATGGAAAAGGCAGACAAAAGCATTAAAAGGTATACCGAAGCGGGCGTTACGGATATTCCGCAAAGGGCAAATAACTATTCCTTAGCCGGTATACCGGCGTTTGACCGACCTTTTACAATCAAAATGAGGATCATTTATTCAAGGCGGATGAACAGTACGGTGCTGGATGCGGAAATCGCCGGAAGAAGAACCATGATTTCCGTCCGCGGGGATTTCTTCCCAACCGGAATTTCCCTGATTTCAAGTGGGAAAATTTCGGTTGAAAATGCACAGCTCAATGAGATAAGCGTGGCTGAATAATATTCGGAGGTAATCAGATGTTTGATGTAACGGCTCTTGGAGAGCTGCTTATAGATTTCGTGCAGGACCCTAAGGCAGAAAATATGCAGTTTCTGGCAAACGCCGGGGGCGCTCCGGCAAATGTTCTGGCATGTCTGTCACGGCTCGGTAAAAAAACCGCTTTTATAGGCAAGGTGGGCGATGATATGTTCGGCAGTTATCTGTCGGACACCCTGAACAGAATCGGTATAAATACCGACGGACTTGTCATGAGCGGAGATGAGTTTACCACCTTGGCTTTTGTGGCGCTGGACGATAATGGAAACAGAACCTTTTCCTTTGCACGGAAGAACAGTGCCGATGTTATGCTCGGTGCTTCTGAGGTGAAGCTTGAATTAATCGGAAAAAGCCGCATTTTTCACTGCGGAACGCTGTCCCTTACCCATCCGTGCTCAGGGGAGGCTGCGCTTGTAGCTTTGAAATTTGCAAAGGAAAAGGAAGTCTGCATTTCGGTCGATCCGAATTTAAGGCTTAACCTCTGGGAAAGCGAAGCTGCCGCAAAAGAGGCAATAAAGCTTTGTCTTGAATACGCCGATATTATTAAGATATCCGACTATGAGGTTAATTTTCTTTACGGCGATTCAGGAGTGAAAACCGCGGCGGAAAAAATAGCCGCGGAGTACAGCCCCAAAATTATTTTTATAACCTGCGGCGGCAACGGAGCATATATGTATCTTAACGGCAAAATATTTTTTGCCCCCTGTTATGAAAGCATTAAGCCTGTGGATACTACCGGTGCGGGGGATTGTTTCTGCGGCGCGGCGCTTTCAAGGCTTTTGGACTTTAATCTGGAATTTGACAGGCTTTCCGATAAAGATTGTCTCGATATTCTGAATTTTGCCAATGCCGCGGCGAATTTATCGACAGCTAAGTTCGGCGCAATTCCGTCAATGCCGGAAAAAGGCGATATAGAAAAACTGCTAAATAAGTGTTAGGTTATTAAATATAATCTGTACGGCGGCCGTGACTTTCATTTGTTGCGGCCGCTTTTATGCTTTTGAGTTTCCCCATTTTTAAGGCTCAAAAGTGAATAAAACCCGCTAAACAAGG
>ENA-OURZ01000891-OURZ01000891.1-human-gut-metagenome-genome-assembly--contig:-NODE-891-length-36784-cov-4.063274_pt1 | contig 36784 bp, 31 predicted proteins | sample MGYA00242073_ERZ509195 | MGnify/ENA primary metagenome ERZ509195 (study PRJEB26280, sample SAMEA2338837) | human gut metagenome | biome: human gut; feature: human-associated habitat; material: faeces... | reverse complement strand
ATGTGCCTTTATATTTGTATCCAACCATATATCTGCAACTTTATTTATATCATCCATTTGAAATTCTCTAATCATAACGGTAACTCTCCATAAACTTGATTTTCCTATGCATGTTTTCCGTTTCAAAACTCTTCGTCTTCATCGATTTCTTCATCCGGCTGAATCTCACAAACAAATTCAATATTTCTTTTGCCGAATATATCTGTCAGATAAGTAATGTCTTCTTCATTCATTGTAAAAAATGGCCATTCATTCTCGCTGACAATTATTTTCTCCTGTTCGGTTGTCGTCACCTCCAAAGTGATAACACTCAAACTCCCCTTCCCTGTTTCAAACAGTCTTGTCTTTTGTACCTTTGCCAGATCCAGCGCTGTCAACGTTCCACCATATACAGATACAAGAAAGCTCTTTGTCAAATATATCCTAAAATCATTAAACCAAAGAGCTTCCGGCTGATTACATTCTTCGTCAATCTGCTCTGCCAATGGATGTCTGTATTTTTTAATCGCACGCACCTGTATAAATACCATCGAAATTCCAATCAATATTAAGATGCCTCCGATATCCAGATTCACAAAATATCCTTCCTTGAGTATTTTTCCATAGGTAAGCTTCGTCATACGTATAGCAATAAAGTTGTGATTGATATACGCACTTACGATTGTTTTTACGTTCTCGTCAGTCACAACTTTCGTCATGCCTTCCACTCTTGCCGTACCATTCTCTTCCACTTTCTGCTTCAAATCTACGAACTGTTCCGGTTGCATCTCAACAATATAGCTTTCCTCAGCGGTTGTTACAAGGTAATATCCTTCATATTTATTTTCCGCCAACTTCTCCGGTACCCGAATAATATCAATATATGCTGTCTGATTTGCAGGATTGGATTCTTCCTGTAATACCTGTTCAAATGGTCGGACACAATCCATCTTTCTCTTTGTCTGAATCAATCCAAATCCCACCAATAATATTCCTATCGATAAGAGGATCATTCCGATTGTCCATATTTGATTGAATTTGTATTCTTCTTTTATATGCTTATTCGTATATTTCATGGCATGTATCCTCCCACACTTGATTTTTCAGTCCGAACAACTATGTGACGTTTGTCGAATTCACTTAATTGTCCATGAATGCATTAAAGATAAATATTTTATATTGACAACGGATCTAATCAATAGTAATGTTCTATTTAAGAAATGTGGTTTTGTGCCGTACAGCATTATTGCCCAAGCGGGTTACTACGTTTCTTTTTTATTCTAATCAAAACTATTAGAATCATTTTCTTGACAATATTACCATATCTATAGTAATATTTCTATAAGAAATGGGTTTGTTACCGTACAATCTTACGATTCAAGCGGGGTGCTCGTTTCTTTTTTTATATTTACCAAATCATATAAATATAAATTATTATCTGATGCATGTCTAACCAGCATTTCTATACGAAAAATATTTATCCGTTCTATTTCCCCATTATCAAGATATATTGGCAACGCAAATCGAGATGTAAAACGATACCACCCATATTTTGCATCCATCCCATGTTTATTTTTGAAATTCTCCTGCCAACGCTTATTTTTTGCTATTTTTAACAGCATCGGTAATTCACTTGTAGAATTAGCTTTTGCTTTTGCATTTGCACCTTTAAGCCTTTTTGTATCCTCAGACCCCTTTAATTCATTTGGAAAATCTGATCCTATGTATATTTTATCAGAAGTTTCAATCACTTCATAGCAACTTCCTACATATTCTTTTACATACTTCTCCACCTCATTCCAATTTATATTTCTTTTTCCCTTAAATCTAATATCCTTTATTAAAACAATAGGATTATTTTTTATATCATAAATCACTGTACATTTTTTCTTCACAGACTCCATATATAATACCCTCGCACCGGCTGCTTGATCACGTTTCGCCGTTCCAGCTCATACAACACACTGATTGTCGTCGATACACCAAGTCTTGCCTGTGCGATCACATCATCCACATGTACCGGATCTAAGCCTAGAAGGTCATATACGGTCCGTTCTGCGGTTGTCAGGTTATTCCGTGTTTCACTTTGTTTTTCAGCACTACCGGATGCAGCACCGCTAACATCATCCATATTCAGGCGTTCCTCCCCCCACAGATCAAGCAGGATATCCTTCGGTCTTGTCACGCACATCGCACCCATCTGAATCAGGTGGTTTGTACCCTCACTGAATGCATCTAATACTCTGCCCGGCAGAGCGTACACCTGTTTTCCCTGATCAAGTGCCAGATCTGCTGTAATCAGAGAACCGCTTTTCTTCTTGGCACAGGATACTAAAACACCATCCGACAGTCCGCTAATGATCCGGTTTCTGAGCGGGAACTGAAACGCAAGCGGCGGTACATCCAGACAATATTCGGACAGAATCAATCCCCGTTCTTCAATCTGCGCGAATAATTCGATATTCTCGCGCGGATATGTGACATTGATCCCGCAGCCAAGCACTGCAATCGTATAGCCACTTGCTTCCAGACAGCCGCGATGTGCCTGACCATCGATACCCCTGGCCAGTCCACTCACAATCTGGATTCCCGCCTTCGCAAGCTCCCTCGCAAAGATACGTGTCGTTTCTTTACAGTATGTATCTGCATTGCGTGCACCCACAATCGCAACCGACTGATTATAATAATTGATGCTCTCCCGAATTTTGCCACGCGCAAATAAAATCTCCGGTTTATCGTAGATATTTGTAAGCTTCTCCGGGTATAACGGATGCCCCGGATATAAGATCCGGATGTTTCGTTCCTTTAATCGTCCGTATACTTCATCCAGATAATTTGTATTTTTGCGAAGTAAAAGCGTCTGATATTCCGCCGGTTCAAATTGCTTCGCCAGCTCCTTCTCAAGCTCCGATACCGATTGTTCCATAGCCTGCTCTACCGTACCATACCGTAGAATCAGATAATATTTTACTTTTGATGATATCTCATGATTTCCATATAGCCAAAGCCTTGCCATCTCACTTCTAGTTTCCATACAGAACCCCCTTTGCAAATACATCCTGATTGCGGTAAAATGCCGCTTCCTGCAGATGCGCATGTTCAATCTCTTCACTGCCAGCCAGATCTGCGATCGTGCGGGCAAGTTTTAATACCCGGTGAACACCCCGGACAGATAATTCCTGTTCTTCAAATAACTGAAGCACCAGCCTTTTTCCTTCCTCCGATAACGTGATATATTCCTCCAGATTCTTTCCATCAAGCTGTGAATTAAACAGCAGTCCGGTTCCGGCAAACCGTTCCTTCTGCATCTGTCTTGCCTGTTCCACCCGTGCCCGGATTGTCTTTGAAGATTCCGTTTTCTGTTTGGAGAAAAGCACCTTCTGCTTTACGCCTTTAACCTCCATCCGGATATCGATCCGGTCAAGCAACGGTCCGCTTACCTTGCTTTGATAACGGCGGATCTGCTGTTCCGTGCAACTGCATCTACGATAATCCGGGTAGTTTCCACACGGACAAGGATTCATCGCCGCCACAAACATAAAATCCGCTGGGAATTCATACGACGCCTGCACTCTCGATATCCGGATTCTACGGTCTTCCAAAGGCTGGCGCAGCACTTCCAACACGGGTTTGGAAAATTCCGGAAGTTCGTCCAGAAACAGCACCCCATAATGTGCAAAGCTCACCTCCCCTGGTGTCGGAACCCTGCCGCCACCGATCAGTGCATATTCCGAGATTGTGTGATGTGGTGCCCGGAACGGACGTCTGTGTATCAATCCCCCTTCCGGCGGTAACATCCCTCCGACACTGTATATCTTTGTCACTTCCAGACTTTCTTCGAAGCTCATCTGTGGCAGGATCGTCGGCAGACGCTTCGCGAGCATGGATTTCCCTGCGCCGGCAGCACCGGTCAACAACACATTGTGAAATCCTGCCGCAGCAATCTCCATCCCCCGCTTGATGCTTTCCTGTCCTACTACATCAGAAAAATCAATATCATACAGATATTCTGATGTATCCACAGCCGGTTTCCTGACATTCGTATTGTCATATTCTTTTATTCCCTGAATATATTCCATGGTCTCCTTCAGGCTTGAAACACCTATAACCGATATTCCCTGCACCAAAGCAGCTTCCTGCACATTTTCTTTTGGAACAATGCAGCTTGTCATACCTTCTTCTCTGGCACAGATGACCATCGGAAGAACGCCCGGAATCGCTTTTATCGATCCGTCCAGGCTCAGTTCTCCGAGCACCAACGTCTGTTCCATCGGTAATTCCGCTGTTACGCCAAGTGACAGAAGCACGGCTGTTGCAATCGCAAGGTCATATCCGGAACCATCTTTTCTCATATCTGCCGGGGATAAATTGATTGTGATGCGCTTCGGTGGCAAATGAAAGCCTGAATTCTTAAGCGCAGTCCGCACGCGTTCCGATGACTCCCTGACAGACGATGACAGATATCCAACCATGGTAAATACAGGCAGACCATCATTCACATCTGCCTCCACATCGATCATCCGTCCGTCCACACCGTGAACCGCACAGCTTTTTACTTTACTAAACATATTCGCTCCCTTCTTCTCCAAGGGCGCTGACCAAGTTTATAGTATAAAAGAAAAGAACATCTGTCAACGAACAAAGTCTGAAACTTTTGTGAACGTTGCAAATGTTCTTTTCTATGATAGGTACCACTATTTATCAATACTTATTTCTTTTTCTGTACACTGTATCCGAATTTGCCAACATAATCACCAAGCGTAAAATACTGTCCGTGGGAATATGCAATCAAATCTGTCTTATTCAGGTCAAACTTTCCTGTCTCATCCATATATTTCTCATCCGCAAGTACGGCTGTTACCTCAGCTAAGAACATATCATGGGAGCCAAGCTCAATTACCTGTGTGACCTTACACTCAATATTGACCGGGCTTTCTTCAATGACAGGTACCGACACTGTCTGTGCCTTGCCCTTCGTCATCTTCATCTCCGCGAATTTATCTACATCTCTGCCTGATTTCACACCACAATAATCCATCGCATAGCACAGATCCTTCGTCACTAAGTTGATGACGAACTCTCCGTTTTTCGTAAGTAATTCATGTGAATATCTTGACTTTCGTACAGAGATCGATACCATCGGTGGATCGGAATTGATGGTTCCCGTCCATGCGATCGTGATAATGTCATCGATTCCATTTCCATCACCGGTTGTCACCATAACCGCCGGTACCGGATACAACATATTTCCCGGTTTCCAAACCTGTTTTGCCATTTTCTGCCTCCTGTTTTTTTATCTATTCAGGTAAATCAAAATACAATCATTCCGTTATTCCAGCAGACTCCGGATCTCCTGCATCTTGTAGTCCATCGCCGTAATCGTATCCGCGCACTTTTTTAACTCCTTCGCAATAATCTCCGGATGCTTCAGATTGTCCTTCTTATACTTGAGCTTATGATCAAGACTCGCCCAGAAATCCATCGCGATTGTCCGAAACTGCACTTCGACTTTCATATATTTTTTCTCATTTGACAAGAAAATCGGAATCTCCACAATCAGATGCAGACTTCGGTATCCGTTTGGCTTTGGATTCCGTATGTAATCCTTCACACATACAACCCGGATATCGTCCTGTTTTGTCAAAAGCTCTGATACCGTATAGATATCCTCCGGGAACGAACAGATCACACGTACACCTGCGATATCCGTCAGGTTCTCCTCGATATTTTCTATCGAGATTTCCAGACCTTTTCGTTTCATCTTCTCCACGATGCTGAGTGGTTTTTTCAATCTGCACCGGATTGACTCAAACGGATTTCGATTATACTGTGATGCAAACTCAGTATTCAACACCTTCAGCTTTGTCTCAATCTCCATCAACGCACACTCATAGTGCATCATAGATTCTATAAATGGCTGCATCGTCTGCAGCACCTTTTCCGGGTTGTCGGAGTTCATCAGAAGCTCCATACTCATATCTGTACTCCCGTTCATGTTACACACCTCTATTCTTACGAATCGTTTTCATAAATAATTCCTTTAATTTCCGGTCATAATCTCTGCCGATCTTATTCAGTGCTTCATGGCTGACAAATCCACCTGCCATCGCAGCATGTCCACCACCGGAACCAATTCCATCCAACGCCTGATAGATTAGTTTTCCTGCATCCACATCTGCCCGCTCACTGCGCACAGAGAATTTAATGCCATCCGAATTGATAGAGTAGACAACGGCTACATCGACCACATCCAAGGACAAAATAAAATCCGATATGATCGCAACAAGGGAATTCGGGCACTCAAATGGAATGTAGGTGAATCCAACATAATCAAACACTTCGATATGCTCGATTGCCGCACCATACGCCTTCAGATCCTGAAATTCTATCGTGGAATTATACATACTGTTCAGTTTTTCCGTACTGATATAATCGAACAGATATGCCATCATATCCATATCAAACGCGGTTGTTCCACGCACAAAATCTGCCGTATCCATCTTGATTCCATAAGCAAGTGCGGTCGCAACATCCTCATCCATCGGCACACCGCTTGTCTGAAAATACGACGCAACAATGCTGGCACAGGCACCAACAATACGGATATCCTCGAACTTGTAATCCTCTGTCTTCACAAACACCGGATGATGATCGACACATGCCACCTCATTGCCCAGAAGATCTGTCGTATTTGCATTCGGTTTCTGACAATCGACATGCACGATATAGTCCTCCGCCTGCATGTCCGGGATGTCATCATACGAATAAATCTCGATGCCAAACGTATCCATCATCTTTCTTGTATTAAACCGGTCAATACTGCCGACATAACAGATGGTCGATGTAATTCCATAATATTCCAGATATCGCTTCAAGCCAAATGCACTCGATATCGCATCCGGGTCCGGGAAATTATGTGTCTGTAAATATACCTTATGTCCTCTCAGAAGTTCAATCAACGCCTTCTGTTTTTCTTCTGCCACTTGCGCCTCCTGTTAACAATCAAAGCACAGCAATACATACGCTAAGATAAGCATTGCCGTCACTAAAACAAACTCGCAAAACCCACTGACAAAATACGAAAGTATCATGCCAATCGCCATAAATAAAATCGAATATCCAAATAATGCCTTCAATGCCGCCTCTTCATCATATTTGTTCTACTACATACTATGAGACAAACGGAGTGAAAAGACGTAATTTCGTTCAAATCCTAGTTATTCTCACTTGCCTGATCAATCGCTTCTTTGATTTCTGGGCTGTCAATATCCACATCTGCTTTCTTACCCATGGCTGTTGCAATCTTATCGACAACCTCTGGAATCATGTCGATCACCTTGCTTACCGTGTCACCCTGCTTGACTGGAATCATCTTCGCATGTCCGCTCTGGATCACAAGTACCGCAGTTGGAGACATCTTACCGCCCATTCCGCCTCCAGCAGAGTTGGAACCGCCGTTTTTGCCAAATGCACCGGCAGCTACACCAAAATTCACATCCACCAATGGTAAAATAATTGTATCGCCTACCTTCGTTGGCTCGCCAACAACTGTCTTCGTTGTAAGCAGGGAATCCATCCCCTGAAATAAAGAACCAACTGTCTGATTAAAATCATTTGCCATCACTCATTACCTCCAATTTCTATATTATCTTACTGATTCATTACTTTCTTTGCAACTTTTAGTGTCCTCCAGATATTGATATTCAAGACAATCCGGAGCAGATATCCAAGCCGGATTCGGCCTTTCAGCTTCACATCCAGTTCCAACACCTTCTGTTCAAAATCCGGCTGCATTGACAGCCCTTTTTGATATACAAACGGCAGTAAGCTCAAATATCCGGTCACCTGCCCGGTCTTGTATGGCTCATCCATGCCGTAATGCACATAGCCCTTTACCTTGCGTGGCAAAATATGTTTCAATGTCCGCGGAATATATTTTTTCAGATATTCACGTGTCTTTACCGTACACGACAGATTCCAGAACTTCTGCAATCGCCGGAACTTTTTCTTCGCAGTCGCTGTCTTTTTCTCGATCTTGTCAGTCACACGCTCTGCGACCTTTCCTGGTGTGTGATTTATCACAAATGTCCAGACTTTCTTAATCTTCTCCCACACCTTCCGGCACAATATCTTCAATCTGCCCGATTGCTTCTTTTCTTCTTCCGACAGATTGTCCGGTTCGTCCAGATCAAAGATTTCATGCTCTGGTGCTTCCTCTGTCTTTGTTTCTATATCATCCTCATTTATGTCTGTCTCTGGAAGTGGTATCGTCGGAATCTCTGTAATAGTCCCATCTGACTCATCCGTTTTCTCCGATTCACTTATTATCTTCTGTGAACTATTTTCTATACTATCCTTTCGCTTTACCGGTTTCTCACAGATTGCATCATCGTCCTCATCCACGTCGATATCATCCCACGCGTCGTCGAATCCCTCATCAGCGAGATGTTCCACCTCACGCTCTGCTTCTTCTGCCTTCTTCTTTCCAAGCCTAAACCATAACAGCCGTATCTCCTGTTTCAGTTTATCCTTCTCCCGGCTCTGGTCATACAACACCCGGACACTTAAGATCAGATACCGTACCTTTGCTTTTGCCTGTAATGTCTTCCCACCCTGATACGAGATATCTGCCTGATACCGGATCGGGCAAAATAAAATCAGCATCACAAGCAAGAGAAGCATTCCTATGATACCAAGGAGGATCCATCCGATTATTTTTAAAATAAGTAACAATACATGCAGCATTCCTTACCTTACTCCTACCTGTGGTTCTTTCACTTCTATCAAAAGAAAAAATCCTCTACCTTCCATTCTTCCCCGGTTTCATCATACATATCCTGTATGATCTGCAATACGAGCTGTTCTGCCACTTCTTTGCCTCTTGCAAAGCCGACAACCCGTATCCGGGAATCCAGCTTCCTATATGGTTTTTGTAACAACTGATTATATGGATAAATCTCCAGCAATCCATCCTGCAATAACGGCAACACGATCACATACAGATTTCGGACAGGCTTATGCCGCCTGATTCTTTTCCTGATCCGTGCCTGTTTTCGCTCTGTAAGATTGTATGTATAACATTTATCAGCAAAAATCACGATTACTCCTCTATCATCTCTGAAATCAGCTTATTACATGCCATAAGTTCGCTGTCATCCTTACAATTCTCAATTACATAATCAAAATAATCCCGGATCTCCTGCTGTGTATTCATGAAGATCGGCATTGCAGCAAGCAGCTTACACATCATACTACGGTAAACCGGTCTCTTCACACTCGAAAACAAATCGCCAAGTTCCTTTACAAGTGCTTCCTTCTTTGCTGTGATATACGCATGATCTGCGGTTTCTGTCTTTCTAGAAACCTTGTCAAGATCAATAAACAAGCTTGTAGAAAGCAGCTTGCTTACCTTATCCAGACGGTCAAATGTCTCTGTCAGTGCAAGGCTTTCAATCTGCTCGGCTTTTCCAACGCGAATCTCATCCAGCACTGCTTCCAATATCACGATAGATTCATACACGCGCTCCTGCACACCTTCGATTGTGAAAAACTCATCCATCACCTCATCCGGTAACTGATCGATCGTCTCTGCCTTTACACACGCCTTGATAATGCGAAGTGCTGCTGCATACCCCGGTACATCTTCTTCGTTCTTCTCATATGCTGCATCAATCGTAAGTAGGATCGTATACACATCATTTATGACTTCCTGTAACAGCATAAACGCTGACACTTCGTTGTTGATGATCGTCGCAGCCTGATTCAGACGCTTCGTCAGATCCTCAAACTCCGGCAGCGTGAGTGCCGCATAATCAGCCTCTGCAAGATCGGTATAAACATGATATAAAAATGGATACTCGGTCTCAAATCCCTTTGGCTTCTTCAAAAGCACTGCACTGCGCAGCATATCAACAAACTCATCCACAGAGGTTATCTCGCCCTCCTCATAGATATTGAGTGTTGAATTGACAATATCATAAAACTTATTCTTCGTCATACGAACCGGAAGCTGCGCCATCAGAAGCTGTAATTTACTGTTTATAACAACCGTATCATTCTCTGCAAATACATAGGCAAACATCTTCTCAGAAAGCCCTTTTGCATCAACCGGTGCCACTTCATCACGCACGGCAGCCTCCACACGGTTTAACACATACTCATAAATCTCATATGCATCCGTGTAAGCGGTCAGAATATGCATCTTATATTCTACATTGCTACGAAGCTGTGCGATTGCTTCCATAGAATCTTCGTCCACTGCCTCGCGCTTAACCAGATGACGGTCTAACAAGCCTGTCAGAAGTGCAAAATATTTGCAGACATCCGTGTTCTTGTCATCCTGCTCATCACAGACTTCCTTCATCGTGTAATAATTCATGCTTCCTTTTACAGTCGCATAGCAGTTATACTGTCTTCCAAGCAGTTCTGCATATTCTGGAAGTTTCTTGTCTAAGTCTTTGTCTCTCTGTATATCTGTCACTAATTTCTTACATGTTGCTATCATTATATCAGTCTCCTATTTCACATGCTCATGCGTAAATAAATGTTCGTTACAATACTCATAATTTCCGTTACATTTTGAGCAGAACCGAAACTCCAGATTATCTCCATCCCGCTCCGTTCTTCCACAGATTGCACATTTGTGCTTCGTGATGTTCGATGGATATCCCATCTGCTGTGCCTTGTGACGCCGGTCTGCCTCCCCATTTACCTGGCGGGACAGATTCTCCACACGACGGTCGTAATCCCGTTTCCTTCGTTTCGCTGCCGCCTTGCTGTTCGAGCTTCGCATACCGACACCCCGCCCCATAATCAGGTAGAATATAAAGAAATTCACCAGATACGCAATGATGGAACCACGGTTCAACGTACTTGTGGTTGGCCGCATAAATTCATATGCCATCAATCCCATATCTATAACTGCGACCCAGAAAGCACGGATTGGAATGAAAAACATAAACAACACACGTGCATCCGAATACATCAGTGCAAACGCTAAGAACAATCCATAATCAAAGTAATACATTGCCCATATTCCAACATCCATCATGCCAAGAATGGAACCATTTGCATAATAGTAAATACTGATGCCTAACATGATGACCGTATTCCAGAACCATGCACCAAATATATAAAGGTTAAACATAAATGTTCCCATTGCCTGTTCGATCTGTTGTCCAAACAAAATCAATATAAATATCATCAGTATTCCAACTAAATTCAGATCTCCCGGTGGTGAAAATACCCATGTGAATAGCCGCCAGAACTGGTGCTGTTCCATAATCGCATACGGGGAAAAAACAAGCTTGACGGCAAACGTCGGTACAAACGCCCATAATATATATGAGATTGCCATCACAACTGCGATCTTGATCGGGAGATTTCGAATTGCAAATTTACCAAATTTTTTCTCTAACTTCACAAAAAAACTCAAATTAAATTTTCCTCACTTTCACTTTGCATATCAATTCGATATTATACCCTATATACATAAAAAAAGCAATCGCCACGCGCGGATTCTCCGTCTGTGGCAATCACTTTTCTCATACACTTCTATCCTATTTTCACCAATCTGTTTCTATGACTGTTTTTCTTTCTCCGGCGGAATCCGGATGATTGTTCCAAGTGGCACCCGCAGATCGTAAAGCTCCCGGTTATACTGCATCAGATCCGCAATATCCGTATCAAATTCCCCGACTAAGCTTCCTAGTGTCTCCCCAACCTTCGCCGTATAATAACGCCGCTCTTCTTCCTCATACACCTCTGTCGGAATACAGATTTCATCTCCCGGCTGCAGATTGTAGACATTGACATATGGATTCTCTTTCAGGATATCAATCAGGCGGACACCATACAGTTTTGATAATTTGTACAGTGTATCTCCGGCAACGACTTTGTGTACCGTTCCCTTGCATTCATGCTCCATACCGCATATCTCCATACTCATTTCTGATTATTCTATTCTTAATAGGTAAAAATGTTCACAATTTTTCTGTTGAAATTCATGATTCTTTCCTATATAATGTCAGATGTCGAAAAATACAGAAATATGAAATGGGAAATAGTAAAAGAGGTAATTATTAAATGAAGAGATTAGGAATCGATATTGGTTCGACCACAGTCAAGGTTGCTGTGATTGACGAAGAACATAACATATTATTTTCGGAATACAAGCGTCACTTTGCAAATATCAAAGAGACATTAAAGGAGCTTGTAGAACATGCCAGCAAGGAGCTTGGAAATGTTGAAGTTGCTCCTACGATCACCGGTTCCGGTGGACTTGCATTGGCACAGGTCATCGGGATTCCGTTTGAGCAGGAGGTTGTCTGTGTATCAGAAGCTCTGACTGACTATGCTCCACAGACGGATGTTGCGATCGAGCTTGGCGGCGAGGATGCCAAGATCATCTATTTTACAAACGGTGTGGAACAGCGTATGAACGGTGTATGTGCCGGCGGTACCGGTTCCTTTATCGACCAGATGGCATCCCTGCTCCAGACAGACGCTTCCGGACTGAATACATACGCGAAGGACTATGACACAATCTACCCGATTGCAGCACGTTGTGGTGTATTCGCAAAGACTGATATCCAGCCACTCATCAACGAAGGTGCAACGAAGCCAAACCTTGCAGCATCTATCTTCCAGGCGGTTGTCAACCAGACGATCAGTGGTCTTGCCTGTGGTAAGCCAATCAAGGGAAATGTTGCATTTTTAGGTGGTCCTCTCCACTTCCTCGACCAGCTCAAGGAAGCGTTCGTGCGGACACTGAACCTGACGCCGGAGCATATTATCGCACCGGGACATTCGCATCTGTTCGCGGCTGTCGGTGCAGCACTTCAGGCAAAGGAAGAGACACACTATACATTGGATGAGATCAGCGGAAAGCTCACAGCCGACCTTAAGATTGCTGTGGATGTAGACCGTCTTCCACCGCTGTTTGCATCGCAGGAAGACTACGACGCTTTCATCAAAAAGCAGGAGAAAAATAAAGTATTACGTTCCGACCTTGCCACCTACAAGGGGAAATGTTTCCTCGGTGTCGACGCCGGTTCCACAACAACAAAAGTCGCACTGGTTGCCGAGGATGGCAGTCTGCTCTATGATTTTTACAGCAGCAACGATGGTAGTCCTCTTCGGACAACCCTGCGTGCCATGAAAGATATCTATACAAAACTCCCGGATGGCGTGGAGATTGTAGCCGGCTGCTCTACCGGATATGGAGAAGCCTTAATTAAGTCTGCTCTCATGCTCGACTATGGTGAGGTAGAAACAATCGCCCACTACACTGCCGCTGCATTCTTTGATCCGGACGTGGACTGTATCTTAGATATCGGTGGTCAGGATATGAAATGTATCAAGATCAAGAATGAAGTCGTCGACAATGTCATGCTGAACGAAGCATGTTCCTCCGGCTGTGGCTCTTTCATCGAGACATTTGCCAAGTCGTTAAATTATGATGTGAAGGATTTCGCGAAGATCGCACTTTTCGCAGAAAGCCCGATCGATCTCGGAAGCCGTTGTACTGTATTTATGAATTCCAAAGTAAAACAGGCACAGAAGGAAGGCGCAAGCGTCGCTGACATCTCTGCCGGCCTTGCTTATTCTGTTATTAAGAACGCCCTTTTGAAGGTAATCAAGCTGACCGATCCGAAGTCACTTGGCAAAAATATCGTCGTACAGGGTGGAACCTTCTATAACGATGCGGTTCTTCGAAGCTTCGAGCTTATCTCCGGCAGGGAAGCAATCCGTCCGGACATCGCCGGTATCATGGGAGCCTTCGGTGCAGCCCTGATTGCGAGAGACCGTTACGAGGAAGGTGACCAGACGACCATGCTCTCCAAGGAAGCAATGGAAGCACTCACCTACGAGACGAAGATGGCGCGTTGTAAGGGATGTACGAACAACTGTCTCCTTACAATCAACCGTTTCACAGGCGGAAGACAGTTCATCACGGGTAACCGTTGTGAACGCGGTCTTGGTTTAAAGAAAAACCAGCACAACATGCCGAACTTATTTGAATACAAATTTAATCGTTTGTTCTCCTACGAGCCACTGACCGAAAGCGAAGCGTACCGTGGCATCATCGGTATTCCACGTGTCCTGAATATGTATGAGAACTATCCGTTCTGGTTTACATTTCTGACCAAGCTCGGCTACCGGGTACTGCTCTCTCCGAAATCATCGAGAGACATCTATACCCTTGGTATCGAGTCTATCCCAAGTGAGTCGGAATGTTATCCGGCAAAGATCTCGCATGGTCATGTTATGTGGCTGTTGAAGCAGGGAATCAAGACAATTTTCTATCCTTGTATTCCTTACGAGCGTAACGAGACACCGGATGCAAACAACCACTACAACTGCCCGATTGTCACAAGCTACGCAGAGAATATCAAGAACAACATGGAAGAGGTTTCCGCACCGGATGTCACCTACATCCGTCCGTTCCTTGCACTTGATAATAAAGATGCACTAAAGGATCGTCTGCTACGTGAATTCTCGAAATATACAAACGTCACAAAGGAAGAAATAAACGAAGCGGTTGAGGCTGCTTATGCAGAGGCAGATGCAGTCAAAGCGGACATTCAGAAAAAGGGTGAAGAGACGATCGCTTATCTGGAGAAGACCGATAAACTCGGTATCGTGCTTGCCGGTCGTCCATACCATCTGGATCCGGAGATCAACCACGGACTTCCGGAGCTTATTAACTCGTATGATATCGCTGTTTTAACAGAAGACTCTGTTGCACATCTTGGCAAAGTAGAGCGTCCTTTGATCGTATCCGATCAGTGGATGTACCACTCCCGTCTGTACAAGGCTGCAAACTACGTCAAGTCAAGCAGGAATCTGGAGCTGATCCAGTTAAACTCCTTCGGCTGTGGTCTGGATGCCGTTACAACGGACTGTGTCAACGATATCCTGACAAACTCCGGCAAGATTTACACCGTATTAAAGATTGATGAAGTCAGCAACTTAGGTGCGGCACGTATCCGTATCCGTTCGCTGATCAGTGCAGTCAATGTCAGAAGAAAGCATAATTTTACACCATGCCCGATGCCAAGTAATTATAACCGTGTAGAATTCACAACAGATATGAAGGATTATACTGTATTGGTACCACAGCTCTCCCCAATTCATTTCAATGTATTGGCTCCAGCGATGCGCCATATGGGATTAAATATTGAGATTCTTCCGGATGCAACAAAAGAAGTCATTGATACCGGCTTAAAATATGTAAACAACGATGCCTGCTATCCTTCTTTGATCGTTGTAGGTCAGATGATGCATGCCATCACATCCGGCAAATATGACATCAATAAACTGGCACTTATTATGACACAGACCGGCGGTGGCTGCCGTGCAACAAACTACGTTGGCTTTATCCGTCGTGCACTTGCAAAGGCCGGCTACCCACAGATTCCGGTGATTGCCCTCTCCGTACAGGGCTTTGAGAATAACTCCGGTTTCGTATGGAATATGAAGACGGTCAAATGCGCGATGCAGGCGCTCGCAATCGGAGATCTGTTCATGCGCGTTGTCTACCAGACTCGTCCATACGAGAAGGTAAAGGGATCTGTCAATAAGCTGCACCGCAAATGGGAACATGCAGCCATCCGTTGCATGGAAAATGGCGGTCGCGGATTCAGTAAACTGGTACATGATATCGTCAAAGACTTCGACAACGTGCCTTTGAATGAAAATATAAAGAAGCCACGTGTTGGTATCGTTGGCGAGATTCTTGTTAAGTTCCTCCCATCTGCCAACAACCACTTGGTAGAGCTTCTGGAGGCAGAAGGAGCCGAAGCGGTTATGCCGGATCTGCTGGACTTCTTCCAGTACTGCTTCTACAACAACAATTACAAATACGAATATCTTGGCAAGACGAAGAAATCTGCAAGAAACGGTAACCTCGGTATCGCTGCACTCGAAGCTCTGCGCCACCCGGTAGTCAGTGCCTTAAAGAAGAGTAAGCGGTTCCATCCACCTGTACATATTAAGACCTTGGCAGAATATGCCCGCCCGATTGTATCCATCGGTAACCAGACCGGTGAAGGCTGGTTTCTGACCGGTGAGATGATTGAGCTTATAAAGAGTGGTGCCAGCAACATTGTATGCTGCCAGCCATTTGCCTGTCTTCCAAACCACATTGTCGGTAAGGGTGTTATCAAATCCCTGCGTCATGCATATCCGGATGCCAACATCGTCGCAATCGACTATGATCCGGGTGCTTCTGAAGTCAATCAGGTAAACCGTATCAAGCTGATGCTTGCAACGGCAAGAAAGAACATGGAAGAAAACGATAACAAATAAAGCAACAAAAAAGAAACGGTTTTCAAATTGAAAATCGTTTCTTTTTTATTGCTATGCAAATGAAACTTCCAAAGGAAAAATGATTCTCTCCTCTTCCCGATTCAATTAAGAATCCAGCAGGAAATCTGCCAGAATCACATTGCTGACATCTATCCCGGCATCTGTCAGATAGATCCGGTCACCTTCGCTTGCCATGAAGCCTTCTCCGATATATTTATTCAGGACGCTTCCATATACCTCATAGATATCTTTATTGAATCGTTCCTTGAAGTCCTCCCGGCTCACGCCACAGGTCATCCGCAGACCAAGGAACATGAATTCCTCCATCCGTGCATCTATGTAGATATTCGTCACATTCTCACGCAATGTCCGCGTCGTATCGTTATACAGAAGCTCCATATTATCTGTCTCTACAAACTTGTCAGACAGGTTTTCCATCAGCTCAATATATTTGAAGATATCACGCATGTTGTTGAACCGTTTCCCCTGGAAATACGAGGATGCGCCAATACCAAAGCCGATATACTCGCCGCCCGTCCAGTAAACCATGTTATGCTTGCACTCATATCCCGGCTTTGCATAATTGGAAAATTCGTAACGGTCATAACCGTGTGCCGCCAGAAGCTGTTTCGTAATCTCATACATCCGGCGATCCACCATCTCCGGTGGCAGTTCACTTAAGATCTGCGGATCTTTTGCAAACGGCGTACCCTCCTCGATACTCAAGGAATATGCAGATATATGCTCTGGTCCAAACTCAATTACACGGGACAACGTATCGACATAGGTATGAATCGTCTGCCCCGGAAGCCCGGACATAATATCAATGTTAATATTCTGGAATCCCGCGCGTCTCGCTGCATTGTAGCTTGCCACAAACTGGTCAAAATTATGAATTCTTCCCAGTTTCTTTAACATATCATCATCGCAAGACTGTAACCCGATGCTGATCCGGTTAATACCCGCCGCCTTATAGCCATTTAACTTCTGATGGCGCAACGTCCCCGGGTTCGCCTCGATCGTCACCTCAGCATTCTTCTCCACATGGAAATACCGGCGGATAAATGCCATGATATTTGTGATCAGGGATTCATCTAACAGGGATGGTGTTCCACCCCCGATAAAGATACTGCGCACCCCGTAGTCTGCAACGATTGGCGCATACATCTTGATCTCCTGACACAGGCAATCAACATAGCGAAGCATCGTTCCATAGCTTTCCCCATCAAACGACAGGAAATCACAGTATTTGCATTTTACGACGCAAAACGGTATATGAACATATAAGCTCACATATTTTTTCATTCGTTTTTCCTACTCCTCATCTAACTTCAGTACACTCATAAACGCCTTCTGTGGAATCTCTACGTTTCCGACCTGACGCATACGCTTCTTTCCTTCCTTCTGCTTCTCCAGGAGCTTTCTCTTACGCGAGATATCTCCACCGTAGCATTTTGCAAGCACATCCTTACGCATCGCCTTGACTGTCTCTCTGGCAATAACCTTGGAACCAATGGCTGCCTGAATTGGGATCTCAAAGAGCTGTCTTGGAATCTCCTCTTTTAACTTCTCACACATCTTTCTGCCACGCTCATAAGCAGTATCCTTGTGCAGGATAAAGGAAAGTGCATCGACTTCTTCTTTATTGATCAGGATATCCAGCTTGACAAGATCGGAACGGACATAGCCCTTCATCTCATAGTCAAATGATGCATATCCGCGCGATCTGGACTTTAACGCATCAAAGAAATCGTAGATGATCTCATTCAGTGGCAGATCGTATTTTAAGAGCGCACGTGTCGTCTCCATATATTCCATGCTCTTGTAGACACCACGGCGTTCCTGACAAAGCTGCATGATCGCACCGACATATTCTGTTGTCACCATGATCTCCGCACTGACAAATGGCTCCTCCATATATTCGATCGTCGAAGGGTCCGGCAGGTTTGATGGATTCGTCAGCTCCATTACCTCACCGTCTGTCTTATGCACACGGTAGATAACGCCCGGTGCTGTTGTCACCAGATCCAGATTGTATTCGCGCTCTAAACGCTCCTGAATGATCTCCAAATGAAGCAAACCAAGGAATCCACAACGGAAACCAAAGCCGAGTGCAATGGAAGTCTCCGGCTCATAGCTTAACGATGCATCGTTTAACTGCAACTTCTCCAAAGCATCTCTCAAATCCGGATATTTCGCACCATCCGCCGGATACAATCCACAGTAAACCATCGGATTTACTTTCTTATAACCTGGCAACGCCTCTGCACATGGGTTGTCCGCATCCGTGACGGTATCACCAACCGTCGTATCCTTTACATTCTTCAGACTGGCAGTAATGTATCCAACCATACCGGCTGAAAGTTCATCGCATGGGATAAACTGTCCAGCTCCGAAAATTCCGACCTGTACAACCTCTGCCTCTGCTTCGGTTGCCATCATACGGATATTCGTTCCTTTTTTCACTGTACCGTCAAACACACGGCAGAAAATGATAACGCCCTTGTAGGCATCATACAAGCTGTCAAAGATCAGCGCCTTTAACGGTGCATCTGCATCACCTTCCGGTGCCGGAATCTTGGTCACAATCTGCTCTAAAACTTCCTCAATATTCGTACCATTTTTTGCGGAGATCCGAGGAGCATCGTGTGCCTCGATTCCGATCACATCCTCAATCTCCGCTACAACACGATCCGGATCTGCGGATGGCAGGTCAATTTTATTGATGACCGGCATGATCTCCAGATTATGATCTACTGCCAGATAACAGTTTGCCAGTGTCTGTGCTTCAATTCCCTGCGCCGCATCGACGATCAGGATTGCACCCTCACAGGCTGCCAGACTCCGGGATACCTCATAGTTAAAATCCACATGTCCCGGCGTGTCGATCAGATTGAAGATATATTCCTCTCCATCCTCTGCCTTGTAGACAATACGCACAGCCTGTGCCTTGATCGTAATGCCTCGTTCCCGCTCAAGATCCATATTGTCTAACACCTGATTCTGCATCTCACGGCTTGTGAGTAGTCCGGTCTTCTCAATGATCCGGTCCGCCAATGTTGATTTGCCATGATCGATATGTGCAATGATACAGAAATTTCGTATTTTACTTTTATCCAAATGTGCCATATACTTTTACAACCTCATAATTTCCGATTTCCCGTCACCACAAAACGCATGATGACCCGCGTATATCAGTACGCTCTTAGTTGTCAAAAGTATACCACACTTTCCTACTCTTGTGCAATCAGCACTTTATAGAGAATTGCGCCAAGTGGCACCATTGCGTTTTTCGCCTCAGCAACCGTATTGGTCTGTGCCCCAACTTCAATCAGGGATGAACGCGGCATTTTATTTAAGTTAAAACAGTACCCCCGCACATAGATGCGACGCATCAGATCCCCATACAATTCTTTTCCTGCCAGATGCATCTGCAGACTGAATGCCAGATTCTCCTGCCGGTATGGATTGTACAGATAATCAATCTCCCCATTCTCATTTGTCCGGCTCATGCCATTTAAAAACATGATCTGCGCAGTCGGCACACCATCGATGTCCCGTACAAGCCGCACATCCTCCCGGACGCCATCCCGATGAATATCCAATACCACCTCAATCGACGGATACTGCTGCAGGATCGCATCTATACCATCACTTGCATAATCATACGCCAGGCTTCGATCCTCTACTCCATCCACCACATCATAGACAGTACGGTCATGATAAACCGGAATGCCATAATCCTCCTCCAGAATGCGTGTAAGCTCATCCCCCAGTCCGATCACAGTATCCTCGATCACACCCGGACGGCTGTCCGCAAACGTTTCACTGCCATGTGTATGATAAATCAGGACTTTATACTCCCCCGAAGCGGGATCAATATGCAGATCTTTTGATAACAGCGTATCCGCAGCCAGCTCCTCCGCGGTAACATTCGTAGAACTATCGATTGTATAACAGTTTCCGACCAGGAAATCATAATTATTTAACTGTTCCATCGAATATGTAATACCCGCTGGGATGGAAAGCGGTTGCACCATAGTTTCTGCAGTCTCCGCATCTCCATCGGAAGCGACTGTCACCGCTTCGGTCGTCGTTTCCGTTTCTTCGCTTCCGGTCTCACACGAAAAAGCCGTCTCGGTATCCATGCCGGTCGAAACGGCGACCTTATCCCACCGGTTTCCGGTCGTATCCACCTCCGAATCCGCAAGCACCGGAACAAACAGATTCCGAAGCTTCGAACCGGTCGTATCCACATGCAGGACAGGCGCCACAGTCTCTTGGAAGAACGCCTGTGCCTGACCGGATAGCATTGTAACATCCAGCCGTACCAGTACACCCAGACATAATGCACATACCAGACACGTCAATATAATTTTCACCCAATTTCTCTCCATACCTTAAATATATGCAGAGCCACCGGTATTATGTTAGAAAACGGTTGATTGCCTCTGAGATTGTAAAGCTGACACGACCGATCAGCTCATCAATATTTTTCGGTGTTACAAACATGGAGGATACCGTCGGCGTCTGGATAAATTCAACAATTTCTTTCTCATATTGCCGAAGGACCGATACCGGTAATTTTTCCAACAGTCCCTCCATCGCATGACTGATCATTGCTGGCATTGAAATCACAGTCGGTACACCAACCGCAATCACGGGAACCCCCAGCGTCTCTTCATTCAATGATAATCTGCGGTTTCCAACACCAGCCCCCGGTGTAATTCCAGTATCGCACACCTGTATTGTCGTATTTAACCGTTCCGCCTCTCTCGCTGCAAGTGCATCGATACAAATCACAACATCAGGATTGATCTCCCTGCACAGGGATTGTATGATCGTACTCGTCTCAATTCCAGTCTGCGCCATAACACCAGGGCAGAGTGCAGAGATTTCCATAGAATGTTTCACAACACCTTCCCGAAGTAGATGTCTTGTGATATAGAGATGATCGACAACACTTGGTCCAAGTGCATCCGGCGTGATATTTCGGTTTCCAAGACCAATCACCAGAATATGGTCTGCCCCATGAAGCAATTCTTTTAAGACATCGTGCAGCGCCAGTACAAATGGCATATGGATATTCTCATCCTCCGAACAAAGCTTTGAACTCTCCAAAGTTATATAATTTCCGATCGGTTTTCCGAGGATCTCTGCCCCTGTCTGATCGAGCACACGGATGTGTGTCTTGGTCAGTCCGTATTCAGAATCCTCATAGGTTTCCACCCGGACACCAGCAATATCATTTTTCTCGGAGATATCTTCCTTTAACTCCAAGGCAAGGTCGGTTCGTACATAATTTTCAAGCATAAAAAATACTACTCCTTTTTCGGAGTAGTATTTCCTGTTTTTCTAATTTTATGTAATTACTGTGGCACTGCACCACCGACATACGCCGGCTGACTGGATGCACTCGGTGCACCAGTTCCTTTCGCTCTCAATACGATCTGGATTGCCTCTAAACGCTTTGCATGTCCGGTTGTACCTGCCGGATCGCCATTTTTCGCCCAGCCCATCCAGCCGTATGTCTGGCAATGTACCCGGTAATATACATCATATTTCTCTGCCAGTGCTCCGGTCAGCTTAATCTGGATTGCCTCCAGACGCTTTGCCTGTCCAATCGAGCCTGCCTGCGCGCCATTCTGACGCCAGCCCTGCCAGCCATAGGTCTGTCCATGCACACGATATACGACATTTCCAGACGTCTCTGTCAAGTTCGTGATAGAAATTGATTCCAAACGTTTTGCATGTCCGGTTGTACCGCCTGTCGTACCATCAAAAACGGTACCGGTCCAGCCGTATGTCTGTACATGTGTGTTATATCCAATCAATGGAGACACATACACCTTTGAAGTGTTGCCCGGTGCCATGCCGCCTTTTTCAACAAGCTTAATCTGGATTGCTTCGAGTCGTTTCGCATAATTCGTCGAACCTGCAGTCTGTCCGTTCTTCGCCCAGTCTAACCAGCCATAGGTCTGGCACTGCACACGGTAATAGACATCGTATTGCTCTGCCAGCTGTCCCGTCAACCGAATCCGAATTGCCTCTAATCGCTTTGCAAGCCCTGTCAGACCTGCAATATCGCCATCCATCGTCCAGTCCATCCATCCAAATGACTGACAATGTACCTGATACTCAACGCTTCCCTCGATGCCGGTATTGTTCCGAATCTTGATTGCCTCAAGCCGTTTTGCCTGTCCAACCGTACCACTGATACCACCATCATACGTTTCCTCTTTTTCCCAGCCATATGTCTGAATATGTGTTGCATAGACGATTTTTGCATCCGCTGGAGCAGTCTCCCCGGTTGGTACCGGAATGTTGATCTTCGAAGAAAAACTTCCATCTGTCGAATAATAGAAGTTCATATCAACGCGGCCTTCAATGCCTGGAACCATTCCGGAGTTTGTATACTGCCAGTATGAATATGCACCTGTATAAGTCGCAGTTGATTTATACTGTGCCAGCCAGATTGGATATCTGCTGGCGATCGTAGATGCATTCATATCGTTGGTAAGCATTGACTTGTTTGCATACACCATTGGTGTATAGCCTCTTGTTGCCACGTAGCTGCAGAATGCCAGACAGACATTCGTCGCCTGTTCCCTTGTCAGGTTCGCCGTTCTCAGTCTGCCTCCGGTCGGAGAATCACTGGCATACTCAAAGTCCATCGCAATCGGAAGATCGATTGAGATGCCATATGTATGAAGATAGTTGATCGTATACTGTGCTTCCTCTGCGGCTTCCTTCTCTGTGATTGCCTGCGAGAAGAAATAAACTCCTATCTTGATGCCTGCCGCCTTCGCACCTTTCAGGTTCTCCAGTGCACGGGAATCATGGTATAAGGTTCCTGCTGAACCCCAGCCTCGTCCGCCGACCTTGATAAATGCAAAATCAATCCCGGAGGCTTTAACTGCATTCCAGTCAATCTGTTTGTTCCAGGTAGATACATCAATACCATTATAAATATGACAGTTTTTAAACTGCTTTGCATGTGTATAGCCTTCTCCATATGCTTCCGATGTAATCGAAAATGCCATCGTGAAGAACAAAATACACGTCAGTATCCATGCCGTTACTTTGTTGAATTTCTTACGTAACTTCATAAAAGCACAACTCCTTTATCATTTTTTTGCTTTCATTTATCAAAAATACAACCTTATTTTAGCACATCCGCACCGGGTTGTCTACCGCAAGCGCAATCGCCTGTACGCACTGCTCCATCGTCTTCCCATCACATGGAATCGTGAGCTGCGCATATTTCTCATAATATGGTTTGCGCTCCTCGTACAAATCTGCTAATGTCTTTCCAGGCTTCATTGCGATACCACGCGTCGAGATATTATTCACGCGACGGATAATCTCCTCACAGCTTACATCGAGATACACGATCAGTCCCTGTTCGCCTAAATGCTTCATCGCTTCTTCCGAGAAAATCGCACTGCCGCCAGTCGCAATCACGGATGCTTCCGTGTTGATCTCCCGGAGCACCTGATTCTCAATCGCAAGAAATGCATCGATACCCTTCTCGTTGATAATATCGACCAATGTCTTTTTTTCTTGTCGCTGGATCAGCAGATCACCGTCGATAAACTGATAATTGATTGCCTTTGCGAGCAATACGCCGATCGTGCTTTTTCCACTTCCCGGCATACCGATCAATACTATATTTTTCTTCATCTGTTTTTCCTTTCCTACATCTGATGCCTTACAACCCGATACTCATCGCCGTTCTTATAATACGGACAACTATAATGGCTGTCCCCGTACAACCGGGCGATCTCATCCTCGTCCATACTCACGTCACAGACGTATTCCTCATATTCCTCATCATAGATCAGATACGCACATGTATCGCAGCTTGTCTGTATCTCTGTTTTTTTCTTTTTCTCCATTATTCAAGCACCACCTGTTCGTCTGTAATCCGGCAGATCTCTTCCCAGCTGTCCTTTGCCACATCATCATAAACCGCAACCGTCACAAATCCGGCTTTCTTCGCTGTATACATCGCACGTAAGCTGTCTTCAAAAATCACACATTCCACTGGAGTAATCCGCATATTCGCACAGGCAAGCTCATATACGGCCGATGATTCCTTGCTCGCCCCCGCCATCGTACAGCTGACGATCGTATCAACATCCGCCATAAGCCCGGTCCGTTCTAGTACCATCTCACTTAAATGAATCTCGTTTGCCGTTGCAACCGCCACCTTATAGCCATCCCGTTTCATCCACTTTACAAGCTCGCGGGCATATGGCTTCAGCGGAATCGTATTCCGGTATTCCTCGATCACCATATTCTGGAAATCATTGAAGATCTCCTCCGAAGTCTTCGGGATGTCAAACTGTTCTTTGATGAAGTTCGCCGCCTGAATGAGTGTCATCGTCGCCACCTGATGGTGAAACTCCATGTCCGGATGGATGCCGTACCTGCCGATATATTCCACATCCAGTGTCCGCCACATCGGCATACTGTCAATCAGTGTTCCATCCATATCGAAAAGCACGCCCTTTTTACCCTGTAAGAGTGGCATCAGTTTCTGATATAATGCATCAAACGTTTCTGTCTTTGCAAGCATATCCTTCACCTGAGCCGTAAGCTTCTTCGTGGCTGTCTCAATTTCGTCCTGCGCAAAGATCGCAGATACCACCGCGACACCTGCCACATCGCAACCAACTAACTGATTGATATTCTCCGCACTGACACCCCCGATTGCCACAACCGGAATCTGCACAGCATGGCAAATCTCCCGCAGCGTCTTCAGAGGGAGTGCTGTTACATCCTGCTTGGTCGTCGTCACAAAGGCAGATCCGGAACCAAGGTAATCAGCACCCTGTTTTTCCGCAAGCAGAGCTTCCTCTACATTGTGGGCGGATACACCGATGATCGCTGCATCCCCAAGGATAGCACGCGCTTCTTCCACCTGCATGTCGCCCTGTCCTAAGTGTACGCCATCTGCGTGACAGGCTTTTGCCAGTGCCACATTATCGTTGATGATAAGCGGTATGCCATATCTTCCCGTCAGCTTTTTGATTTCCTTTGCCTCTGCAAGAAATGCACCTTCGGAAAGCTCTTTTTCCCGCAGCTGCACGATCGTCGCACCACCCTTAATTGCCGCTTCCACCGCATCTATCAGGGTTGCGTATCGTTTCTTATTTACTGATTTTCTATCTGTTACAGCATAGACCTGTAACTGTTCTTTATTTATCTTCATTTTCTGTTTAATCTCCAGATTTTTACCTGACTTTTCTCTTTTACTCTCACGCCATTTTCCCGTAAAAATCGTTATAAAGATCTGACGTTTTCCTGTATCTGCCATCCATGGTCGATTGGCCCACTCCCTCTGCCGAGATCAAGACCTGACGAAAGTGCGCCACTAAGATAACTTTTGGCATAGCTGATACTCTGCGCAACCGAATATCCTTTTGCCAGTCCACACGCAATCGCAGAGGATAAAGTACATCCGGTACCATGTGTATTCGGATTGTCGATACGGGAACCGTGGAACCAGATCACTTCGGTTCCAACCAATACATCGCTGGCATCCTCAATCGCATGTCCGCCCTTAATCAGCACCTGGGAATGAAATCTGTCATACAGGCATCTTCCCGCCTGTTCCATATCCGTTTTGGACTGAATCGTCATTCCGGTAAGCAGCTCTGCCTCCGGGATATTCGGCGTGATCAGTGTCGCAAGTGGAAGAAGCATCTCTGTCAGACAGGAAATCGCATCTTCCTTTAACAACCGGCTCCCGCTTGTCGCAACCATCACCGGATCCACAACTATATTTTCCGCATGCCAGTCTTCAAGTGCTTCCGCGATTGTATTTATCAAGGCTTTATCGGATACCATGCCAATCTTCACAGCTTTTGGCGGAATATCCAAAAACACTGCGTCAATCTGCTTCCGCAGAAATTCCGGTGTCACATCCATAATACCGGTAACTCCCATCGTGTTTTGTGCAGTTAGAGCTGTAATGGCTGACATACCATAGCAGTCATTCGCGAGCATCGTCTTCAGATCTGCCTGTATGCCCGCACCACCGGAGCTATCCGAACCTGCAATAGAAAGCACCGGAGCAAGGCTTCGATTGGTTAATTTCTTCTCATCCATCTATTTGTTTAACTCCTCAAAAAATAGAGCTGTCAATGACAGCCCTATTATTATACACGATTTATGCGCCTACGACAAATGTAAGTTCTGCCGTTACAGCAACTTTTCCATCTACCTTTGCGACAGCCTTTCCAGAACCGATTGGTCCCTTCTGGTCTGTGATCTCGCATTCCATCTCAATCACATCGCCCGGCGTGATCTGCTTCTTGAATCTCGCATTCTTGATGCCACCGAAAAATGCAGTCTTTCCTTTGTGCTCTTCCTCGGACAAAATTGCAATCGCACCAACCTGTGCGAGCGCCTCGATCACGAGTACGCCCGGCATGACATGCTGTGTTGGAAAATGTCCCAGAAACTGCATCTCATTCACGGATACACATTTCACACCCTTCGCCCATTTGCCAGGTTCAAAATCTGTGATTCGGTCAACTAACTGAAACGGATAACGATGTGGCAAAATCTCCTGTATCTGATTTGAATTTAATTCCATCTTCTTCTCCTTCGTCCTGCAATCTACGCTTCAAACTTCTTCAGCAGAATACTTGCGTTGTGTCCACCAAATCCAAGGGAGTTGGAAAGCGCATACTCTACCTGTACATTTCTTCCTTCATTTGGAACGATATCCAGATCACACTCTTCATCTGGCACCTGATAGTTGATCGTTGCAGGAATAAATCCATCATGCAATGCAAGTGCTGTGATTACAGCTTCTACGGCACCACTACCACCGAGCAGATGTCCGGTCATAGACTTTGTAGAGCTAACCATCAGCTTGTATGCATGCTCACCAAATGTTGTCTTGATCGCCATTGTCTCGCCTGCATCATTTAAGTGTGTGGATGTACCATGTGCGTTGATATAACCAACCTGCTCCGGCTTGATACCGGCATCCTTCACTGCCATTGCCATACAGGCTGCTCCACCTGCTCCATCCGGACATGGGGCTGTGATATGGTATGCATCACAGGTTGCACCGTATCCTACAACCTCGCCGAGGATTTCCGCACCTCGCGCCTTCGCATGCTCATACTCTTCTAATACAAGTGCACCGGCACCTTCACCCATGACGAAACCGGCACGCTCCTTATCAAATGGAATCGAAGCACGATTCTTATCCGTTGTTGTATTCAATGCCTGCATCGCTGTAAATCCACCGATTGCCATATCCGTGATTGCTGCCTCAGAACCACCACAGATCATGACATCTGCATATCCATCACGAATATAATGGAAGCTGTCACCAACTGCATTATTGCCGGATGCACAGGCCGTTACAACGCAGGTACAGATACCTTTAAATCCAAAACGGATTGCGATATTTCCGGCACCCATGTTTGCGATTGTCATCGGAATATAGAATGGGGAGATCTTGTCAAAACCACGTCTCTCACCAGTCTGATAGTTCTTCTCTGTGACTTCCATGCCGCCGATACCGCTGGAGAAGATGACTCCACAGCGTTCCGCATCTTCCTTCTCCATATCCAGTCCACTCTGCTTAAATGCCTCGTCAGCTGCAACAACTGCATACTGTGCGTAGCGGTCCATACGTCTGGCATCCTTCTTGTCGATTACGGCTGTTACATCCAGATTCTTTACCTCTCCGGCAAGCTTCACTGCATGGTTCGTCGTATCAATTCTTGTAATCTCATCAATTCCGCAGACACCTTTTTTTACATTATCCCATGTTGTCTCTACGTTATTTCCCAAAGGGTTTACAGTTCCTAAACCTGTAATCACAACTCTTCTGCTCATTTTTTCCCTCCTACATTGCCATACCGCCATCTACACAGATGACCTGACCGGTAATATAACTTGCATCATCACTTGCCAGAAAACGGACAAGATTTGCAACATCTTCGACCTTGCCAAGCTTCTTCATCGGAATACTCTTTAAGTTCTCTTCCACAACAGCCTCAGGCAGCTTTGCTGTCATATCTGTCTCAATAAATCCCGGTGCCACCGCATTCACGGTAATGCCACGGGAACCGATTTCCTTCGCAACAGACTTTGTCATACCGATCAAGCCTGCCTTGCTGGATGCATAATTGACCTGTCCGGCATTTCCACGAACACCGACCACGCTGCTGATGTTGATAATGTGTCCACGCTTCTGCTTGAGCATGATCTTTGATACATGCTTGATACACAGAAATGCACCCTTTAAGTTCGTGTCAATGACCTGCTCGAAATCTTCCTCCGTCATCTTCAGCATCAGGTTATCCTTCGTGATACCTGCATTGTTGACAAGAATATCAATGCTTCCGTACTCTTCCTTTACCTTTGTCACGAGTGCCTGTACATCTTCATTTTTTGCAACATCCGCCTGAATCGCAGATGCCTTTACACCATATGTCTCACACAACTTTACTGTCTCTTCGGCACCGGCTGCGCCATGTGCATAACAAGTTACGACATTGGCACCTGCCTGTGCAAGTGCAACACAGATTGCACGTCCGATTCCACGGCTGCCGCCTGTGACAATGGCTGTTTTATTCTCTAATGTCATAGATTCCTCCATCTTTTATTACCACTACGCGAAGTACAATAACCTGCACGTATATCCGCGTACCGCTTATTTTCCAAGTGCTTCAAGCAACGCATTTAATGAATCAATATCTTCTACAGAATACGTAGCAAAGCTGCGGTCGATCTTCTTCACAAATCCGGAAAGTGTCTTTCCCGGACCAACCTCGATGAAAGTGTCGACACCCTGCTCAATCATATACTTAATAGAATCCTCAAAATATACACTGCTCTGTACCTGTGTCTCAAGCATCTGAGGAATTGTCTTATCTGCTGCAAGCTCCTTACCGGTTGCATTAAACAGTACCGGGAACTTCATCTCTCCGAAATGCTCGTTCTTAAAACGCTCCGCAAGCTTATCCCCCGCCGGCTTCATCAAGGATGTATGGAATGGTCCGCTGACTGCGACAGGCACGATTCTTCTTGCACCTTTCTCCATCATCAGCTCTCCGGCTCTTGTGATAACCGGTGTATCACCGGATACAGTTACCTGAACCGGTGTGTTATAGTTTGCAACCTCAGCGATATGGAACTCACTGTCTGCAAATTCATCCTCAGCCTGCTTGCAGCATGCCTTAATAGTATCACGGTCGAGACTCATAACAGCGATCATACCGGTATCTCTACCGGTAACTGCCTCTTCCATCGCTTTACCACGGTATGCAACAAGATTGATTACCTGCTGTTCCTCGAATACACCTGCCGCATAGAGTGCGGAATACTCACCGAGCGAAAGTCCGGCTGCGATCTCCGGTACGATGCCCTTTGCTGCAAGAATCTTTGTCACACCAACTGCAAAGGCAACCATACATGGCTGTGTGTATCTTGTCTGTCCAAGCTTCTCGATTGGACCATCGAAACAACATTCCTTCACGTCAAAATCAAGCTTTACATTGTCAAATACCTCGCGGAACTCTGGATATGCCTCATAGAGATCTTTTCCCATTCCGACATGCTGTGCACCCTGTCCAGCGTATAAAAAACCGATCTTCATAATTTCCTCCTGCTTATCTATGATTATTCTATCAATTTATGCCGTCACGCATTCGCGTGCCTTATCTTATCTAAATGCCCTCACTGTTCAGCTTTGCAAGCTCTGCAAGGGAATCCTCATACAAGCCCTTCAAGATCTCTGCCACCGGCTTGATCTCCTTTACAAGACCACAGACCTGACCAGCCATCAGAGAACCGTTCTTTGTATCGCCATCTAAGACAGCCTTGCGGAGAGAACCAAGTGTAAGCTGCTCTAACTCTTCTCTTGGAACACCCTTGCCTTCCATCTTCAGATACTCACGTGCCATCTGGTTTTTGATTACCCGCACCGGAGCACCACTGGATCTGCCAGTCACTGCTGTACCGTTATCCTTCGCCTTGATGACTGCTTCTTTATAATTGATATGGATCGGACATTCTTCACTGGCAAGTAATACCGTTCCGATCTGTACGCCGATTGCGCCAAGTGCAAATGCTGCAACCATCCCTCTGCCGTCTGCGATACCACCGGCTGCGATAACCGGGATATTAACTGCATCGACAACCATCGGTACAAGTGTCATCGTTGTCATCTCACCGACATGTCCGCCACTCTCGCCGCCTTCTGCGATCAGGGCATCCACACCCATACGCTCCATACGCTTTGCGAGAGCAACACCACTGACAACCGGGATAACCTTTGTGCCAACTGCCTTCCAGTCAGCCACATATTTCTCCGGGCTTCCGGCTCCGGTTGTGATTACATCAACCCTCTCTTCCACCAACATCTTTGCGATATTGTCGACATCCGGATTCATCAGCATCAGGTTTACACCAAATGGCTTATCGGTCAAAGCACGGCACTTCTTGATCTCCTCACGGATACGCTCTGCGTCAAATCCGCCGGATGCGATCAGTCCCAGTCCACCGGCATTGCTGACAGCGGCTGCAAACTCGCCAAGTGCGATATTCGCCATTCCACCCTGAATAATCGGATACTTGATTCCAAGGAATTCATTTAATCTCATCTTTATCCTCCTCACACTATGCCCAAATTTCTATTTCATAATTGTGCTACGCATAAGCACAGTAGCTTCAATAATTGATCTGATACAAATATATCAGAATTCCAGATACGCGCCGCCCCATGTCAGACCGCCGCCGAATCCTACACAAATAAGCTTCATGCCCGGTTTGATCATGCCCTTCTGGTTCATCTCAGAAAGTGCGATTGGAATACTTGCAGAACTTGTATTTCCATACTCATCCAGATTGATATAGAACTTGTCCATGCTCTGTTTACATTTCTTTGCCACGGACTCAATGATACGCTTATTTGCCTGATGGCAGACATACAGATCAATATCATCGGCTGTCACACCAGCCTTCTCCAGAAGCTGCATAACTGTCTTCGGAACAGTACTTACCGCAAACTTGAACACTTCACTGCCAAGCATGCTGACGTGACGTGGCTGCAGATCTTCGTTGCTACATTCCAGTACAACATCATCGCCCTTTGCACCAAGGATGCTGAAATAGCGGTGTGTATCAGAAAGCTCTACGACTGCGGCACCTGCACCATCACCAAACAGGATACAGGTACTTCTGTCATTCATATCCAGAATCTTGGACAATGTCTCACTACCGATAACCACGCCATATTTCTTGTCGCTCTGTAACAGCATGCCTCTTGCGATCTGTACACCATACATGAATCCGGAGCAGGCTGCATTGATATCGAAACAAGGAATATCCTGTGGAAGCTCCAATTCTTTCTGAACCATACATGCGACCGATGGTGTCATATGATCCGGGCGGATCGTTGCTACGATCACAACGCCGATCTCAGTTTTGTCGATGCCTGCATCCTCGATTGCCATCTTCGCTGCGGCAATCGCCATATCCTGATTCTTCTCTTCTGTAATAAAATGTCTTCTGCGAATACCGGTACGGCTGGAGATCCACTCGTCATTTGTGTCTACAATCTTGCTTAAATCATCATTTGTCACTACGTGTTCCGGAGCATAATGCCCCATACCTACAATATGTAAGCCCTCTTTCATCTTATCTTTCCTCTTACTCTCTGTCACTCTCTTCCTGCACAGCCATCTTAGATCACATGCAGGTATTTATTATCGATCGTTCTGAATTTCTTATAACGATGCTTTGCAACTTCATCCGGGTTCATCTTGATGTATTTGTCAAGCTCCTTCTTGATCGCGCGGTCAGTTGCCTTAAATACAACCTTATGATTCAGATGTGCACCGCCGATTGGCTCAGGAATGATATCATCGATCACACCGAACTCCTTCAGATCCTGTGCAGTCAGCTTCATCATCTCGGCAGCCTCTTCACTGCGGGAAGAATCCTTCCACAGAATGGACGCATAGCCCTCTGGTGAAAGGATGGAATACACGGCATTCTCAAGCATCAGCACACTGTTTGCCACGCCGATGGCAAGTGCACCGCCGGAGCTTCCCTCTCCAGTTACAACGGCGATTACAGGCACCTTCAAAGCACTCATCTTCGCAAGGTTTACCGCGATGGCACTACCCTGTCCGTTGTTCTCTGCTTCCAATCCCGGATATGCACCCGGTGTATCAATAAATGTAATGATCGGTCTGCCGAACTTCTCTGCCTGCTTCATCAGACGCAGTGCTTTCCGGTAACCCTCCGGTCCCGGCATACCGAAATTACATTTCAGATTCTCTGCCAGATCATTTCCCTTGCGGTGTCCGATCACAGTCACAGGGATTCCATGATAGGTTGCAATGCCGCCATAGATACTTGCATCTTCCTTACCAAGCGCGTCACCTTTTTGCTCAAAGAAATCGTCAAAGATCGCATCGACATACTCTGTGATCTTCGGACGCTTCTTGTGACGAGCCAGATATACCTTATCATGGCTGTTCAGATTCTTACACATATGTATCAGGTCATGACGTTCCCGCTTCAGGACATATACCTTTGCCTCATCTACCAGATCACTCGCCATGATCTCTTCAATCTCTTTATCGATTTCCGCAATTCTCTCATCTATCTCTTTAATCATGATTATCTTCCTTTCTTCGCATGTAAACGTAAAATATGGGAGATGACTTCCCGCATCTTATCTCTCGGCACAATCTGATCGACAAAGCCATGTGCCATCTGGAACTCCGAACGCTGGAATCCATCTGGAAGCTTCTGTCCGATTGTCTGCTCGATTACACGCGGTCCTGCAAATCCGATCAAAGCATCCGGCTCTGCCAATGTAATATCGCCTAATGTTGCGAAGCTGGCGGTAACACCACCGGTTGTCGGATGTGTCAAGTAGGAAATGTACAATCCACCATGCTCACTGAACTTCTCGATTGCTGCACTCGTCTTCGCCATCTGCATCAGAGATAAAATACCCTCCTGCATACGCGCACCGCCACTTGCGGTAAATATAATAAGTGGAAGATGTTTCTTGTCTGCATATTCCACTGCATTTGTAACCTTCTCACCAACAGCCATACCCATACTTCCCATCAGGAACTTGCTGCTCATGACTGCAATGACTGCTTCATTTCCGTCGATCTTACCAACACCGGTATAGACCGCTTCTTCAAGTCCTGTCTTTTCCTGCAGGCGCTCGATCTTCTCTTCGTACTCCGGCATATCCAATGGATTGGAGAATGCAACCTTACAGCGAAGTGGCTTGAATGTACCCGGATCCACCAACAGCCGTACCCGCTTCTCTGCAGAAACCACATAATGGTATCCGCATGCGATACATACATTGTAGTTATCCTTGATTGCAGACTTCTTAAATTCCTGCTTACATTTTGGACAAACTGTCACTTCTTCCTCTGCAGTAACTGCCGTCTGCTCTGTGGCTGGTTCTGCCTTGGGTGCTTCCTCTGCCACCTGTGCTTCTGCTGTCTCTACCGCATTATTTTCCACTGGTTCTTCTTTCTTCCGAAATAAATTACTCACCTGAAATTTCATCTTTCATCTCCACTTTTCTTTATCTTAAATTTAATCTCTCGCGTACGCTATCGGGTGATGCCGACTGCCTCCTTTGCAAGGCGGTCCGCTTCCTCGTTGCCTTCCACACCGGAATGCCCTTTTACCTTTATAAATGTGACACGGATCTTGTCCCGTACCTGCAGCATATAGTCGTAATATGCAATCGTTCCGGTCTTGTTCCGCTTCCAACCTCCGGTTGCCCACATCTCGATTCCAAGATAATCATAATAAATCGCCAATTCTGGTAATCCTTTTTCCACTGCAAGCTTCACTGCCGCCATCGCGCCCAGTATCTCACCTGCCACGTTACGCATGGATGCCATCTCCGGATCATCACCATGTCCCTGCAGGACATACCTCTCACCATGATCCATCAGAAATCCACCATACCCATATACCTGTGTGGCACTGTTGTAAGAACCATCCACAAACGCATATACCATATTCTCATCGGTATGCTTTGATTCTTCCGTCACACATTCTCTGCCTACAAATGCCTCCGCCTCCTGTCTCGTCGGAAAGCTCTTGTATATTGCTCCCGGAAACCCTTTCACAAGCGGTTCGCAGGCAGACCATGTTTCATATACTCCCGGTCGAACACCTCTTTTCACAGCATAAAATTTCTTTGCCATTTCATTGCCTTTCTGACCTATAGTTATTCACAGTCTTTTATATTATAGTACATTTTCATAACAAATGCACTTCTTTTTTACTTTGCACGAAAAAAAGTGCACAAATCCGATTTTTTCATTGAATCTCATTTATTCATATGTTAACATATATATTTGTCTATTAAAATGATTACAAACAATAAGGAGAACGATTATGCAACAGAATACAACTGAAATTTTCAGGGATGCTCCGGTTCCAAAAGCCGTGTTAAGCAATGTCATCCCTTCGATCATCAGCATGATTATGGTTCTGATCTATAATCTCGCTGATACATTTTTTATTGGACAGACAAAAAATGCACTGATGGTTGCTGCTGTGTCGGTCGCAACCCCAGCTTTCCTGTTATTTATGGCCATCGGTATGTTATTCGGTATCGGCGGAACGTCCTTTATCTCCCGTATGCTTGGAGAAGGTCAGGAAGAACGCGCCAAACACGCCTCCGCATTCTGCTTCTGGACCGGGCTGGCTGTGGGAATCATATCTATGATCTTAATTGTAATTTTTGCAGAACCTGTTTGCAAAGCAATCGGTGCAAGCAAGACAGCAGTAGCGGTATTACTGATAAACATAGTCATCAATGATGTCGTAAAATAAATACCAGCCATCAATGCTATCGGTCCGTAAGATCCAAGCCCACTTACCAAAGTATTGGAGATGTACTCCGAAGCGCCTGTTTTCTCCAATGCCAGAGACATAGGAAGCATAGCTGCAATCAATACAATACTCTCCCAGTTGATCGTTTTATAAGCTGCTTCTACATTACGGAAACATCCGGTTAATACCATCAATATACCCGCTATCATAACGGCTGTAACCGGAGCAACCGGAATAAAATCGAATACCATCATTGCTACCATCAATACCATGATAGCAGCAGCAACAGGTGCTTTATAGTCCAAAGTTACTTTAGCCGCTTCTGCCAAAGGCTGTCCCAACACCACCCAATCCGAATCTTCCTTACTAAGCCGGGCAATATTACCCCAAGTTCCCTGCACTAAAAGCACATCACCACTATGAATCCGCTCATTTCCCAAATCCTGCAACAGATATTCCTTTTTACGACGGATACCTAATACATTCACATTAAACTTATCACGGAATCCGGACTCTTTAATAGTCTGATTGACCAGATTGGAAGCAGGCATCAATACTATTTCGGCAATACCGATATCATAAAAATCAAGCGAATTAGTAGTGCTTTTCGTCTCTTCCGTAGCATGATCATCCAATATATCCAGCAGATAATCTTCGGCAAATTGCTGCACTTTATCAAATTCTCCCGTCACATACAGAATATCTTCCGCTTCCAGCATAGTATCCGGTTCGGCAAGTTTCTGAGTAATAGTCTTCAGAAAACGGTGCTGCGAAGCATCTCCACGACGGACTTCCATAATATTAAGTCCATATTTACGACGAATATCCAGATCGAGGATGGTCTTTCCCAAAAGGCGGGAGTCTTTAATCACCTGCATACGGAACAGATTACTGGAAAGACCATATTCATTCACCAACTGTTTCAGTGACTTACCCGAACGGCTGTTATCATCTTTCTGCCCTTTCTTAGAAAGAAACCACTTACTAAGCGGCATCAGCACCAGCGTACCGACAGCCACACTCACCAAACCTACAGGCAGGAAAGTAAAGAAAGAAAGCGGTTCGAAGCCTGCGGAAGTCAATGTGTTTTGTATGACAAGGTTGGGCGGTGTACCGATCAGCGTCATCATACCTCCCATACTACTGGCAAAGGCCAACGGCATCAGCAACCGACTCGGATTCATTTTGGCGCTCATCGCCAGACTGACCACAATGGGAAGCATCAGTGCCACCGTTCCGGTATTACTGACAAACGCACCGATAGCGGAAGTGACCAACATAACAAGCAAGAACAGGCGAATTTCACTGTTTCCAGCAAGTTTAAGGATACGCGAACTTATCATTTTTGCCAGTCCTGTCTGAAAAATAGCTCCGCCCACGACAAACAATCCGATCATCATAATGACTACCGAATTGGAGAAACCGGAAAGGGCTTCGTCGGGTGTTAATATCTGAAAGATAAGCAAAGCTACTAACGCACATAGTGCCACAAGATCCGAACGTATCTTACCGTTTACAAAAAAGATAGCCGAAAGAACGAGAATGATAATGGTTATCAACATAAGCTAAAAATAAAATGATTGTTTTATCCTGAATGTATCAAAGATTTATTTTGGAGGAGCAA
>ENA-OURZ01000889-OURZ01000889.1-human-gut-metagenome-genome-assembly--contig:-NODE-889-length-36834-cov-8.440877_pt1 | contig 36834 bp, 30 predicted proteins | sample MGYA00242073_ERZ509195 | MGnify/ENA primary metagenome ERZ509195 (study PRJEB26280, sample SAMEA2338837) | human gut metagenome | biome: human gut; feature: human-associated habitat; material: faeces... | reverse complement strand
GAACCGTCAGGGTTCCCTTTCGCGTTCAATCACCCGCCGCAGCGACCAAAATCGCGAAATAAAATGCAGTTTTTTATTTTGCGATTTTGCAGGCAGCTTGTCGAAAAAGTCCGGATGGACTTTTTCGACAAGCTGTATTACAATACAGTCAGCTATGCGTAGGGGAGGGACGGCCATGGAGCGCTGGGACCAGCTGTATACCGGAGGATATCGCTTCTGCTTCGGCGACGGCGCCTTCAAGCCCTCCACCGACACGTTCCTGCTGGGCGGCTTCGCCCAGGTGCGGCGGGGCGAGCGGGTGTGCGATCTGGGCGCGGGCATCGGCCTGCCGGGTCTGATGCTGCTGAGCCGGGAGCCGGAAGTGCACATCACCGACATCGACATCGACGAGACCGCCTGCGCGCTGGCGCGGCGCAGCGCCGAGGCCAACGGCCTTACCGAGCGCATCCGCATCATACAGGCCGACCTGCGGCGGCGGGAGCAGCTGCCGCCCGGCGGCAGCTTTGACGTGTGCGTGGCCAATCCGCCCTATTTCCCGCCCCACATCGGCCGGGTGGCCGAGGGCAGCCGGGGCGTACAGCGGGCGGAGCTGCAATGCACCATGGACGAGCTGTGCGCGGCGGCGGCCTATCTGCTGCGCAGCGGCGGGCGGCTGTATCTCATCCACCGGGCGGAGCGCACCGCCGAGCTGACGGACATCCTCCGCCGCCACAGGCTGGAGCCGAAGGAGCTGCGCTTCGTACAGAAGGACAGCCGCACACCGCCCCGGCTGGTACTGCTGGGCTGCCGGCGGGACGGCGGCACGGGGCTGACCGTCCGCACACCGCTTTTATTACAGGACGAACACGGCGGCGAATCCCAGGAGCTGCGCCGCATCTATTTCAGAGACAGGGGGTAATGACCCAATGGCAGGTATATTGTATCTGGTAGCCACGCCCATCGGCAATCTGGGCGACTTCTCGCCCCGCGCCGTGGAGACGCTGGCACAGGCGGATTTCATCGCGGCGGAGGACACCCGCGTCAGCGTGAAGCTGCTGAACCATTTTGACATCAGGAAACCGCTGGTGAGCTATCACGAGCACAACCGCGCCGCGGCGGGACAGGCCATTCTGGAGCGATTGCTGTCCGGCGAGACGTGCGCGCTGGTCACGGACGCGGGCACCCCGGCCATCAGCGATCCGGGGCAGGAGCTGGTGGCGCTGTGCGCCGCCAACGGCGTGACGGTGCAGGCCATCCCCGGCTGCTGCGCCGCCATAGCAGCGCTGGCTGTGTCCGGGCTGGACACCCGCCGCTTCACCTTCGAGGGCTTCCTGCCCTCCGGGAAGAAGGAGCGCCGCGCGGCGCTGGAGGAGCTGACCGGCGAGCGCCGCACCATGGTGTTCCACGAAGCGCCCCACCGCCTCCGCGCCACGCTGGAGGACATGGCCGAGCTGCTGGGCGACCGGCCTGCGGCGCTGTGCCGCGAGCTGACCAAGCTCCACGAGGACACCGTGCGCACCACGCTCTCACAGGCGGCGGAGTGGTACCGCACCAACGAGCCGCGAGGGGAGTATGTGCTGGTGGTGGCCGGGCGGGAGAAGCAGGACGCGCCGCCCATGACGCTGGAGGAGGGCGTTGCCCGTGTGCTGGCGCTGCGGGAGGGCGGCATGAAGCTGAAGGACGCCGTCCGCCGGGTGTCCGACGACACCGGCCTGCCCCGCAATGCCCTGTACGACGCCGCGCTGAAGGCGTAGACGAAGCGAACAACTGACGCGAGCCATCCCCGGACGGGGATGGCTCGCGTTTTATCTTTCTTTATTCCGCGGTGGCCTGTACGGTGGCCAGCTGGCGCGCACATCTGGGACACACCAGCTTGCCCCGGAAGTCCAACACGTCCTTGCCGCTGCCGCAGAACACGCACCCGGCGTGGGCGCGGCGCAGCACGATGGCATTGTTCTCCAGCGAGATCGACAGCGCCTCTCTTTCTCCCATGTCCAGCACGCGGCGCATCTCCACCGGAATGACCACTCTGCCCAAATCGTCGATGCGGCGGATAATACCGGAAGTCTTCACACTCCGTTCCCCCCTTCTATACAGCTGCAATAAATTTGCGGCATTTTCAGCCTCAGTTTAACATAATTCGCCAAATGTGTCAACAGAAAGTCGGAACCTGTCGATTATTTTTGCAAATAACCGCTCAAAGCGGCGCGTAGACTGTCCGTAAAGGGGGCGGGGGCATGACAATGGGCATCCTGTGGACGGGGATGGTGGCGGCAGCGCTGGTGTGCGGCGCTGTCAACGGGCGATTGACGGCGGTGACGGCGGCGGCACTGGAGGGCGCAGGCGCGGCGGTGGAGCTGACGCTGGCCATGGCCGGGGCGCTGTGCCTGTGGTCGGGCGTGCTGGAGGTCATGGCGCGCAGCGGCATGGCCGACGGCCTGTCCCGCCTGCTGCGTCCGGTGCTGCGGCGGCTGCTGCCCCGCGCCGGAGGTGACAGCGAGACGCTGGCTGCCCTCAGTGCCAACGTCAGCGCCAATTTGCTGGGGCTGGGCAACGCCGCGACGCCGGCGGGCATCCGGGCGGCGCAGCGCATGGCGCAGGGCTGCGGCGGTGTGGCCAGCGACGAGCTGTGCCGCCTGGTGGTGCTGAACACCGCCTCCATCCAGCTGCTGCCCTCCACGGTGGCGGCCATCCGCGCCGGGCTGGGCTGCGCCGCGCCGCTGGATATCCTGCCGGCGGTGTGGCTGTCGTCGGCGGTGTCGGTAACGGCGGGACTGCTGTGCGCCGGACTTCTGCGGCGGCTGGGGAGGGCGTGACATGGAGCCTTTTTCCTCCTGGATACTGCCCCTGCTGCTGACGGCGGCCGCCCTGTGGGGCTGCCGCCGTCGGGTGGATGTATACGATGCGCTGGTGTGCGGCGGGAAAAACGGCCTGCATGTGGCGGTGTCCATCCTCCCGGCGCTGGCGGCGCTGCTGACGGCGGTGTACATGCTCCGCGCCAGCGGCGCGCTGGACGGGCTGACCCATCTGCTGGCGCCGCTGCTGACGGCGCTGGGCGTTCCGCCGGAGACGGCGCCCCTGCTGGTGATCCGCCCGCTGTCCGGCTCCGGCGCACTGGCCGCCGGCAGCGACCTGATGCGGCAGTACGGCACGGACAGCTATATCGGCCGCTGCGCCGCCGTAATGCTGGGCTGCACGGAGACGACGTTCTACACCGTCGCCGTCTACTTCGGCGCGGCGGGCATCCGAAAGACCCGCTACACCGTCCCCGCCGCCCTGACCGCCGACGCCGCGGCGTTTCTGTCCGCCGCCTTCGCCGTGCGGCTGTTCTTCGGTCAGTAGTCCACCTTCATCAGGCACAGACCCTCCGGCGGGGCGGTGGGGCCGGCACGCTTTCTGTCCTTGGCCAGCAGGATCTCCTGCACATACTCCGGCTCCCAGTAGCCCCGGCCTACCTCCAGCAGCGTGCCCACCAGAATACGCACCATGTTCTGCAAAAAGCCGGTGCCGTGGAACGTGAAGATCACCCGATCCCGCCGCTGCTCGATGCCGATGTGATCCACCATGCGGACGGTGCTCTTTTTCATGCGGGGGTTGCCGCAGAAGGACGCAAAGTCCTGCTCGCCCAGCAGATACGCCGCCGCGCGGCGCATTCGCTCCACATCCGGCTCGTAGTCCAGCAGCGTCACATATTTCCGGTCGAACACCGGCTTCACCGCGCCCACGTGGCAGGTGTAGCGGTAGGTTTTTCCCAATGCGTTGTACCGGGCGTGGAACCGGGGCGCGGCCTCCTTCACCTCCCGGACGGCGATGGCGTCGGGCAGATAGCGGTTCATGTAGTCCCGAATCTCCTCCGGCGTCAGCGCCGTGTCCAGCACCACATTGGCGGTCATGGCGCGGGCGTGTACCCCGGCATCCGTGCGGCCTGCGCCGATGACGTTCACCGGCGCGCCCTGTAATTCGCCCAGCACCGCCTCCAGCTTTCCCTGAATGGTGTCCTTCCCCGGCTGGCGCTCCCAGCCGAAAAAGCGGGTGCCGTCGTAGGCGATGGTCAGTCTGTAATTCTGCTGCATAAAAAATCACGCCCTTTCCGCTCCATTGTAGCAGAAAGGGCGTGATTTGTGAAGTGCTTAAAGCCAGCCCATCATCTTTACGAAGCTCCACAGCAGCTTGCCGCCGTAGAAGACGATCACCGCGCCGCACACCTTGTTGATGATGTTCAGCACCTTCTCGTTGAATTTGCTGCCCAGCAGGGATACCAGCGTGGAGACGGTCAGGAACCAGATCACCGAGGCCGAGCCGAAGCCGCAGATAAAGGGCAGGTCGCCGCCCGGTGCAAGGGTGGCGCGGAACGCGCCCAGCATCATGGTGCCGTCGATGATGGCCTGGGGGTTCAGCCATGTGACCACAAAGGCGGAGGCGGCCAGCTTCCAGATGGGTACGTTCACGTCCCGGCCGCCCTCCAGACTGGCCTTGGAGCGCAGAAGTCCGATGCCGATGTAGATGACGATCAGACTGCCGATGCCCAGAATGACCTTTTGCAGCCACGGCAGCGCCTGCATCAGCGCGCCCGCGCCCAGAAAGCACGCCACGCCCAGCGAGATGTCCCAGAATATCACGATCAGCGCCGTGAGGTAAACGCGGCTGCGCTTCTGGGTCAGGGCGCTGTTGATGACGAACAGGTTTTGCAGCCCGATAGGGGCGACGTAGGCCAGCCCCATGGTCAGACCTTGCAGATAGATGTTCATGTTGCCTATTTACTCCTTTTTTCTTACCTGCTATAATCATAGCACCATCAGCGCAAAAAGCAAGAACGCAGATTTTTGTGGGTAAGTAAGGAGGAACTGACCATGTCCGATGCCCATTACGACTGTCCCTGCATGGAAAAATGCCCGCTGCACCACGCCATGCTGCTCATCGGCGGCAAGTGGAAGGTGCAGATCCTGTGCGCCGTGGCCAATGCGGGAGCTATCCGCTACAACGCCCTGCGGGGCAAGCTGGACGGCATCAGCAACACCGTGCTGGCCGGCGCCCTGCGGGAGCTGGAGCGGGACGGGCTGGTGACACGGCGGGAGTATCTGGAGGTGCCGGTGCGGGTGGAGTACAGCCCCACCGACAGCTGCCGGGAGCTGCTGCCCATTCTGGAGCAGCTCAGCGACTGGGCGGAGGCACGGATGTGAACGCGCCGGAGAAGTAAATAACACTTGACATTTGCGGCGCTGTGTGGCAGTATGATGTCAAGCAAACTTTACTTACGGAGGTGCGCGCATGAAACGGATAACGGCCATGCTGCTCTCGCTGCTGCTGGGAGCGGGACTGCTGACAGTGTGCTGGCGCGGCGCGGAGTACCACAGGGAGGACACTGAGAGGGAGAACGGCGTGACGCTCTACGTCCGCCGCGACCGGCAGGCGGCCTTTGCCGGGAACCTGACGTGGGACGGGCAGAGCAACACCGTCGATTACGTCATCCCCGACAGGGTGGACGGTGCGCCTGTCACGGCGCTGGGCGGCCTGCTGTACGGCACCGCCTTCAAAAAGCTGCCCTGCGGCTGGGGCGTGGCGCTGCCGGATACGTTCCGGGGCGCGGAGCGGCGGCAGTATCTCCTGCCGGGCGGAAGCGGCACGGAGATCACCTTGACGGTGCGCCTGCACATCGGGCGGTATGTGAGCCATATAGAAAACGTCGGTCTGCTGACGCCTGTGTGTTATTACAGCACCGAGGGGAGCTATGTGATCCGGCAGGAGTGGGTCGTGACCTGCGATCCCATGAATCAGACGTTTTACGCCGAGGGCGGGCGGCTGTATCACCGGGCGGACGGCACACCGGCGGATATCTGCTATGATACGGAGTGGTGGTATGAGGAACAGAGTGGCTGAGCTGCGGCGCGAACGGAATATGAGGCAGGAGGAGCTGGCAGCGGCGGCGGGCATCTCCCGCCAGTCGATCATCGCCATTGAAAAGGGACGCTTCAACCCGTCGCTGGAGGCGGCTATCCGCATCGCCCGGTGCTTCGGTGTGCCGGTGGAGGCGGTGTTCTTCCCGGAAGCGGATGGCTGGCGCTGCCGCCCGGAGACGGGGGAGGGGCGGCTGATCGCCGGACAGGGTGCGCCGGAGCTGGCGCACATCACCTACAGCGGCTATCCCCTGCGGTATAACGGCGGTGAGGTGGTGGCGGCCTGCAACGCCATGACGCTGCTGGGCGCGGCGGTGTCGCCGGAGGATGTGGCCGGTGAGTTCGAGGACAACGGCATGCCGCTGCTGGGCGGCGCACTGGGCACCGATCCCCGGCGCCTGCCGGACTATTTCGCCGCCCACGGCGTGACCTGTACGCCATGCCGCCGGGATCGTCTGCCCGGCGAGGGCGTGTTCCTGTGCAGCTACGCGGCGCTGCCGCTGCTGCGGGAGGTGCGTGGAGTGCACACGGTGGCGCTGCGGGTGACGGCGGCGGGGGCGGCGGTATGGAACGAGCGCGACGGCGACACGGAGCCTGCGCTGTACCCGGATATGCCGTCCTTCCTGAAGGGCAAGGCACTGGCGGCGCTGTATCTACTGCGGAAGGAATAAAAAAAGAACCGCGTGAAGGCTGCTCCCGATAAGAAAACATCGTGAGGAAAGAGAGAACGGTATGGCTGTTGAGCGGCTTCTGACGAAAGCCCTCGATGCCGAAGAAAAGAAAGAAGACAACTAAAAAAGAATCTGGCGTCCAAACAGGATGCCAGATTTTTTCGTGCTTTTTGTTTACTCGGAGGAAATCCCACACAAAAGTTGGAAGAAGTCGCTCGGTCGAAATGGGGCTTGGAAATAAAAATCCCACACAAGACTTTGGATAGCCCGGGAAACATCCCGCTTGACCCTGTGGGGCGGGGTCTGTATAATAGGGGGAGCAAACACATGGTAAAGGGAGAAAGCACATGGCGAAGCAGGATCTTCTTCTTGAATTGCGCGAGGGGCGTCCGCTGGCTCTGCGGCAGCAGACCGCGCTGACATTACAGCTGAGCTTCCCCGCGATCTTGGCGCAAATTTCGTCGATCGTCATGCAGTACATCGACGCCGCCATGGTGGGACAGCTGGGGCGGGACGCCTCCGCTGCCATTGGACTGGTGGCCTCCAGCACGTGGCTGTTCGGCGGACTGTGCAGAGCGTTGGTGGTGGGATTTTCCGTCATGGTGGCGCAGCGCATCGGCGCAGGCGAGGAAAAGGACGCGCGGAATCTGGTGAAGCAGGGGCTGTGCGCTGGGTTCGCCTTCGGGCTGCTTATTGCCGCCGTGGGCGGTACCATCGCCAGCGGGCTTCCCCACTGGCTCCACGCGGACAGCTCTATTTGTCCGGGCGCATCCTCGTATTTCCTGATCTTCGCACTGTCGCTGCCCTTTGTGCAGCTGAACCGGCTGGCGGTGGGTCTGCTGCAGGCGGGCGGAAATATGCGGACGCCCAGCATACTGCTGGTGCTCATGTGCGGGCTGGACGTGGTGTTCAACTCCCTGCTGATCTTCCCCACGCGGCAGCTGGGCGCGTTTACGCTGCCGGGGGCGGATCTGGGCGTGACCGGCGCGGCGTTGGGCACGGCGTTGTCGGAGACGGTGGTGGCGATCATTTTGTGCATCTGCCTGCTGCGCTCCCCCATGCTGGGGCTGCGGAAGGGGGAGAGGCTGCGGTTCGTGCCGGTGCAGCTGCGGCGTGCCGTCCGGCTGGGCGCACCGGTCGCCATTGAGCAGGCGGTCATGTCCAGCGCGCAGGTGGTGACGACGCGGATCATCGCGCCGCTGGGCACCGTCGCCATCGCCGCCAACTCCTTTGCGGTGACGGCGGAGGCGTTGTGCTATATGCCCGGATACGGCGTGCAGAGTGCCGCCGTTACGCTGATCGGACAGAGCGTCGGTGCCAAGCGGAAGGATCTGGTGACGCGGCTGGGCTGGGTGACGGTGCTGCTGGGCATGGGCGTGATGCTGGTGGCCTCCGCGCTGATGTACGCGCTGGCCCCGTGGATCATCGGGATGCTGAGTCCCGACCGGCAGGTGGTGCTGCTGGGCACGCAGGTGCTGCGGATCGTTGTGTTTTCCGAGCCGCTGTTCGGCGCGTCTATTGTGACGGCCGGTGTTTTTCAGGGGGCGGGCAGCTCACTGCTCAGCTCCGTGCTGAACTTTGTCAGTATGTGGGGCGTGCGTATCACGCTGACGCTGCTGTTGGTGCCCCACTGGGGGCTGCGGGGAGCGTGGATCGCCATGTGCATCGAGCTGTGCTTCCGCGGTTCACTGTTTTTATTCTTCCTGTGGCGCAAACGGTGGCTGCCGCGGGAGCTGGTGTGAAAGAAAAATCCCGTGTGACGGTCACACGGGATTTTTGTTTTCTTTCGAAATCCGCTTTGTTAGTAATGCGTTAGTAACGGCGAGACATATTGCTTCGAAACCATCAAACCTGACCGTGTATAAACCCCAGCGATGGCAGGTCAAATGGCCTGCCATCCTAGGCTCACTTATTTTTTCGGCATCCTGCATGCGTCCGCCGCATAATTGGAGGCTCCGACCTCCGGGTCAAATACCATGCGGAGCAGACCAACAAGTGACCCCCCTCCGAGGAATCAGTTAAGTCTACTCTCTCCTCGTCACGGGATAGCGAATCGCCCCGAACCCGTCTTTGCGCATGGATGCTTCAGGCGGCCTTGCTGACCCACACCTTGTAGGCCTCATAGAGGGTCTGATAGTCCAGGATGTTGACCTGTCCGTCCTTGTTGACATCGGTCTTGGTCGTGTCGATCGTACCGCTTGAAACCTCACCGGTAGATAGGTACTCAAAGAGGTATTGCAGGTCACTGATGTCAAAGCCGCCGCCGTTGAGGTCGTACTGCTCGGAGACAGCGGTCTTGGGATCGTAGTTGGTGGAAGACAGCACCAGTTCCTCATCATAGACCGTCTTGGTTTCTTCGTCATAGACATAGTTGACAGCGGCCACGGTGTAGTGGCTCGCCACAGAGCCGGAAGCGCCCTTCAAGAACAATCTCCCGTCATATCCGACGGTACCCGTGTCACTGTTGGTCACATCGGCCAGATAGTTCCTGCCGCCGATGGTGACAATGTTCCACATATGCGGCCCTGCGCCTTTGCCGCCCGTCATCGTCCCTGTGGCCAAATAGCACTTCACGGCGGGATTTGTGCCCTTCCAGGTCAGGTCGCAGAGGTACTTGAACGCCTTGGCATAGCCCTCGCAGACCACATTTGTTTTGAGGTTTCCGTCAAATACATAAATCAGTTGCCAAGGGTCGCCGTAGGGATAGTTCGCAGTGTTTGCCGCAGCAGTGTTATATTCCACCGCCTCGCAGATGTAGTTTTTATACGCGACGAGCTTCTCATAGTCGGATTTGTCCGCATTATTATTTACCACACTCTGCGCCGTTTTAACGGCATTCGCGGCGGCGGATGTTTTTGTAGTATCGGGCTGGGTCGGATCATAACTGCTGCTGTCTCCCACCGCATAGTCCTGGGAGACCATGAAAGTCACATTATACCCTGTCACGGTCAGCGTGTTTCCGCTGGTGGAGGCGCTAATCCCGGTGCTGATACCCCCTGTTTTATTCATCCAATACATTTCGAAGGGATGGTTCGTAAGCAGCAGCTGGAGGATCATCTGGGAATCAAAGCCCTGGTTTTTCAACCCTTCCGATACCGTTTCCGTCAAAACATTTACGGTATTCCCATCCACTACTTTTGTCTCGAAAAAGGGGTCGGTAGGGGCAAGACCAAGGTCTGCTTTGTTAAAGATCACCTTTACATTGGCATCAGTCAGCACTGTGCCTGTGAAAGAGACTTCGCTGCTGTCGCGCTCGCCGTTGGCGATTTTCGTAACTGCATCAGTCAAAAGCTGCACGAGGATATTCGTGTTGGAATTTATCGCCTTGGCGCGCCGCGCCAGGGAGGGCGCGGCCTGCGGCTTACCGGCGGCCAGCTGATAGAGATAGCCCTCCAAGAGCTTGCCTGCATCCGGGAGCTTATCCACGGGAACGGTAAAGTGCGCGCTGACCGCCTCCTCTGCCGGCTCCTCCTCCGGGGCAAGGGCGGCGGGCGCAGCGGCTGCCCCCTCCTCCTCGGCGAAGCACTGGCCGGGCACAATGGACAGCAGCATGAGCAGGGCCAGTAAAAGCGTGCATAATCGTTTTTTCATCGGTGTTCCTCCATTCTGTCCGGTCAATGTTTCGCAAGGGCGGGTGAGCAAGAGCTTGCTCACCCGCCCTGTCCTGTTATTGCGTTCTGCGGGTCACGGGGTAATGGAATTCCCTTAGTTCTCCTTCTTGCGGCGGAGGGTGACATAGGCCGCGCCGGTGCCGCTCATGAGCGCCATGGCCGCATAGAGGCACACGCCGGCATCCGCCGTCCTGGGGGAGGACAGGGTTCCATCCGCCTTGATGGTGAATGTACCCGTGCTCACATGGGTCTTGTTCTCGATCTTCACCGTGTACTTGCCAGCCTTCAGGGTATCCAGATAACTCTGGAGCAGTGTCACGTCGCTGCCGTTGACGACATAGTTTTTGCTGTCCAGCGTCTTGCCGTTGACAGCCACTCTGTTGATGGTGCCGACGGGCAAATCGGTAGTGAAAGTGATACCGGCAGGATAGTATCTGCCACTGCCGCCGGAGGACTTGCTCCACAGCTTGATAGTGCCGTTGATGGACTCATAGTTGGTGCTGTCGCTGGGGGTAAAGACCCACTTATAGAGCTTGTTGGCCTCCACAGTGGTGGTGTCAGGCAGAACATTGCCTGCGTTATCCACCCACACCAGCGTACCGGCGTTGGGGTTCAGCGTGCTGCCGGTGGTGGTCAGCGCCGCATCCGCCAGCGTCTTGCCGCTGGTGGTGATCTTGGTGTAGGCAGGCTCGCCGGTAGGCGTGGCCTTGATGATGGTGATGACCACATTGACGGTGGCATCTGCATAGTTGGTGGACTTGATGACCATAGACAGGGTGACGGTGTCATTCACCTTGCCGCCGGAAAGGGTGTAGGTCACCTTACCGGTGACATCCACAGCCCAGCTGGTGACTGTCACAGAGCCGGTCTTGCTCTCGGTGCCCTTGGTATAGGTCAGTGTGCCTGCGTCAGCGGGCATCACCGCGCCGATTGCCTTCTCGCCGGTGGTCACGTTGTACTTCTGGCTGACGGGAATATCCGACAGAGCAGGCGCAGGTGCCTTGGTGATGTTCACCGTGACGGTGGGCAGGGGGCTCACGAGCTTATAGTTGCTGGCCTTGTCGGTTGTGCCGTCTTTCAGTGTCACGCCGGAGTAGGTCACATTGTATGTGCCAACCTTGGCATTGGAGATGGTGCCGGTGGTGGGGATGTTCACATCCAGCGTTTCACCGCTCACAAGACCGTCGAAGGTCAGAGTGCCCTTGGTCAGGTCAACCGTCTTGTTATCCTTCACATAGCCGCGGTCAGTGGCGTTGATACCGCCGGTGAGTTTAACAACCTTTGCTGTGATGTTGGCCGTAACGCTGGCGGGTTGAGCCTTCAGGTTGTAGTTCCCCGCATCCGCGCCGGAGAGGCTGTAACCGGTAAAGGTGACGGTCTTGCCGGTGCCCACATTCTTATCCGCAAAGGTGGCGGTGCCGGCAGTTACTGTTACATCATCGCTTCCCACCTTGCCATTGATGACAGCAGTGCCAGTGGGTGTGGCAGTGGTGCTGCCGTCATACTCCTTGTTCGCGGCGGTGATACCGGAGATGGTCACTTCCTTCTGCGCCACGGTGATGGTCGCGCTGGCGGAGCCGTAGTAAGTGCTGGAGGTGTAGGTGACCGTCAAGGTCGCGCCGGCGGCAGAAGCCTTCAGCACCTGTACGGTGGCAGTTGCGGAATCCCCGCCGGAAACGATCTTCAGGACGGTATCATCGGTGCTGGTCCATTTCCAAGTGCCGCCATCGGGAGCGGTCTTGGTGGCAGTCACGGTGAAGTTCGCATCGCCATAGGTCTTGCTGGTGGGCGGGGTGGTGATGCTTACACCTGCATCCTTCTTGTTTACCACAGTTACATGAATGGTAAATTCCGTCGGTGCAGTGAAATTGTGCGTACCATAGGCGTTCACCTTGATTTCGAAGGTGACTCCAGCGGCTACAGAGGAGGCAGCCTTCAGCTTATTACCGGCAAGCGTGATACCGGCAGGTGCGCTGCCCAGCGTGTAGGTCAGCTTTGCGTCGCTGTCGGTGTTGGTAAAGGAGGCCCAGTCGGAAATATCGACTTCCACTCCATTATTCACAAGCTGGCGCGGGGTCGTGGCAGTAATGACAGGCGTGGCCTGATTGATGGTGAAGAAGGCCGTGGTGGTATCCAGTTTCAAATTAAAGTTATTACCAGCCTTCAGTGTGCCGATCCCGATGATATAAGCACCGACATTCGTACCGGTGTACGACAGCTCGCCGGACTTGGCTTCATCGAACTTGTTCTTGAGGGGCGTGTCGCCGTCGATGCTGGTGGTGTAGGTCAGGGTGGGGTCAGTCGCGCCGTAGGTCTTGGACAAGCCGGAGGTGGGCGTGATGGTCACTTCCTTGGCAACCAGCGACCAGGTTGCGTGGGCAGTACCCTTGTAGTTGCCCTTACCCTCGATGACCAGGGTGTTATTGCCTACATCGGTGGCCTTGTTGCCGCCGGTAATGGTGTAGTCTATCGTCGAGATCAGAGAGGTCCCACCATCCTTGACAGAGGAAATGGCCACGCTCTGCTCAGTGCCGTTGTAGGTCTTCTGCGTACCGAGGGTGATCATGCTGTCGGTCAAAGCCTTCTGGCTGATGGTGAACTTCTTGGCCACAGAGGTAGCGGAGTCGTGGTTGCTGTCCGCGGCAAGGGTAGCCTTGACCCAATAGTCGCCGGCGTTCTTGGGAGCCGCGCCGTTAGATGTGGCACCGCTATTTGCATTGGTGGTCTCGGTGGTGCAGTCCTCATTGGTGTAGTAGGTATAGGTCACTGCACCGGTACTGCCGGACTTGTTCACAGTGGGATCAGTCACAGCAGTTCCATTATAGGTCCTGCTGGGGTCGCTGGTGATGGAGATGGAGCTGGTTCCGGCTTTGATGGTGAAGGGATAGCTGCCGGCAGTAAAGCTGTAATTGCCGTTGGTCAGCGGCTCAATATAGATCCTGCCCGTGCCGACATTGGTGTTGTTCTCGTACTTTGTGATCTTATAATCCTGATTCAGCACAAGTTCATCACCGTAATTGTCTGTTTTGATCTTCGGAGTGGGCTCAATGGCAGAGCCGGTATAGTACACCTCGATGGGGATCATGATCGGAGAACCGGCGCTGAGAACGACCGGTGTTGCCGTCACGGTGACATCAATGTTTTCCACCGTTTTGTAATTTTTCGTATCGGTAGGCACGAACTTGGCCTTGTAGGTGTGGGGATTGTCCTTCACATTGCCGACCTTCTGCGTGCTGTCCATCCAGCTCCACTTACCGGGGGTGTTGCCGGAGGGATTGGTCAGCGTAATGGTGCTGAGCTCAGACCCGAAGGTGGCGGTCACGCCTGTGGGAACCGCGCAGGTGGGGGTGTCCTTATCGTTGGTCTTGGGGAAGGTCTTGGTCAGAACGAGCTTGGTACCATCATTGCTGACCTTGGTGTAGCCGGTGGGGAAAGTGACAGAATTAGCGAAGCTCTCGCCAGCGGAAGTATCTGCCTTCAGGGTGATCTTGGCAGTGTAGACCTGATTGGGCTTGGCATTGCCGATCACAGCCGTGCCGGTGGCGTTCTTGCCCTCGTACCATTCCACAGCGCCGGTATAGCCGCTGCCTAGGGCGGTAAGCGAGGGGAGCGCCGTGCCCTTTGTGGGGTCATTCAGCGTGAAAGAAACGCTGGTGATGGGTGCTTTGAGGATGGTTGCAGAGGTGGAGGAAACCTCACCCTTAAATCCATTCGTGCCGCCGCTATCCTCGGACAGCACAAATTTCGCGCTGCCGGTAGCTTTGACCTTGAAGGTGATGGTCACAATGGTGGCTGCCTTGTACTTAGTATCCCCTGCTGCTGCCCAGCCGAAGCCGACGGTAGCATTATTATTTGCTTCCGTCAAAGTAGACTTTGTTTGCACACCAGCCCAAGTGTTTTTGCCGGATTCTTTTTCAAGGCCTATTTCATCTGGATAGTTGCTATCTGCCCCCACAATGGATGTACACTCGAACTTATCTTTGTCGAATTGTACATTGAAGGTGAAGGTGCTGACCGTCATGGCTTGGTTAGAAACTGTGACCGTTACCGTATCACCCACATGCAGGGTATCCATTGTCCCGGTAGAGGGACTGACCGTCATGCTGATGTTGCCGCTCGCAGCCAGCGCCGTTGCAGGCACCAAAGAGAGTAGCAACAATAAACTCAACAAAAGGGATAAAAGTCTTTTCTTCATTTCAGTTTATCCTCCTACAATCAATCAAGATTGGTAATGATTTTGGAAACAAAACGCAACAACTTGGTTACATCATCGGAATTTACCTCGCCGTTGTTATCCACATCACCTAACGCCGCTGCATCGGAAGAAAGCAATTCAATCTTTGAAACATGGCGAAGAAGCGCGGTTACATCATCGGAATTTATTTCCCCATCCTTATTCACATCACCCTTTTGCCATTTTTGCAGGATGACATGCACATTAGAGATGCTGTCAGCTTCTACGGTGACGTCGGCGCTGCCGTTGAGCTCCTTGCCGTCCACGGTTGCCTTGGCCTTGACGGTGTAGGTGCCAGTGGAGACAGTGGAGAAGCTGTAGGTGTTGCCGGACACGGTTGCCGTAGCGACCTTGGTGCCGTCCTTATACAGCTCCACGGCGGCGCCGGAAACGGCCTTGCCGCTGCTGTCCTTCACCGTACCGCTGACGGTGGCACCGGGATTCACGGTGACAGTGGCACCGTTCACCACGCAGTTACCGAAGGCATTGGCAGTATTCACGCCTCCATCATCCTTGGCACCGCCGGCGACAAAGTCCGTAATTGCGGAGTGCAAGTCGTAGGTCGTAGAGTTGGTGACAGAGTTCTTTTCAAACTTAGCTACCGTGGTCATAACGGTGACGCTGGTAAGCCCCTTTCCGTCATCGCTGCCGCCGACGCCCACATAGCCGGTGTCCGGCGTGTAGTCGGCCACCTTGTAGGGGCCGTGGTTGCCGTTTTCTTTCCCGTCGCTCTGCTTCAATTCGGCGGTGTTAAACCAGTAATACCAGTTGGGATCTTTCGCTTGCACTTTCTTCGCCAGCTTAGCATCCGAAGTGGGTAAGCGGAACTGGAAGGCCGGGATGGGCGCATCGGCCTCAATGGAGATGGTGTAGGTCACATACACATCCCCGGTGCTGCCTACGCAGACCGCGCTTTGCGACGGGGTCACCGACAGCGTTACGGTTTTATCCGACAGGTTCACCGTATCAGCCGAGGCGGTGGTGACCGTCACGCTTGCGAGCATCACCAGTGCCAGCAGCAGGGATAGCCATCTTTTCCTCAAGTTGATTCCTCCTTTGTCCTCTCCGTTTTTCTATACTGTTTTTTTGAACACAATTTGGCAAGTCCGCCGGGTATGGCCATCTGGCACACAGCGCCCGCTGCCGCCAGCGCACCCAGCCCGACGGCCGCGAGGCTCGTGCCGGTGCCGCCCGTCCGCGCCGTGTCCAACACAGCTGCGTCAGCCGCGCCGGGCGCGGGGCTGATGACCACCTGCGGGTCGTCTGCCGCCGCAGGCAAATTCCCCTGCGGCACGTCCGGCTTGTCGGTCACATCCGGCGTTTCGCCGGATGTAGGCTCGCCGGTTTCCGGCTTCTCCGCACTGTTGGAGCCTCCCGAACCACCCGAACCGCCCGAACCGCCGGTTCCCTTCACCGTCACCGGCGTGCTGTCCACCCGGGGCGTGTAGGTCGTTCCGGAGCCGTCGGGTGCGGCCACAAACTCCGCATCCATCGTGAATGTGCCGGTGCTTCCCGCCGGGATCGTGGCCGTGATGGTCAGGATCGCCGCGCTCTCCGTCATGCGCCTGCCCTCCGAGGAGCCAACGGCGGCGAAAAAGCAGCTGCCCGGCGTGTACTCATAGGTACGGAACACGCCCTTGTCGGTGTTGATATCGTATTCCAAGTCCAAAGACTCATAGGTGATGACCCGTTCCCCGTCCACCTTGAAGCTCTTGGGCAGCGTCATCGTCCCGGACGGCTTCAGCCGGAAGCTGAACACGCCCAGTTCCTTTCCCTGCGGCGGCGCAACTGTCACGGTGAAGACCACCTGTATATCGTTTCCGTCTGCCGTCACCTCGGTCTTATCCGGTGTGATTGTCAGCGTGGCCGTATCCTCCGCCCACGCCATGACCACAGCACCCAGCAGCAGTAGCACGCTCAGGACGGCGCAAATCAGCTTGCGCACACACATCCTCCTTTCTCATCTCTCCACACATCGTAACATCATATCTTTTTGCATCTTTCTCCCTCCCTGCGGGCGCAGCAAAGCCCACTGTACCCAGTCCTATGTTCATTATAGCCCGCCTGCATGCCAATAGCAAGCAGAAATTCCCTGTCATTTCCCCCGACTTTTCCCCCCGTCTTTTGCTGATTCATACAAAAAAAGCCAAAACACTATGCAGCCAGCTAATTGTTTTTGAATTTCGTCTGGCTTATGATGACGATGTACCAATATATATGTGCATTTCAGCACACGGAAAGAGAGGGAGTAAGCATGAAGAAAGTGATCAGTCTTCTGCTGGCGCTGGTCATGGCGCTGAGCCTGCTGCCCACAGCGGTGTGGGCAGAGGGCGAGGACGCCGCTGCCCCGGCGGAGGAAGTCTCCGAAAGCTTCTTTGACAGTTCTCACCCGTTCACATGGCGTGATGAGAGCTGCGTCTGGCGCTTCGGATGGAACGGCCCGGATAAGAGCCGGGGTGAATGGCACCTGTACGCCGCGCCGGAGGGCACGTCCGCCGACAGCGCGGACGGCTGGACGGACTGCGGCGCGGAAGCCACGCCCTTCGAGCACCTGACGGAGGGCACGCTGGCATACGCGGCGGCCTGCGCCATGCGGTCGGCATGGGAGGCCTACGAGGGCGATGAAAAGGTTCCGCCCGAGCTGATGTGGCTCATCGACATGATGTCCTATGAGAGTGTCGCCTACACCGATGAGGATGTAAAGGCGGCGCAGGAGTTTATGGACAGCCGCAAGATCGGCATGGACGGCGGTACCGCCACGCTGGTGCTGCCCGACAGCAGCGCCGACGAGCTGCTGAATGCGTGGTACGCCACCACACCTGCCGTCCGCGCGGCGCTGCAAAAGACCATGCACTGTGAGCTGCTGGACACGGGGCATCTCTTCAATTTTACCCAGCTGCTGCACCGCACGCTGAAGGCCGCCGACAATCAGGGCGGCAGCAATGATGGCGGAAACAGCTTCACCAACTCGTGTCAGGCGCTGTGGGACAGCGGTTTTCAGGCACCTGAGAACCCGAATTTCGTGTTCCCCGCCGGTCTGGTGGAGGGCGAAGACTACACCTACACATATAACAATGCCACCGGTGAGCTGCACGTTGTGCTGCTGCCCCAGTTCGACAAGGGCAACCACTGGGCAGATGCGTTCCACAACATGTCAGCGGACAGCAATTCGCTGAATCTGCAAATCAGAATGACCGCCAAGGGCGAATACACCCGCGCGAAGGATTTCAGCTTCAACGGCAGCCCCGCGTCTGTCATCAACGAGAGCGATCATGTAGACGCGTCCTATTTCAACATGGATAACGGCGTCCGCTGGATGGGCGGCAGTGTGCCGGTGGGCACGGTGAACCGGATCGATGGTCAGGCGACCATCGCGCCCACGGATGCCTTCAACAAGCATTTCATCGCCGTCGCCTGGGGCGACGACAGCGGCACCGTTCTCCGCAAGGAGCTGGTCATCCTGACCGTTGAGGTGCAGCAGGAGTTCGTGGTAAACACCCACTACAACGTGGCCAAGCCCATCCCCGCCGATAAGCTGAAGAGCGGCTTCACCTTTATGAGCGGTGTTACCGGCTGGGAGGCCAGCTTCAGCGACGGCAAGCTCGAGCTGTTCCCCGATAACGGCATTCCCACCTCCGGCGACCCCATCGAGCTTGGCCGCATCCGCTGGGACGATATGGCGCCCGACGGGTATCACTTTAAGAGCTATGTCCGCCTGAACAGCGGCAACGGCGAGGAGACATATTCCGGCGTTGGCGTGTGGACACGGCCGAACGCCAATGGCCGAGGCGTTGATGAGCTGTACGAGGTCACATGGTATAACGATACGGACAACACAAGCATTCTCCAGGATCTGGCGGTATACCAGTACGACAAAATGCCGTATTACCGCTATATCTCCAAGGATGGTGTCACGGCCGCGCCCGTGACCTCTCTGGGTCTGGACACGGCGCAGCTCAGCAGCAGCGGCATCGGCGTCACCTATGACGAGACAACGGGCTGCTTCCATGTGTCCCACAGCGGCTGGGAGCTGCCCGACGCGTCCACACTGCTGAACACCCGCATCACCCCCACCCCGCCGGAGGGCACGGTGTACTTCTCCGCCAATCATGACGACGGCAACCGCGACCCCCGTATCATGGGAAAGAGCGAGGCTTCCGATATTCTGGCTTCTCTGGAGAGCTTCGAAAAGTACTCCGTGACTGACAACAACCGTGTCAACGAGCGGTCGCTGGAGCTGGTGCGGACGCAGGTGGTTCACCTGCCCGGCATTGATGTCTGTCTGTCCGGTTCCAGCAACCACCGCGGCCTGACCGTCGCCTGGTGGGACGCGGACAGGAACCTGATCGGCATGAGCTATGTGTACGGTCAGAACGACGACTTTATGAACCGCACCCGGCTGACCAGTGTCGAAACGGCGGATAAGCTGGATGACCTCAACGACCGCGGCGAGGTCAATGCCCCCGCTCTGGTGGGCGCAGAGGGCATGGAGCTGGTCTGCGACCGCTATCCCCAGACCGGCAGCGGCATGACGCAGTTCTTCAACCTGCACCTTCTGAACGATCAGGGCGGCACCAAGACCGTGTACATCCCCTACCACTGCTTCGGCATGAGCTACGCGGGCGACGTGCAGGGCAAGAGTGCCGACGAGCTGCCCACCATCCTCGTCCGGCACTTTGACGCCAACTACAACTTCCGCAACGAGATCATCGGGCGCTACGAGCCCCAGGGCATCGTGTTCGAGACGGACAGCTTCTCCCCCTTCACCGTGTCCGTGGGGAACGAGCAGAGCGGCGGTGACGCGGACGGCTACGGCGACAACATCGGCGACTACGACCGCTGGGGCGAGGGCAGCGCTTGGAACGGCGACCCCCTGCAGTACATGGTCATCAAGAGCCTGCGCAATATGGACGGCCGCGACAGACTGGAGCTGGGCGTGGACTGGCGCTATGACAAGGTCAGCAGCATTTATAATGTGGGCATCACGCCGGAGGTGCTGACCCAGATCGTTAACGCCAACAAGCCCCTCGTCATCTACAACGAAAGAGAACTGACCCTGTCCCCGGCTACCCTGTCGGATATGCTGCAAAAGCTGAACGTCCTGAATGCCAACAGGGGCGCGGAGGACAACGAAGCCCTCCTGTGGTTCCGCTACGAGTACGGCAACCGGGACGGCGAAAACGGCCAGGCCTACGCCTTTATGATCACCGTTTATCTGGGCGATACCCGCTACCGGCTGCCCGACGGCGAGACGTATGCTTTCTCCGTATTCTTCGACTGCAATGACGTTACAGCCTACGAGCTGTACTGCCCCGCCGATCCGGAGGATGCCTCCAGTGAGCTGGTCAAGCAGGCCAACCCCCTTTCCTGTGTCGACGGTCACAATGACGACGGCCACAGCTGGCGGCAATGCAGCTTCACCGCCGACCATGACGGCATGTTCGTCATCCATCCGAAGGACTATCAGATGCAGCAGAGCTGGCCGTGGTGGGGCGTGCCCACGCCGCCGTGGACGCCCAGTCCCGACGCCACAACTCCCGACAGCGAGATACCGGAGCTGCAGGCTCTGTACGACAGCGGCTTCAAGTTCCCCGTCATCGGCAAGGACATCCACTTCATCTTCCCCGAGCAGCTGAAGGAGTGGACGGAGGGCTGCGGCGACGACTGGGACTACCGCTTCACCGTGGACGAGAGCAAGGGGCGCGTTGCCATCGAGGTGAACATGGGCAGCCGGGAGCGCTGGGAGGACGCCGTCCGCAACATCGAGACGGGCGGGCTGGACGACGGCGTGTTCTTCCGCTACTACTTCGGCAACTCCGATAACCAGCACCCCATGACCTACGGCTACGACTGGTACGGCGATTACGGTGGGCAGTCTCTGGCGGACAATACGCTGTATCGGGGCTATCACCACAACAACAGCCTGCATCTGACCACCGTGAACCGCCAGAACGCCCACAACAGCGTCCTGACGCTGAACAGTCAGGGCGAGGACTGGCGTATTATCCTCGCCATGAGCAACAGCGAGGGCACGGTGGCCGCTGCCGAGGCCAAATACGCCTTCCAGCTGGAGATCCTGCCCCGCGAGGACATTTCCTTCTCCCTGCCCGCCGACAACGGCACCGCGGTGCCCGCAGCCCGTCTCCATCCCACCGCCACCCACCAAGACTGGATGGCCACGGTGCCGGCGGACGGCTCCGTGTTCCTGCGCACGGTGAAGGACAAGACCCTCAACAACGCCGGCAGCGGTCAGTACGGCCTGATCGGCGAGCTGACCGTGGACGCGCCGGAGGGCTATGCCCTCAGAGAGTGGCGCAACAACTGCACCGGCGGCAGCGGCAGGCAATTCCCCGTGCCGCTGGTCTGGGCCGATCAGGTCATCACGCTGATCTGGCAGAAGGACAACGCACCCGATCTGGTGGAGTATGTGCGGGTGGAGCCCATGAACTATCTGCCCGGGTTCTACTCCCTGGGCGATGAAAACGCGCCCTCCCGTGCCCCCAGCGCCGATGAATTCCTGAGCACAGCGGAGCAGAAGACGCTCAGCGACAACGGCATCACTGTGACATACGATGAGAAATTGGGCTACTTCACCACCAGCGTGGATGCCTCCAAGCTCACTGACCTGTCCCTGCTGCACCAGTGCGTCACACTCAATGCGCCGGAAAACGCCGTGTACTTCAAATTCACCGGCGAGGGCGGCAGCGAGAACCCTGCCAGCCACAATATCGACGAGGATGTCAAGCGGTTCACAGAGCAGTTCAGCAGCCCGGGTACAAAACTGCACACCGTTGATCCTGACAGGCCTATCCGGATGCGGCTGATGCGTACCGAGGAACTTAAACTGGACGGCAAGACCGTGTACTACTCCGGATCCCAGTCGTACAACTCCCTCATCGTCCAGTGGCTGGATGAGGGCAAGAGCGTCATCGGCTACACCTGCCTGTACGGGCGCAACGGCGACATCTCCACCACCGTGGACACCGACACCGTGGACACCGCTCCCACAGAGGCGGTCAGCGTTCCCACGCTGGTGGGCACCGATCTGAAGCTGCTGTGCGACCGGAATCCCCAGACGGAGGACAGCAAGCGCCTGTTCCTGCTGTTCAACGTCACCGGCGAGGGACAGCTGGACGAGGACGGCGCCGAGATCTACCTGCCGTACAGCTACTTCGACCTGACGGCGGAGGAGGGTATGGCGCTGGCGGCCAAGGGTGTCCGCCCGCTGATCCGCCACTATCTCAACGAGAACTGCACGGAGAAGGAATCCCTGCTGGGCGAGTACACCGCAGCCGGTGTGCGCATCGTCACCCGCAGCTTCAGCCCGTTCCTCATTGACGCCAACGGCTGCACCGTGGGCGATCTGAACGGCGACGGCAAGGCGGATGCGCTGGATATGCAGGCGCTGTATGAAAATCTGTCCACCGGCCGCACCACGGAAAAGCTGGCGGACAAGGACGACTTCCGCCTGCTGGCCGACTGCAACGGCGACGGTGCGGTGAACATTCTGGATTACCAGAAGCTGTATCAGGGCATCAAAACGGCATAAAATAAAGGAGCGCACCCTTACGGGGTGCGCTCCTTGTCTGTTGAAAAGCCCTGCCATTGCGAGGCGGTCCTCTGCGCGCTTTACTCGATGAGTCCGCTTTCCTTCAGCAGGATCTCAATATCGGTGCCCTTGATCTTCTTGATGGCGATCTTGAGCATTTCCTTCTCCGCGAAGGACAGCGGCGCCTCGCTGATGGGCTTCTTGTCGATGGCATAGTAGCAGGCACGCAGCAGCTCACGCACATCGTACTTGCTGCCCCACACCTCCGGCACGCCGCGGTCGATATCCAGCAGGGTGTATACCGACTCCATACCGGTGCGCATGGAATACTCGGTGGTGAAGATGGTGTCGCGGGGCGTCTCGGCAAACTGGCCGATGAAGGCGAAGTTCACGGCACCGTCGGGCACGACCTTGGGACGGTCGGACTCCTTGCGGGGCTGGAAGAAGGCGTTGATATAGGGCATGAAGCAGGTGGTGGTATTGCAGGCATCATGCGCCAGCGCGTCGATCTTTTCGGTGGGCACGCCGATGTGGTACAGCCACTCGCGGCAGACCTCCTCGCCGGTGCAGTCCCGCATGGCCTTCTTCACATAGTTGCCGTCCCTGTTGGTGTTCAGCGAATACAGCCATACCAGCACCATGTTCTTGTCCTGGGACTTGAACTGCGGCTGACGGTTGATGGTCCAGGACAGATACCAGTTGTCGGTGCTGTCCTTGACGGTGACGATGCCGCCGGTGGTCACCTTGCCGGAGCGGGGATCACGCTTGCAGATGTTCATGATGTGCTGGATGATCTCCTCGTTGGAGGTGGCCACGGTGGCGCTCATCCAGTTGGTGGCCTCCACATCGGAGCAGAATGTGTCCGGGTTGCCGTATTCGCCGTGCTCCGCCTGCGCAGCAATGGCCTTCCACATATCCCACGACTCGCCGCAGCCGTTCTTCACGCCGGACAGGTCGGGAGCATGGGTCTGGTCGCCGTAGCAGGAGGTATCGGTGCAGCAGCCGTTGGTGATGAACACCAGATCGTCCTCAATGAGGTCGATGGTCTGCTCCTTGCCGTCCTTCACATACACGATCTGCCGGGCGATCTTCTTGTCGCCCTCGGTTTCGATGATGACATTCCTGACGTCCATGCCGTACTCGATGCGCACGCCGTGGGACTCCAGATATTTCACCAGCGGCAGGATCATGCTCTCATACTGGTTGTATTTGGTGAAGCGCAGGGCGCTGAAATCGGGCAGACCGTCGATGTGGTGGACATAGCGGCACAGATACCGCTTCATCTCCAGAGCGCTGGACCAGCGCTGGAATGCGAACATGGTCTGCCAATACAGCCAGAAGTTGGTGCTCCAGAAGGAGTCCGGCAGCACGTCGGAGATCTTCTTGTCCTCCAGATCCTTCTCCGGCGTCAAAAACAGCTTGGACAGCGCCATGGCGGAGTCCTTGTCCAGCTTGAACTGCTTGTCGGTGTGGGCGTCCTCACCGCAATTCACACTGGCACGGCACAGAGAGTAGTTGGGATCGTGCTTGTTGAGCCAATAATACTCATCCAGCACGGAGACGCCCGGCGTCTCGATAGAGGGCACATCGCGGAAGGTATCCCACATGACCTCGAAATGGTTGTCCATCTCGCGGCCGCCGCGCATGAAGAAGCCCTTGGTCACGTCCTTGCGGCCATCGCAGCTGCCGCCGGCAAGCTCCAGCTTTTCGAGCAGATGGATATGCTCACCCTTCATCTGTCCGTCGCGGACAAGATAAAAAGCTGCCGTCAGCCCGGCAAGGCCGGTGCCGATGATATAAGCCGATTTTTTGTCCACATCCTTGGGCTTTTCGGGATGGGCAAAGGATTCGTAAGTGCCAGCAGAGTAATACATAACAAAACCTCCTGTTTTTTTCTTTTGTTGGCTTTATTATAGCATTTCCCGTCCGGCTTACAATAAACAGGAAAAGCCCCGTGATAAAAGTCTTATCACGGGGCCGGAAAGTGTAAAAAAACTTATCAAATGCGGGGAAATGATAAAATCAGAACTGAAACCGGGAGAGCGCTGCGGACATAGAGCCCCTGATCAGCTTGGCAAGCCTGTCCACGATCTGCCGCGGATCCTCGCGCATATCGTCCTTGATCCAGTCCAGCATCAGCCCGATAAATATATACGAATAGACCTGGGCGATAAACTGCTTGTCCTCGTCCCGCACCTTCATGGTGCCCACTTCCTCGTTGATCACATCCAGCAAAAGCCGGTCAACGAGCGGCTGCAGGTACTTTTCCACCTGCTCGGCGTGGACGCAGCGGTACACGTTCATGATAAACGGTCTGTTCTCCTGCACCGCCTCGAAAATCTGCAGGAATCCCTGCTGCCAGGTTCCGTAGGTCTTTTTCTCGTCCAGCGCTCTCCTGGCGTCCTCAAGGCAAGACCACTCCACCAGATCGTAGATGTCCTTGAAATGGTAATAAAAGGTCATGCGGTTGATGCCGCAATCCTCGGCAATGTCATTGATGGTGATCTTGGTCAGCGGCTTTTTCAAAAGCAGATTTTTCAGTGACTGCTCCAACGCCCGCTTTGTTACCTGTGACATGGCAGCTTGTACCTCCCGTAGATCATCCGCCTCGTGCCGCCCTTTCGCCGCCGCTTGCCCGGCGGCCTGTGCAGCACAACAAATACCATACCCATACAGGGCTTTTCTTACCTTCTCCCCAACCGTCCGAACCACCAGAAGGTCAGCGGCCACACACACCCGGCGAACAGCACCACCAGCAGATAGCGTACCCCGCCCGCGATGGCGGCGCTGCCGCCCAGCAGGGCGATCAGCGGCGCCTTCAGCCCCGCCCGTATGGCCAGCAGCAGCCCGAAGCCCACCGCCAGCTTGATGAGCTGCGCCCACCAGACAGCCTGCGTCTCAAAGCGGACGTACTTCCGATCCGCGATGTTGGCGATCAGCATGCCCAGCGTGGCGCCGGTGAGCTTCCACGCGTTCTCCAGAGCGCTGACGTAGTTGGCGGTGTCCTCGGCGGTAACGCCGGTGTCGCCCCGCAGATACAGGTATCCCACGAACGCACCGCTGCACACCACCATCACGGCGATGGTGCGCGTCAGCACCGCCGGCCGCCGGTCGGCCTCCTCCATCAGGGGATAGACCAGCATCACCAGCGCCGCGGCGACCACGAACGACACGCCCACGTCCAGCGGCGTGTGTACGCCCAGATACATCCGGCTGAACGCCACCAGCACCGTAAGCGCGATGAGCAGCACCCGCAGCCACATCTTATTCGTATACCGCGCCATGCCGCCGTAGGTGGCCACGGCGTTCTGCGTATGCCCGCTGGGGAAGGAATAGCCTGTGGCCTCCGCCCGTGCGCTCTCCACGATGGTGAAGCCCGGATCCTTTATCCACGGCCGGGGCACGCAGCACAGTATTTTCAGAAACTGGTTGATGACCGTGCCGAAGAACCCCACGATCATCAGGTAGTAGCCCTCCCGCTTGCTGACGCACCAGAACACCGCCACGGCGATGACCATGAAGAACAGCTCGCCGCCCAGCAGCGTGATGACCGACATGATCTTATCCAGCACCGGCGTGCGGATGCTCTCCAGCGCATATAACAGTCCCATACAGCGACACTCCTCTCTTTACTGCTATTGTACTACAGCTTTCCCCGCCGCGCAAGCGTTGACTGCACCCCGCCCCGGTGGTATACTGACGAAAAATGCATCGGGAGGTCATTCTATGGAACCCAACAAGCTACTGGACATTCTGCACACCGCCGAGCGGCTGAAGGACACCCTCCGCCACTGCGACACCAGCAAGGGGCGGCGCGAGAGCGTGGCGGAGCACAGCTGGCGGCTGGCGCTGATGGCCTTTTTCCTCCGGGACGAATTCCCGGACACGGACATGGACAGGGTCATCCGCATGTGCCTGATACACGATCTGGGCGAGTGCTTCACCGGCGACATTCCCAGCTTTCTGAAAACTGATGCCGATACGGAGAAGGAGGACTCCCTGCTGGAGCGGTGGGTGTCCGGCCTGCCCGCGCCCTATAACGCGGAGATGGGCGCACTGTACGCGGAGATGAACGCCCTGCAAACGCCGGAGGCCAAGCTTTACAAGGCGCTGGACAAGCTGGAGGCGGTGATCCAGCACAACGAAGCGCCCATCGCCACATGGCTGCCCCGGGAGTACGACCTGAACCTGACCTACGCCAACGAGAATGTGGCCTTCTCCCCCTACCTGACAGAGCTGCGCGCCGCCATCCGCCGGGACACGGAGGAGAAAATACAGCGGGGCGAATGAACACGGGCGGACAGAGTCGTCCGCCCGTTCCCGTCATTCCGTAGGGGACGCCGTCCACGACGTCCCGTTTCGCGCGGTTCAACATACCGTCCCGTAGGGCGGGGCCCGCGTGCCCCGCCGAAAAATGCGTACCCGGCGGCGGGACACATGGGTCCCGCCCTACAGGTGCATACCCCCCCCAAAAAAACAACGCGGCGCCCCGCAAGGGGCGCCGCCGTCAGGCAATGTCGTCTGCTGCGGCGCGGCGGAGGGCGCGCAGAAGCGAGCGCGCCACGGGGTTGTTCTTCACCGCCGGGCGCATGGCCACGCCCAGCTCCCGCAGGCAGGGCGGGTCGATGGCGCGGACGGTGAGGTTCTGCTGGGCGTAATAGTCCAGCTCCAGCCGGGAGAACACCGTGCTGCCCAGCCCGGCGGCCACCGCCGCCAAAACGGAGCGGTTATTCAGCCGGTCGTCGGTATACGCCGGCTCCACGCCGGCGCGGGTGAACACGCGGGTGGTGTCCGTGTTGGTGCCGTAGTCGGGGATGATGACCGCCTTGCCGGACAGATAGTCCGCCGGCATGGGGTCGGGCGCGTCGCTGTCCGGCGGCAGCACCGCCAAAAAAGGATCGTCCACCAGCTTCGTCCAGTCCAGCTCCGCTCCCGTCCAGCGCCGGTCGGTGACGCCGATCTCCACGCTGCCGTCCCGCAGCCAGTTGTCCACCTGCATGGGGCTGCCGGAGATGACGCTGACGGTGATGTGCGGGTACTCCTCCTTCAGCTGTGCCACGGCGCGGGGCACCCAGCGGGTGGAGATGGTGTCCAGCGCCGCCAGCCGCAGGGTGGACTCCTGCGACCGCTTGCAGGCGCGTATCTCCCCGTTCAGCGAATCGTATACCTGCAAAAGCCGGTGGATCTTGGGCATCAGCGCCTTGCCCGTTTCGCTGAGCCGCACGCCGCTGTAGCTGCGATCCAGCAGCCGCAGGCCGACCTCGTTTTCCAGACTGTTCATCATGTACGTCAGCCCCGCCTGAGAATAGCCCAGCGTCTCGGCGGCGCGGGAGAAGCTCCCGGCCTCCTGTATCACGGCCAGCGCCTGCAATTTCTGGATGTCCATGCCCTCACCCCTATAAGTAAACTTTATAGCTATATAATGGCGCACGGCGCTCCGTTTGTCAAGGCGGGGATGGGAAATTTTCCCACCCGGATCGTAAGGGAAATTTGTATTTTTCTCATATCTGCAACCCCCCGGTAGGGTTGCGGCGCGGCGGCGCATGGGGTAAAATAGATTGCGAAAACTCCGGGGAGGCGGCGCATGGACAGACACGGCTCGCAGAAAAAGAAAATACTGGTCGTGACCGTGCTGGCCGCCGCCGTGGTGCTGCTGGCGCTGACGGAGCTGCTGGTAGGCTCGTCGGGCATGTCGGTGCGCTCGTGCGTGCTGGCGCTGCTGGGGCAGGGCGATACAGCGGCGGTGCGCATCATGCGGTACATCCGCCTGCCCCGCCTGCTGGCCGCCGTCATCGCGGGCGCCGGGCTGTCCGCCGCCGGACTTGTCATGCAGACGGTGCTGGGCAATCCCATGGCCTCCCCTGCCACGCTGGGCGTGTCCAATGCGGCGGTATTCGGCGCCAACCTATCCATCGTGGCCTTTGCCGGCGGCTTCCTGTCCACCGGCAACAATCTGACCAGCTACACCGCCTCCGCCGATCCCTTCGCCACCTCCGCGCTGGCGTTTCTGTTTGCGGCGGCGTCGGTGCTGGTGATCCTGGCGCTGTGCCGCCTGCGGGACTTCTCCCCCGGCGTGGTGGTGCTGGCGGGCATCGCCCTGGGCTCGGTGTGGACAGCGGCCACCACCATTCTGCAATTCTACGCCACGGACGTGGGGCTGTCCGCCGCGGTGATATGGAGCTTCGGCGATCTGGGACGCGCCACCTACCGCACCGACCTGATCATGCTGGCGGTCACGGCGGCGGGCATTGTCCTGTTTTCGGTGCTGGCATGGCGGTACAACGCCCTGCTCAGCGGCGGCGACGCGGCGGGCAGCATGGGCGTGAACGTGGGGCTGCTGCGCTGGGTGTCCCTGCTGGCATCATCGCTGATCACCGCCGTGTGCGTGTCGTTTCTGGGCATCATCGGCTTCGTGGGCATCATCTGTCCCCACGCGGTCAAGCGGCTGATCGGGCACGACCACCGCTGGGCGCTGCCCGCGTCGGCGCTGTGCGGCAGCGCGCTGCTGCTGGCGGCGGACGCACTGAGCCGCAGCCTGGGCAGCGGCTCGGCGCTGCCGGTGGGCGCCATCACCTCCCTGCTGGGCGCGCCGTTTTTCCTGGCGCTGATCTTCGGTCGAAAGGAGAGCCGTGTATGTTGAGCGTAGAACAGGTGACCTTCCGCTACGACAGGCGCAGCCAGCCGGTGCTGCGGAACGCCAGTCTTTCGCTGGACGCGGGACAGGTGGGCGTGCTGCTGGGTCGCAACGGCTGCGGCAAGACCACCCTGATGCGGACACTGCTGGGGCTGTGTACACCGGAATCGGGGCGCATCGCCTTTGACGGGCGGGATCTGACGGCCATTGACCGGCGGCAGCGCGCCCGTGTCGCGGCCTATGTCCCGCAGGATCTGCAATTCGGCGGGCTGCGGGTCTATGACGCGGTGATGGCCGGGCGCGTGGCGCGCTTCGGCATCCAGCCGGGCGCGGACGACCGTGCGGCGGTGGACGCGGCGCTGGAGGACATGGAGCTGACGGCGCTGGCGCAGCGGAACGTGCAGCAGCTCTCCGGCGGCGAGCGGCAGAAGGTGGCCATCGCCCGTGCGTTGGCGCAGGAGCCGCGCCTGCTGGTATTCGACGAGCCCACCGGCAATCTGGACGTGGCCAACGAGCAGCGCATCCTGCGCCATGCCCGGCGGCTGGCACGGACACGGGGCATCACGGTGCTGTGTACGCTCCACGACCTGAATCAGGCGCTGCAATGCGGTGACAGGCTGTTCCTGATGCAGGACGGCTGCATCAAATATACCGGCGGCGGGGACATCCTCACACCGGAGACGGTACAGGAGATATTCGGCGCGCGGGTACGCGCGGCGATGATAGACGGAAAAAAATATCTGATAGGAGTGGACGACGATGAAGAATAGACTTTTTGCCCTTGTGCTGGCGCTGGTGATGGCGCTGTCCCTGTTCGGCTGCGGCCAGAAGCCCGCGGCGGACGACACCGGCGACGCACCGGAGACGGTGACAGTCACCGACATGATCGGCCGTGAGCTGGAGCTGACGCCCGGCAGCTATCAGCGGGTGGTGTGCATCGGTGCGGGCGCTCTGCGGCTGTACAGCTATGTGGGCGACGTGAGCCTGCTGTGCGGCGTGGAGGACATCGACAACACCACGCTCAGCGAGCGTCCCCAGATGTTCGACGGCGTGGCACGCCCCTATGTGATGGTCTACGGCGACACCTTCGCCGCGCTGCCCTCCTGCGGCGTGGGCGGCCCCAACGCACAGGCGGCGGAGGCGGAGAAGATCCTCTCCTGCACGCCGGATATCATCGTCTCCGAGTACGAGGACACGGACAAGGCGGACGCCCTGCAGCAGCAGACCGGCGTGCCGGTGGTCACTCTGCGCACCGGCGTGGACGGCGTGTTCAGCGACGACTTCCGCGGCTCCATCACCCTGCTGGGCAAGATATTCGGCAAGGAGACACGGGCGGCGGAGCTGCTGTCCTTCGTGGAATCCGAGACAGCGGAGCTGGGCCGCCGCACAGCGGATATCGCCGAGGATGCCAAGCCCTCCGTCTATGTCTGCGGTCTGGGCAACTGGGGCACCACCAACCACCTGATGACCGTGCAGGATTACAGCACCTTCCGGGTGGCGCACATCAAAAACGCCGTCAGCGGCCTGAGCGCGTCGGGCATCCAGCCCATCGAGGCGGAGAAGTTCACGGCGCTGGGCGCGGATATGGACATCATGCTCATCGACGCGGCGGCGGTGAAGAACATCAAGCCCCTGTACGCCGAGGACAGCGGCATGTTCGACAGCTGCAAGGCGTGGCAGAATGGGCAGGTCTATCTGGAGATGGCCTACAACGCCTACTACACCAACTATGAGATCGCGCTGGCCAACACATGGTTTGCCGCCAAGTGCGCCTACCCCGATCAGTTCGCGGATATCGACATGACGGAAAAGCTCAACGAGATCACCGGCGCGTTTCTGGGCAAGGGCATTGCGGAGGATATCTACCGGATGCCCAACAGCTTCGGCGGCTACCAGCAGATCGACACCGCCGCCTTCTTCCGCTGAGGGCGCGCGCCATGATAGACAAGCGTGACGTGCAGTCCTTCTTCGACCGGCTGGCGCCGGGCTGGGACGCTGAGCTGGTGCGGAACGAGCCTGTGATCGCCGCCATTCTGGACAACGCCGGCGTGCAGCCGGGCGTCCGTGTGCTGGACGTGGCCTGCGGCACCGGAGTGCTGTTCCCGGATTACACGGCGCGGCAGGCGGGGCATGTGACGGCCATCGACCTGTCGCCGGAGATGGCGGCGCGGGCGGCGGAAAAGGCCGCGGGAACGTGCATCGAGGTGATCTGCGGCGACGTGGAGACAGACGTGCAGGTGCAGGAGAGCGCCCCTTACGACGTGGTGATGGTCTACAACGCCTTTCCCCACTTCCCCGACCCGGCGGGTCTGATACGGCGGCTATCCGGGCTGCTGCGCCCCGGCGGACGGCTGTCCATCGCCCACAGCATGAGCCGCGCCGCGCTGGACGCCCACCACAGCGGCAGCGCCCACGCCGTGTCCATGCGGCTTCTCCCCGAGGAGGAGGTCAGGGCGCTGATGGCGCCGTATCTGGACGTGGACGTGGTGATCTCCGACGACCGGATGTATCAGGTCTGCGGCGTAAAACGAGCATAAAAAAAGTCCCCCGGCCGGGGGACTTTTTCTATGCCCAGCTTGTCAAAAAGTCCGCTCGGACTTTTTTGACAAGCTGAGGCAAAATCGCAAAATAAAAAGCAGTATTTTATTTTGCGATTTTGGTCGCTGCGGCGGGTGATTGAACGCGAAAGGGAACCCTGACGGTTCCCTTTCACACTAACCCTCCCTCCGATATTTGCGACCGGGTGGGTTTTTTGACAGTCTGACGAGTTTATGCTTTCGGGATATCCGCGAAGCGGCAGGGCTGCTCCTCGCCGTTGAGCACGCGGCAGGCGCCGGCCGCCAGCGCCTCCAGCTCAAACTCGCCGGCCATGACCTCCACCGGTGCGATGAAGGACAGCTTCCGCGTCAGGTACTCCACCACATACCGGGAGTGCGCCAGTCCGCCGGTGAGGATCACCCGATCCACCCTTCCGTCTGCGGCAGCCGCCAGCCCGCCCAGAGCGCGGGCGCAGCTGTACAGCATCCCGTCGTACACCAGTTTGGCGTGCCGGTCGCCCTCCCGGATGTGCCGCTCCACCTCGATGGCGTCGGCGGTGCCCAGATGCGCCGCCAGCCCGCCCTTGCCGCGGATAAAGCTCATGATGTCCTGCTTCGTATATTCCCCGGAAAAGCACATAGCCACCAGCGGCTGCAAACTCACGCCGCCCATGCGCTCCGGCGCGAACATCCACTCGTCGTCCCGGACGCCGTCCACCATCTTTCCGCCGATAAACAGCCGGGCAGAGCCGCCGCCGCCCAGATGCAGCACGATCAGCCGGCAGTCGGCCAGCGGCTTGTGCAGCACCTCGCTGGCGCAGCGCATGGCCATGGCGCGGCAGTTCAGCGCATGTCCCGTCATCATCCGGGGCAGCTCCGGCAAACCGGACATCCGCGCCTCATCGGTCATCTCGTCCACCGTGACCGGGTCGCAGATAAAGGCGGGGATGCCGAGAGGCCGGGCGATCCGCAGCGCCAGCACGCAGCCCAGATTGGACGCGTGCGCCGCGTCCCGCACGGTGTACATAAAGTCCACCATGTCCTGATCCACCTGATAGGTGCCCGCCGCACAGTAGGGCAGCTGCCCGCCCCGGGCGCAGACCGCGTCCAGGCCGTTCAGATCCACCTGCTGCTCCGCCAGCGCCTGTTCGATGGCCTTCTGGCGGAAGTCCGCCTGCTCCATGACCCACGCGAAGGGCTGCAAGTCCTCCCTGCTGTGGCGCAGCGTCTTGTCGAATACCTTCTCCGTGCCGCAGAACAGCGCGAGCTTCGTGGAGGTAGAGCCGGGATTGATGACCAGTACTCGCTTATCCATAGTGATTTCCGCCCCAGACAGGGCTCTCCTTCTTTTGTTATTTAAAGCAATTATACCCGTCCGCACCCCTCCGCACAAGCGGGAAATTATCATAGGCTATCAGTTTTTCTGTTAGGTTCACGATTCCGTGCGCGTCAGCATCCGCACGGCGTATTTCAGGAACATCTTCACCGCCGGAGACGCCTCGGTATGGGAGTGGAGCGCCGCGCCCAGCGTGATGCTGGCCGGCGGGTCGATGGGGATCATGGCCACGTCGCAGATGCGCTTTTCCGTGATGAGCCGGTTCATAACGCTGACGCCCAGCCCCTGCTCCACCATGGACATGGCGGAAAAGTTCTCGATGGTGGTATACCGGATATTGGGGCGCACATGGCTGCGGGCGAAAAGCGCCTCCACATCGTCGTCGCAGCCCAGCGCCGGCATGATAAAACTGTCCTGCTCGCAGTTCTCCAGCGGATAGCACGATGCCTCCGCCAGCGGGTGGCTGCGGGGCAGCAGCGCCACCATGGGATCCTCCGCCAGCGGGATCCACTCAAAGGGCATGTTCTCCTGATAGCTGAAAAAGCCGATATCCGCCGTGCGCTCCTCCAGCCACTGGGACACCTCCTGCCATATTCCCTCCATCAGCTTGATCTCCACGTGGGGATAGTCCTGCTGGAACGCCCGGATGACCGCCGGCAGCCAGTGGGTGGCGATGCTGGAATAGGCCGCGATGGTCACGGTGCCGATCAGCAGCCCGTTCATCTGGGCGGACAGCTCAAACAGGCGATCCTCCTGATGGAGTATCTCCCGGATCACCGGCAGCAGCAGCTGCCCGTTGGCGGTCAGCGCCACGCCCTTGGTGCTGCGGCTGAACAGGGAGAATCCCACCTCCTTCTCCAGCGCAGAGACCAGCTGGTTCACGCCGGAGGGCGTGTAGCGCAGCACCTCGGCGGCGCGGGAGAAGCTGCCTGTTTCGGCAGCGGCGAGAAAGGCGCGGCAGCGGGCTGTTTCCATGATATTTCCTCCTTTTCCGGCTGTTAGTATAACTTACATCCATTATAATGAAATACAGCTTTACTTTTCCTGTGAAATATTCTACTATAGCATCAACAGGAAGGCAAGAGCCTGAAGCCAAAAAATAACGTCAACAAAAATACAAAGTTTTTTCAAGGAGGATGTTACCATGAAAAACATTTCTATTCACGTTGCTATCGCCGTCGTTTCCCTGGTTCTGGTCGTAGCTTCCGCCTTTTTGATGACGGCTGCCGACTGGGAGATCCGCGTACTGGCCAACTACCTGACTCTGGGCTGGGCACTGGTGTTCACCGTCTCCGCCACCCGCGCGCTGCTTCTGGAAGGTCGCCGCGAGGAGAAGGCCGCGCACAAGACCGCTCACGCCGCCGCGTAACAGGAGTATCATACGAAAAGAAGCACCTCCGGGTGCTTCTCTTTTTGTTCGCTTGACGGGCGGGACAAAATACGGTACAGTATAGGCAGCACCGCATGCGGTACTGCCTATAGAAAAATCCGAACGGAGGCGCCCTCTATGAAAAAGATCGCAGTCATCACCGGCGCGTCCAGCGGCATGGGCAGGCGCTTCGCGGAAACGGTGGATCGATATGGCCGCTTCGACGAGGTGTGGGTCATCGCCCGGCATCAGGCGCAGCTGGAAGCGCTGAAGGCGACCGTCCCCTTCCCTATCCGCGTGCTGGCGCTGGATCTGACCGACCGCACCAGCTTCGGCACATACGCGGCGGCACTGGCGGAGGAGCCGGTGCAGGTGGGGCTGCTGATGAATTGCAGCGGCTACGGCAAGTTCAGCGCCGTGCTGGACACCCCGCTGGCGGTGAACCTGAACATGACCGACCTGAACTGTCAGGCGGTGGTGGCCATGTGCCAGCTGACGGCGCCCTACATGCCCTCCGGCAGCCAGATCATCAACATCGCATCGGTGGCGGCGTTCCAGCCTATCCCCTATATCGACATCTACGGCGCCACGAAAGCCTTTGTCCTCAGCTTCAGCCGCGCCCTGAACCGGGAGCTGCGCAGCCGCGGCATCGGCGTGATGGCGGTGTGCCCCTTCTGGACAAAGACCGCCTTCTTCGACCGCGCCATCCGGGAGGGCGAACAGCCCATCGTGAAAAAGTACGTGGCCATGTATGACGTGGAGGATATCGTCAACCGGACATGGCGGGACGCCAAGCGGGGCAAGGACGTGTGCAAATACGGCTTTATCGCCCGCGCACAGGCGGGGCTGGCCAAAATACTGCCTCACAGCCTGGTCATGGACGTGTGGATGAAGCAGCAGGAGCTTCGCTGACAGCACGCGCCGCAAGGCTGTAGAAAACGAAAAGCAGCACCACCGTTTGGTGGTGCTGCTTTGTGTGCTGTTCCAAGGGGGGAACGCGGAACAACATATATGGCCATGTCTCTGAAAAAATGAAACAAGACAGCGCAAACCGCATGGAAGCCTATATGCGGGGCACTGTCTATGAGAAGCCCCAAAACGGTTAAAGGGTCAAATAAAGGGTCAGACACAAGAAAAGAGGTCTGAAACCCATTGGTTTCAGACCTCTTGCTGGCAGCGGGAGAAGGATTCGAACCCTCACATACGGAGTCAGAGTCCGCTGTGCTACCTTTACACAATCCCGCTGTGTCCTGACGAACAAAAACTATTATACATGTTTTCCCGCATTTGTCAACAGTTTTTTCGCCAGACTTTTCAAAGTTTTATTTCCCCAGCCACTGGCGCAGGCGCTCCCACAGCTCCACCGCACGGAATTTCAGCACATAGCCCTCCTGCCCGGTGATGAGCTTCATGTCCGATTCATCCATGCCGGCCTGCACTGCCACGTCCTCCAGGTCGGTGCAGGCCGCCGTACACAGCGGCGGGTACACCACGCACCACCAGTTCCGCCCGGCGCCCTCGCCGATGATGACCCGCAGCGCCAGATACTCCCCCGCCGGCAGTGCGAAGCCGTCGTACTCCTTCAGTGGGAATTCCGTCATGGTCAGCTCCGCCCGCACGGGGTACGACCCGCCGCAGGCGTCGAAGGCCGCCTGCTCCAGCTCCGGCAGGGCTGTGCGCAGCCGCGCCTGTGCGTCCGGCCTGTCCGCCGCCTGCCGCAGTATATCCTCGGCGCGGGAGAGCACGGCGTCCCGCGCCCGCAGCTTCATGGCCTGATCCGAGGCGCTGTCCGAGTTGGCGATCACATGCAGGCGGATCATCTTCTCCTGCAGAGCATCCTGCCGTCCCAGTGACGCCGCGCCGCTGATAAGAGCCAGCGCCAGCGCCGCCAGCAGCGCCAGCTCCACCGGCCGCCACCTGGTCACGTATGTACCCATAAAAACACCGTCCTTTGTAGCTTTTCCTACATTGTGGACGGTGCTTCTTCATTTTATACCGGCTGCGTTACAAAAGTCAGCGGCCACGTCCGCCGCAGCGTCATCGCGGCCGCCGCCGCCTCCTTCCGGTCATCGAACACTCCGAACACAGCGCTGCCGCTGCCGCTGAGCAGCGTACCCAGCGCCCCCTGCGCCCGCAGCGCCGCTTTGATATCCCAGAGGCGGCTGTCCTCCGGCACAGCACGCTCAAAGCTGTTGCGCAGCTCTGCCGCTATCGCGTGGACGTTGTTCCCGGCCACGGCGTCCTCCATGCGGCTGTCCTCTGCGGTCATCCCGCCGCAGGCGTCCAGCCGCCGGTACATCTCCGCCGTGGAATAGCTCTCCTCCGGCTTCACCACCACAAACCAGCCCGCTGTCAGCGGCGGCAGCGGCGTGACGATCTCCCCCCGCCCGATGGCCAGCTGTGTGCCGCCGCGGATAAAGAAGGGCACGTCGCTGCCCAGCTTTTCCGCCAGTCTCTCCAGCCGCATGTCTGTCATACGCGGTGCGTACAACGTCCGCAGCGCCAGCAGCACCGCCGCCGCGTCGCTGCTGCCGCCGCCCAGTCCCGCCTGGGTGGGGATATGCTTCTCCAGCGTGATGGACACACCGCCGCTTTCCATCGCCGTCTCCGTAAAGAACACCCGCAGCGCCTTCATACATAGGTTGTCATTGGCGTCCTCCGTCACCGGTACGCTGCAAAGCAGGGAATCACACCCCGTGCCGCGCTCCACCGTCACGGTATCCCACAGGCTGATGCGCTGCATAACGGAGGTGATCTCATGATACCCGTCCGCCCGCTTCGCGCCCACGTCCAGCGTCAGATTTATCTTGGCATACGCCCGTTCCGTGCATCTCATGGCCGTTCCTCACAAAAAATAATGCTGCGGCTCTGCCGCAGCATTATTATAGCATACCGGTGCAGACTGCGCCAGCCTTACTTGACGATCTTGCGCGCCTCGATGTAGTAGCGCTTGTCCTGGGCGTGACCCATGGAGAAGGTCTTGCGGGGCAGCACGCCGTCGGCCATGACGGTCTTGAACA
>ENA-OURZ01000846-OURZ01000846.1-human-gut-metagenome-genome-assembly--contig:-NODE-846-length-37828-cov-6.306568_pt1 | contig 37828 bp, 60 predicted proteins | sample MGYA00242073_ERZ509195 | MGnify/ENA primary metagenome ERZ509195 (study PRJEB26280, sample SAMEA2338837) | human gut metagenome | biome: human gut; feature: human-associated habitat; material: faeces... | reverse complement strand
GTAGGAGGGATTTGAACCCTCGCGCCGTTGTTTAGACGACCTACGCCCTTAGCAGAGCCTTAAAAAGCCACGCTATAACGTTGCCCGGCACAACCAGACGGGGCAACACCGGGGGCATCGCCATCACTCGTTAAAAGCGGCGGTTGCCAGCTCCACGGCTGCCAGCTTATCCTCAAAAAGCTGGTGGCGGCTGTAATGCTGCGTGATATCCCTGACCGCATGGCCGAGGATCAGCTTTTGCAGCAGCGGCTGCACCCCGGCGGCCTCCATGGCGGTTGCCAGCGTGTGACGGCAGCTGTGGGCGGTCATGTGCGGCCTGCCGCCCCAGCGCTCCACTGCCGGGCACCAGCGATCATAAAAGTGCTCGCGGCAGCCATCAGCCAGACCGTGGGTGGCCATCTGCATGGCCTCAGTCACCAGCGGCACGATGGCGGTAGCAATGGGGATCTCCCGGTTTTTGCCCGCTGCCGTTTTTATACCGCCTATGATGCACTGACGCTGGAGGTCGATGTTGGCAAGATCCAGCTGCATCAGCTCGCCCGGTCTCATGCCAGTGTAGCACAAGATCAGCGCATACCGGGCAAGATCGTCCCCGGCACGGTACGCCTGCCACATCTGGTGCACCTCGTCCACGGTGTAGGCATCGCGCTCGCTGTCTGGCACCGGCGGCAGCTCGATCAGGGCGGTCTTGTCCTGTGCCATGTCCAGCGCCTCGCTGGTGACTGCCACCTCGTACAGCTTGCCCAGCAGCGTCTTGATATCCCGGTGGGCATAGTAGTCACCGGGCGCGGCGTCCGTCAGCTCCTGCAACACCTTAAAAGGTATCTGCCCGACAACCTGCATCTGGATCCGCTCCAGCCTGCGCCATGCGGTGCCATAATGGCTGCGCTTGTCCTTGCTGAGCGCCTGCCACTTTTTTGTCTGCTGCAGGGCTGTCCAGCAGTCGATCAGGCGCATGGATCTGGGTGCCACACCGGTGCGGGTGTAGGTGTCCAGATACTCCTCGGCGGCTGCCCGGGTGGGAAAGCCGCACTTTTTGCGGGCATAGACAATCGTGCCGTTACGCACCACGCGCACCTGTATTGTCCATGTTTTCCCGCTCCGGTAGATGCAGCCCTTGCCGTTTGCGCGCTTGCGCGGCTTTGGCGCTGCCGTGCGTTGCTGCTTTTTGCCGCAGTATGGACAGTATAGGGCATCTTCCTGTATTTCTCGCCCGCAGGCGGTTCTTTGACATTTCATTTCTTCCCTCCGCTTGCATACTCTGCCCGGCGGTGGTATTATAGATCTGCAAGTTTTGGCTTGTTTGAGATCTACGATGCTACCGCAGGCATACAGATCGGAAACGCTCCTGGTGTTCCAGCACCGGGGGCGTTTTTTATTCGCTGATCGCTCTGAAAATTTCCAATTTCAAAGATTCGTCATCATCGTAGGTTCCATCCATGATAGCCTGTATGATTTGGTGCAAAAGTTCTTTATCAATTTTGCTGGCGGCAACATTCAAGCAGATATTTTCTGTCTTAGCTAAAAATGTTTCTGCAACAGAAAGATATCCATTCAGAAGCAGAAAAAGCGTAGATAATGTAATCGCCAACCGTTTATTTCCATCGGCAAAACAATGAAATTGGCATGTGCAGAAAAACAAATGCGTCAGTTTATCCACAAAGGTAGGATACCAGTCATCGTTCTGGATGTTATACAGAACGCCCTCAAGCCGACCAAAGTCGATTTCTTCAAGCGTTCCACCACCGCTATATTCAACCGTTTTAGCGTGTGTGATCCTCGCCTGTTCTGGCGTGATATATATGATGTTTTCCATTACTGACTTTCCTTTAATCGGGCTAACACATCTCGGTTTTCGTCCATCAGCTTTTCAAGTTCGTGTCCGGCATCGCCGAGAAAGCGTTCATACTCATTCTTTTCCAATGGACGGATATACTCTTTCAGCTGATAGTGGAACGCATCTCGCAACGCCATATCACGACTTGCCATTTTTGTTCTTGCTTGTATAATGAGCGGCTTCCAGAGTGGAAGATTTTCAAATGCGGTAAAAAGGTCTGAAAGTTCCCAGTTGTTCAGCTTGTGACCAAGTGCTGTGGACTGTTGCTTTATCATTTCAGCCAAACCACATTCGTAGGATGCGATCAACGTGAGAATCTCTGAATAGAAGGTATCACGCACCCTGTCTTTTGCGCTCAGATTGAGGACTTGCTTATATTCTTTTGCTTTTTCACGGAAAATGCTCTGGTATATCTTATCTGTATAAATCCCGTATTTTGCATTTCCCATATCAACATAATCGCGCAATGCATCCGTAAACTCCCGGCGGTAATTTTCCTCCTGAAGAAATGCTCCCAAAAAATCGCTATCACGTTTGTTGATATACTTGGTTCCACCACCGGCTTTACGGTTGATAAAGTCAATGACGATATCCAGAATCACCTTTCGCAAACTCTTTGCAGGGTCGCTTTCCACCAAAAGCATCGCCAAATTTAAGAAAGCGCGAAAATCAAAAATTGCGATTTGGGAAGTGCGATTACTGATGCTCCCGACATAAATGTCGGGAACATCCTGCGTCTGGATGCAGTCTAAAAAATCCTTCAAACGCTTGCCAATCAAAATTTCATATCCGTTTTCGGTAAGTTCACCCTGATTCTCGCTGACATAGCGCTCAATCGTGCGTATATCGACCTCAAAATACGTTGCAACCATGCTTTTTGTAAAACAAAGTTTTTCCTCAAAGAGAAATCCCTTTATGTTTGTCTGTTGCTGAATTTCGGCAAGCGCAGCATCATTATTGAGAATATTTTGTCGGTCTATCTGAGATGCAGTCAGGTCTTTGTCCACACTAAGTTCCCTCCTCCTGCTTATATATCCCTGCAAAGCCCCACGGCCTTGCCTTCAATCGTTACGGTGTTTATTTCCTCCAGCTGCCGATTCACAAACGCCATGCTTTGCGTTGGTGCGCTGGGGAGAGGTTTTTGTTTACCGATAACAAATCTTGACGGTAACAAAGGGACCGCTTTGGTTTTTTATCATATCAGACTCAGAAATAATTGTTTTATATTCTCCACCGGTAATTGTCGCAGAGATACTTTTTATCGTTTTGCTTTTCAAAATACTTTTCACATGAAGGTTTTCATCTGCACCGATATAACCGATTTTTTCTCCATCAACTATTACCATTACGGCATTTTTATCGTGCGGATTATTCGGTTCTTCAACAAGCTCGGCTGTTTTCGTTGTGCGATCAAAACGATAAATTTTCTGATTTGCTTTTCCTGCTTTAATCAATGATTTACAGTTTTTTCTCCAATCAGGATTCGGGGTGGCCACTTTTGCGATGCTGGTCCTATGATAATACGCTCCCGGAATTTCAAAAGTTTCCTGCAAATGGGTTGCATCCTTTGACAGGATTGATTTTTGCACCGTATTTCTTTCAACACTTTCTTTTTCCTCTATAAATTTATCAAGTGCGGTCGCTGCTTGTTTTTCATTTTCAGGTAAGATATCCTTACGGGACACAAATTCACCAGCACCCGCTACTATGCCATACAAAAAACAGATGCCGAAATAGCTTAAAGCGCCCATCAAAGCACCTGAGGCGATAGAAAGAGAAATTTCCCATCCTTGTCCGAAATAATACGTCGCAAAACCAACTCCGCAAATGCCGGCTGCAATAAACGTCCAACTTTTTTTATTTTGCATAATAGCACATTCCCCTGTTTTTATTTAGACCAATCCCCGGCAGAAGCCAACCGCCAAGCCTTCCACTTCTATCTCTTCCAGCTGCTGACCGGTGTAGACCATAGGCGGGCAGACAGCTGGGTTGTCTGCGATCAGCTGCACCACACCGTTCTGATAGTAGCAATGCTTCAGGGTTGCCTCTTCGCCGATGCGCACCGCTGCGATCTGCCCCTGCTCCACCTCCGGCTGGCTGCGGATGCACACCACATCACCGTCGCAGATGGTGGGTGACATACTGTCACCGTGGCATTCCAGAGCAAAATCCGCCCGCCATGCAGCAGGCACACCGATATAACTCTTAATGTTCTGCTCTGCCAAAATAGGCGTACCGCAGGCAATGGTGCCAATCAGCGGTACTTGCATCATTTCCGGCAGCGGTTGAAATCCCGGCGGGATTTCTTTCCGAGGTGGAGATATCGGGTGCTTTCGTTCCACCTGAGTTCTTCCCATGAGATAGTCCATATCGACATTAAAAATGTCAGCAATAGCCTCCATGGTCTCAAAATCAGGCTCGCGCCCACCTGTTTCGTACATTCCGACTGTACTGCGCGAAACGTCAAGCATCGTTGCAAGTTCTCCCTGCGTTATCCCTCTGGACGTTCGCAAGTTCTTTAGAATAGACCCAAAGTTTGCCATGGTTCACCTCCATAACGTTCTTATGGCAAGAATATCACAAAACGTGATAAAGTCAAGAAGAATTGTCACGAAACGTGTTGACATTTCGTGTGGCGGTGCTATACTGTAGGCAAGTGGTCACGTTTTGTGACAATTTGAAAGGTGGTGAAATTATGGATTCCAACAAAATCGCAAAAAACCTCGTTGCACTTCGTGGGGAAAAAAGCCGGGAAAGTGTAGCGGTTGCGCTAGGTTTAAGCCTTTCCACCCTCACTATGTATGAGATTGGCGCGCGTATTCCCCGCGATGAGAACAAGGAAAAAATCGCTCGATACTACGGCAAGACCGTTGACGAGATTTTTTTCGCTTAACTTTGTCACTTATCGTGACATCAAAAAGGAGTGCACCGTGAAAGCAGCAGATTTTCAAAAAACAAAATCCGCCAGAGTGATTCAAGTCATTGAGACCGTTTCTCTGGCGGGCGATGGCACAGACGCTCATCCGATCTATGAAATTCACCAGTATTGGAGTTTGGACGGCAAGCTGCTGGCAAAAAGTGAGCCGCCTATCAATCCGGATGACGCCGTTCCTGCTTATCTTGATCCATGTCAAAAATCTCTTGATACAGTTCGTTGCGGTCGTGCCGAGCAATGTACCAATCTTTGAAGAGCAATTCCAAAACCTTAATTAGTTTCTGGGCTTCGCCCGGGTCGATATCGATAATCAGGTTTACATCTTTTTCCATGTGAGCCCCGATATTCCCCAGCCGGCGGATACTGTTAAGTACCCTGTATTGATCGGCGGGAATTTTATCCTGAATTTGGTCAATTTCCTTTGCCAGACTGCTGGCATGGACATTCCAGAAATCCCGAATCATCCCCTGCAAGCAGCGACGCGCAAGGGTAGCTGCCGCTCTTGGACTTTTATCCAGAATAGAGCAAGCTTCAAGATAATCTGTCCGAATGGCTTCCGGAATGTATTCAGGCAAAGCCATCCCTATATACGGCGGATAATTAAACGAAAAAAGCTCTTTTGAACTTGCCAATTGAACCGAATACTCGTGGCACGATGGGCAGTAGTGATAGGTCACAACAATATCAGCAGCAAGCCAACTGGTCGGGTACATTCTCTCAAAATCTTCTTGGTCATGCGAAAAACTGACCCTTCGATTTATAGTGTTGTCTGGTGTTTCGTAGAAAGTGACACCGCAATACGGGCATTTATATTTTTCAGCCATTATAAACACAACTCCCTTCGTGTTATCAGTATACCGCAGAAGGGAGCCACCCACAAGGAGGTGATACGGATGATAGCAACACGTCGCAAGATTTATACGGACAAGATTCTGGACAATCTGCTGGACGCTCAAAAAAATATGGCATCTGCCGAAAAGGTAGATGCCAAGGGGCTGGTTTATCTGAGCCGCTTTATTTTACGTCTGCTGAAGCAGCTGGATGACGAAGTTATAGAGCTGTGTGCGGAAGCAGAGGATGAGCGGGGTTAAAACCCAGTAGACAAGTTGAAATACCTTGATTGCAACCTTGTCGCTGGAAATCCCCAAGTATTCGCACAGTTTACTGGGAAGAAAGAAAAGCAGCTGAACCCAGTGCAGTGGAGAAAAACACTCCAACAGGCTCATCCGAAAATACCCTTTTGCCTGAATAAAGCTGTTCATCATATGGCAGACCGTGTCCTGCCGTTTGTTTGCCATATTGTCAAAAACAGATGCACTTGCAGTCATAACCTGCCTATATCCGATAGGTTCGCTGAACGGTATCATCGGCGCTGAAATGTGAGCCTGCTTGAACAGTTTTTTAACTGGTGCGGTGTAAAGAGTGAACACTTCTCCCTTATCCGTCAAATATTCCCTGTATTTTTTCTCATAGTAAATCGCTCTGGCATAACCTGATGCGCAAAAAACAGCTCTGTAACCTAAAACCGCAAAAAAGACGAGAAAAAAATATTTCATGTTTCAAATTCCTCCTGCGTTTTCATTATACCGCAGAAGGGAGGCCACAACAAGGAGGTACACACTATGAACCGCTACATGATCTATATGCCTGTTGGCGCGCAGGGGCGGCTGATCCCCTGCGGACGTGACGGCAGTCTGACGCTGGGCGAGATGGAGACGCTGGTCGATGGCTATATTGAGGTGTTAAACAGCAGCCTCGAACCGGAGTGGGCGCGGGAGCCGGTGGACGGCATCCGGCTGGTCGTTGGCGAAGACGCCAAGCTGTTCGATGCCAAGCGCAACGATAAAGCCACTTGGCTGTATCTCCATCAGGACTGTGACAAGATCGTGGGTGACGCTTTTCTCTGTGCAGCGGTGGACGGCGATCTGATCGGCTTTACCAAGCCGGTGGCAAAGACCATCTGTGAGGAGTTTGGCATTGACATGGAGGATGACGCATGGAAAGACTGACAGCCCCGCGGTGTAGCGGCATCAAGAGCGGCTATTGGAGCACCGCCAAAAAGGACGAGCTGGTGCAGCGCCTCGGCCAGTACGAGGACACCGGCCTCACCCCGGAGGAGATCCGGCGCATGAAGGACGCACAGACTGCCGCAGCACGCGGCTAAGGAGGACAGCATGAAAGCATTTGTAAGGCCGCAGGTGGCCGTGGATTACCTGCGGGACGTGGGCTTTTCCATTGGCAAAGACACGCTGCAGGCCGGACTGCAGCAGCGGGTTTTCCCGTTTGGCGATTACATCAAGGCACCCGCCCCCGGCGGGCAGGACGTATATCTGATCTATCCGGCATTGCTGGCCAAGTGGGCAGCAGAGCGCAGCCCGGTGGCAAAGCCGGAGGACGCGGAAAGGATAGGAGCATGAGAGAGGACTTTAGACCGACCGTCACCGTCCGGCTGGGCGATGACGGAAACCCGGAGATCAACATTGACGGGACAACGATGCAGGCGCAGCAGCTATGCGTTGCACTGCTGGCTGGTCTGGCAATGGAGATCAGCCCGGCGAATCCTGTGAGCTTTCTCACGGGCATGGCCATTAGTGCAGGCAATCTGCTGGATCGCATGGAAACCGAGGAGGACAAGGACAATGAAACGGTATCTTAAAATTTTCGGCGTGGCTTTTCTGGCAGGCGTGGGTGCAGGTCGGGTGCTGATCTGGCTGAACATGGGCATTGTGCACCTGCTGGTCATGCGGGGCGGCTGGGAAACGGCTGCGGCGGTCAAGGCTGCGCCGTGGATCCTGCTTGCGCTGGGCGGCGGTCTGATCTTCAGCATTGCCGTGATGCTTGCCGACAGCAAGCACTATGAGCACAGCGCCCAGAAGCAGCAGACCACCGTCAAGACCTCCAACGAGAGAAAGGCAGGGTAACATGGATGACCTGAAAGAGCTGCGCGCTTTGCGGGATCGGCTGCTGCAGTCCATCGGATGGTACACCGGTACAGCTGAAAACGGAAATACCGAGGTGAAAACCGATGATGTGATCTGCCGCCTGCGCTGGGTACTGAACGGTGAAGAGCCACGGCGGGGCGCATGAGAGACAACGACCTGATGTCGTGGTACACGGTCTACAACGCCAAAACGGACGAGATCGTGGCCTGCGGTACTGCTGACATGATCGTCCGGCAGATGGGATATGTCAACAAAAACAGCCTTTACTCCGCAGTAACACACTCAAAAATAAGAAAAGGGCCACTCCCACGGTACTTTTATCATGTGCAGAAGGTACGGCGGGAGTGGCTGGAAAAGGAAGGTATTTTATGAAAATCACCATTGAAACCATCGGCGATAATCTCTCTGTCAGCATTAAATCACCGGAAGGGACTTCCCGTGCCGATATCGCGTCCGTCATGAGCCTTGCACTGGCAAGCACTGTGGCCTCGGTGATCCCGGCGGATGCACCATCTGCCGCACGCATGAAAGCTGCGTCCTCCCTTGCCAATATGATCGCAACGGCAGTGAAGCAGAATTTTTTGGAAGTCGTTACCGGCAAGACTGGAAAGACTTCCGTCTTTACCGACAAGGAGGCGGCTTTCCTCACCAAGCTGATGGGCTTATGACCGGGCAAAAAGAAAGAGCCTGCCCGTGCGGCCACACGGACAAGCTCAAAGAGAATATAGAAACACTTCTCACCCCAGAGTATAGCACAGATCAGGAGTGGCTGCAATATGCCGGTATCCTGTACTACGCCGTGGATGGCCACGGGCACAAGTTTCAGGCCTCCACAGTGCTGCGTCTGAATGACCCGCAGCTGGGCGAGCTGATCCATTGGCTGCACTACCACCTAAAGGGCAGCAACCCGCCGCCTGCCCTGTACCATCTGGAGATGCTGCTGAACAATCTGGAGTATCTGCGCGGCGGCAGACACTACCTGTATAACTCCATCTATCAGATCACACGTCTGGAGGCGTACCCATGAAAGCACTGATCTATGTGATCCTCGGTCTGGATCTGCTCTATGTTTCCCTGATGTACCACAACAGCAACCGCTGAGAGGTGAGCCAAATGAAAGATATCCGTATTACTTACACATACCACAAGAAAGATTTTGATTTTGACGAGGAGCCCACAACGGGCACCATCGTCCTCCCGGTAGAGGAGAACGTTGCCGCTGAGTTACTTATATCTGACCTCTCGCAGCCGATAGCGGGCCGTCACATCGGCACATCTTTCCACTGTGTTTGCGAGATGCTTTTGTGGTATTGCTCAATGCACCTTTGGTACATTCAGGGCGATGACAAAATTTTGAGCATCAGCCTGAAATAACAAGCGCCCTCCACTGGTGGCAGGAGGTAAAACAAGAGCCACTGCCGGTGTATCAAGACACAGAAAGGAGATGATCCCATGGGAAGAATGGTCACCGTTGAGGAGTGGGCAGAGATCCACGGGAGAAAGCCTGCCGCAGTGCGGCGCATGATTCATAACAACGTATGGCCCAAGGCGAGGAACGTCCTTGTTGACGGCAAGCTTACATGGTTGTTAGACGAGGATTGGCTATGGCCTAAAGCCACCACCCCGGCCAAGCAGGCAAGTCTGCTGTGCGAGATCCGCAAGCTGATGCCGCCTGTGGTATATGCCACCTCGGCAGACGGCGTGGTGATCTGCATGGTGCCCTGCACCGGATACTCCCGCACCGCCGTCAATGTCACCGCAGAAGAAATGAATGAGCTGTGGAGCGTCAAGCCGCAGCAGCGTGCAGCCGCGCAGGGTGCCCTGCAGTATGGCTGGCAGCACCCACTGGCTGATCCGAGATCCTACAACGAGAAAGGAGAGCGTTTGCAGAATGTCTACAACCGCAAAAAGTAACGCGAAAAGCACCACCCGCAGAAAGCCCATCCAGAGCGCACAGGAGCGCCCGGCGGCGCAGGTGGTACAGTTTCCCCTGTTTGCCCCCAAACCCCGCCAGACAGCCCCGCAGGAGGTGCAGGTGGTTATTTGCGAGTGCAGTGCAGATGCCGTGCGCGTCCGGCTGCTGCCTGACCCCGCTGCCGTCTGGTGCATGATGGATGAGACGTTTGGCACGCTGGGCTGGACGCGGCGCTACTACTTCGCAGATGGCCGCCTCTGGTGCGGCGTGGGCGTGTATCACCCGCTGATGAACAACTTCGCTATCAAGGACGCAGCTGCCCCGGTAGGCAAGCTGCAGATCTCTAACCCCGACAAGTGGAAGGAAAACGGCAGCTTTCTGGCCGCTTGCGCACTCTGGGGTGCCGGTGCTGATGTGATGGCACTTCCCTCCATGACCTTTGCCGCCGATCAGGTGGATATTGATCCGATCAAAAAGCCGGGCAAGCGCCCCGGCGATCCGCTCGTTGTGGTTGGATATGGTCTGTACCACGCTCTGACCGTGGACAAGCTGCTGCGGGCTGAGGATGGGCACATCATCGGGGTGCAGCTGCTGCAGGGAGAGCGTAAAGTGGTATGGCAAGCAGAGTGATCGGCCGCCTTCCGGTTGTGTATTATCCGCAGACCGGCAAGCTGGAAGTGGAAAACGCAGGGGAATTTGTGGAGAAACAGATCTATCAGCGTCTGGATGAACTGGCACACGGTCAGCCCCTGCACATCACCCTGACGGTGGAGCCGGTGAACAAAGCCCGCAGCACGGCACAGAACCGTATGATGTGGGCGCTGCTTACCATCATGGCAGACCACTACAACGGCGGGCGCACCGGCGGCGTGACCCCGGAGGACTGCTATCTGGAGATGCTGGAGAAGTACGGTGCCAAGGTGGATTATCTGGAAGTCCCGGCGGGCGCTCTGGATATCCTGCGCGGCTGCTATCGGCTTGTCCATCTGGTGGAGATACTGGATAACAACCGCTGCACGGTCAAGTGCACACAGGGCAGCTCCACCTTTACCACCCAAGAAATGAAAAATCTGATAGACGGGATCTTTGACCGCCTTGCTGAGATGGGCGTGAGTGATCCCTTAGTGACTGCCTACTGGCAGGAGTGGAGTGAACCATAGACATGACCAGAAAGAGGCTCAAAAAGTTGATGATGGCTCGCGGGCTGTCACGAAATCAGGCAAACCGCATCTTAGAAAACAGCAGGCTCAAACCCAGAAAGCTGAGCAATAGGCTCTTTTGGATCGTATTCCGGCACGAATTTGACAAATTTGTTGATGCCTGCGGTGCCAGCATGATCCGTTATTTCTGGGACTTTGAAATCAGGTAAAAGGAGGCTTTCAGGTGAAACGCAAACGCTTTGAAAAGCTGATGATCTCGCAGCATAAATCACAGGCTCGCGATATCCGGCAGTCTATCCGTGCCATCATCGAACTGCGCCACTACTCTGAGGGGCGCAAGGGCATCCTGATGGTCTACAACGAAAAAGCCGAGTGCTTTACGGAGGCCACGCTGTACCCTTACGGCGAAATGTATGCCCGGATCCAGAGAGGTCAGGGCGCTATTGGAAAGGAGTCTTGACAGAGATGACCAAGAAAATGACCCGCAAGCGCTTTTGCAAGCTGCTGATGGCTCACGGAGTCAACCGGAACACCGCACAGGGCTTGGCGCGGTGCATCAACGTCGCCCGGCGGTATGACTTCATTGATGGGTTCACCATTAAATTTGTCAACGGCCAGAAGTATCAGGTCGATAATGTGCACTCTTACCGCGAGGCTTATGAGAGCACGCAAAAGGATGGGGTGCCGCTTGTCTAAAAGCATCATTCAGACAGAAAAGGAGTGCTACATCTGCCGCCGCTGGTATGCAGTAAAGACCACGCGCGGGCTGGAGGAGCACCACGTCCTCAATGGGCCACTGCGCAGCTTTTCGGAGAGGCACGGTCTCAAGGTCTGGCTGTGCCACCAGCACCACAATGAGCCGGGCATGAGCCCGCACTATAACGCCACCTGCGCCCAGACCCTGAAAGCCGTTGCGCAGGCAAAGTACGAGGAGAAGAACGGCCCCGGCGCACACGCTGCATGGATGGCCGCCGTTGGAAAGGACTATATCAATGCTTAATATCGTTGCAATTATGGGCCGCCTTGTGGCGGATCCTGAACTCCGCACCACCCCGGCGGGCGTGAACGTCTGCAAGTTCCGCATTGCCTGTGACCGAAACTTTGCAAAGCCCGGCGAGCAGCGTCAGGCTGATTTTGTGGATATCGTGGCATGGCGGCAGCAGGCTGAATTTGTGTGCCGTTATTTCCAGAAGGGCAGTCTGGTTGCCATCAATGGCCGTCTCCAGACCAACAATTATCAGGATAAGACCGGCGCAAACCGCACATCTGTTGCAGTGGTGGCCGACAATATCAACTTTGCGGGCTCCAAGGGCACCAGCAAGCCGGTGGACGAGGGCGGCGAGGCTGCCCCGCGCTCTGAGGCATGGCCGAAAGCAGACCCGCCTGCAAACTACGGCGGCGTAGATGACTTTTCCGTGATCGATGACAGTGATGACCTGCCGTTTTAATGGCTTCGAGGGAGGATAGACGATGGAAACGAAAAAGGGTGGATTTATCCCGCTTTACACATGGATGATGGAGGACTACGACCTCTCCCTCACAGACGCTGCGATCTATGCCTTAATTTATAGCTTTTCGCGGGACGATCAGGGGTGCTATTTCGGCTCTATCCGGTATATCGTGGACACCTGCAAGGTCAGCGAAAGCACCGCAAAGCGTTCCCTGAAAGCACTGGAAGAAAAAGGCCTGCTGCGCAAATGGCAGGAAACCGTTGGCAATGTTACTGTCAATCGGTACACAGCACTTTGCCCGGAAACTTGTGCATCAAACCCCGGTCAAAATGACACCCCGGTCAAAATGGACCCGGTTCAAAATGACCATTGCCCCCCGGTCAAAATGAACTCCACCCCAGTTCAAAATGAACCCCAGATAAGAAAGAGAGAAAAAAATTATAATACACCCCGCGCGGGGGCGCGGGAGGAGCCGAGCAGCCTGACCGTTGCCGAGGTCTTTGACGAGTTTTCCCGTGGTGCACCCGGCGGGCTGTATGACGCCCTGATGGACTTTGACCAGCACCGGCAGGCGCTTGCCAAGAAGGACAAGAAAAAGCTGTGGAGCCCTCTGGTTGCAAAGAAGATCTGCAAGTCCATCAAGCGGCTTGTGGATGAGGCGGGCGTGAAGGATCGTGCCGGGTACGCCATCGCCATGTTGAACCAGAGCGTTGAAAACGGATGGACGGGCGTGTTTGCGGTCAAGGATTTTGTGGACAAGGCCCCGGCGACGGTACATATCGCGCAGCCTGCACCGGATAAGCCCCGCAAGATCACCAAAGACACGACCCTCGCAGATCTGCTGGGGGGTGTAGGAGCGTGACAAACAACAAGATCTCCACTGTGCAGCAGCATCAGCTTGCTGTGATCGGCGCTGCGATCTTAGACCCGGCGGCGTGCAAGGATACCGTGCAGCGCCTGACCCCGGCCATGTTCGAGGATGGGCCATACCGGCAGTTGTTCGCAGCCATCAAGCTGCAGCTGGATACCGGCCATAACGTGGATGCCGTGATACTGGAGCGGATGCTGGGCGCAGACTTCCGGCCTCTGATCGTGCTGGCTGCAGAGACCGTGCCCACCATCAGCCATGTGCAGGACTATGAGGCACTGGTGATGGAGGACTACCGCAAGCGTCTGCTGCTGGAGCTTGCCGCCAAAATCTCCATGAACCCTGCGGATTCTGACACCATCTGCCGGGATCTGAGCGAGGCGCTGAAAGAACAGGATCACCTGCGGCGGGAATCGGTGGACGCGAATGTCAAGGATTTTTCCGAGGTCTGGGACGAAACGCTCCAATGGCTGCAGCAACCGGACACCAGCGTCAGGATGGCATGGCGTGAACTGGATGAGCTGGGTCTGTTCGGCGAGAAGATGGTCACCGTCATTGCCGGACGTCCCGGACACGGAAAGACAGATCTGGCTCTCGCTCTGGCTTTGCGCCTGAGTAATAGCTGTCAGGTGTATTACCTGACCATGGAGGAGGACAGGCGCAAGCTGATGCTGCGCACCATGTCCAAGCTGACCCGCATCAACTCCACCCGCCTGCGTGACCGCAAGCTGACCGAGGAGGAGCGGGAGAGCCTCGCCAACGCTTTTGCCCTCATCAAGGGACACACCGGCATGATCTACGATGACGGCACCCGGATGACCGTGGACGATATCCGCGCCCGGGTCATGAAATACCGCCCGCGTGTGGTCTTTGTGGATCACATCGGTCTGATCTCCGACACCCAGCAGGGGCGCAAGGAGCAGGAGCGTCTTGCTGACGTTACCCGCAGCCTGAAAGAGCTTGCCATGGAGACCGGCACCACCATTGTGGAGCTGGTGCAGCTGAACCGCGTAACGGATCGCAACGGCGGCACCAAAAAGGCATCACTGGGAGACCTTCGCGGATCCGGCACCATCGAGCAGGACGCGGACGCCGTTGTTTTCATCGAGAGCCAAGTGGACGGTGAGCGTCAGCTGCAGGGCCCGAATGATTACTTTGACGTTAGCCTTCGCATCCCGAAAAACCGCGAGGGCGCAACCGGCAGAGTGTCCATGTGGTGGCAGCCGCAGTATCATGAGTGGCAGCCTGCGCCTGATCCGTCCGAAAACTACAACGAGGATTTTGCCCCGGCGGATCATGAGGATATCCCGGCGGGGTGGTAAACAGGAGGTAAACAAAAATGGATTGCAGTTCTTGTGAAGCGCGCCATAACTGCATGGCGGTAGTTAAACCCGGTTCTATTGCGTGTATGGCTCACCTGTTGCATGAGGGCACCACAAAGGCGGCGGGGAACCCGTACCAGACACGAGGGGTGCCCAAGTTTTGCCCGCTGTGCGGCAGACCGCTAAAAGTCATTGGCACCGAGCGTTTTTGCAACAACGTCCAGTGCGAAAACAGATATGTTCCTATGGGGTGAGTAAGCCATGAATGAAAAAGAACGTCAGAATGCTGCCGACATGAAAGAAGCACGTGCAAAACTCCTTGAATGCTTTCCCGGCAGCTTCATAAACGCCCGGGATGAGTTTATTGCCCATCCGCGCACAAACCAGTATTTTCTGCTCGGCAACTGCCAGACAGTTGAGGACATTGAGGCGAAAGTCCTTGAATGGCTTTCACGACCCGCATTTAAGACACAGCCGTATTCACAGGAATGGAGAAACCGGCGATTCCATGAGTTTATGCTGGCCGGTGTTAACGCGTTTCTGGATACCGATTTTTCAGAGGATGACATGGAATTGATCTACACCTATATGGGCGGCGGCATCAAGCACGGCCTGATGGTGGAATTTATTGACCATGATATGAACATGAAGTGGTTGAGAGGGAAAGTTGAGTAATGAACGGAAAGAAGTGCATTGAAGCTGACGCTTTAGAACTCGCATACCGGAGAATAAAAGACGCTGAAAGTCTGGGAGAACATAGCGGCGGCTATGTTTACAATCGGCTGTTTGAAACACTGCTGCAGGCCCCGGAAGTATTCCCGCCGCGCTGGCCGGAATGGATCAGAACGGCAGAGAGGAAGCCAACCGCAGAGGACGCAAACGAGAACGACTGCGTCCTGAGCATCAACATGAACCTCGGCGACATGAACACGACAGATTGGCCGTGGAGCGTGGTGGCAGCTTTCCCGGATTGCCTTCCGGTCTGGATGCCGTTGCCCAAAAAACCGGATCTGAAAAAGGAGAGGTAAACCATGGAAAATGCAGCATATATGGCTTTTGTTGTGATAGCGTGGGCCGTTGCCGCTGGTTTTGCTGGCGGCGTGACCTTTCTGCTGGCCGAGTTGGCAGCGGAATTTTATGAGGAACATTTTCGCCGTTGATAAAGGGAGGATGCAGTCCGATGACCTATGAAGAAAAAAAGGAATGGTTAAAACGTTACGGGGCAGCCCGGCAGCTGTTGACCTTTCGGCGGCAGCAACTGGAAACGGCCAAGACAGATGCCGGGCGCACAACTCAGAACATTTCACCTATGCCCGGCGGCTCTGCTGACGGGCAGGCTTTGCCAAGAGCGGTTGAACGCATTCAAGAGACAGAAGAACGCGTAACCTCTCAGGCTGTTATCTGTGATGAGATTTATGAGGAAATCATGGCGGCTCTAGATACGCTGAACAAGCTGTGTGATCGTGATATCCTGTTTCGCAAATACATTAGATTTCAGAGTTGGAGCGAAATCATGCAGGGCACAAACCTGTCAAAGAGCGCTGTGTTAGCCCATCACCGGCAGGCAATCAAAAGTCTGAAATTAGAAAGTCAGGACTAAAATAGACCAATCTGGACTAACCTGGACAAAATCGGACTAATCAGAACTTGAATGCACCTTAACCAACTGATAATATTAAACTGCGAAAGCCGCAAGGAGCTGGACAACATCCAACACCCTGCGGCTTTTGTATTGCCCGGCTGCGACAGGGGAACACCTTACCGACCAACAGCCTGAATGTACCAGCTGGGCAATTTATGTTTTGGTATCCGTGGCACTGTTGAGGACAACACCCCGGCGGGGTCACTGGGTATACATGGGAGTCATTGCAGCATCATCTCGGAGTGCGTGGCAGCGTATCGCCAAGCGGGTTCCTTTGTCACCATCCTGCCCAGTAAGCTGCCGTTGCTGGCAGCTGCGCACTCCATCCTATGCCGTTGTAGCTCAACGCAGAGCGCCGCTGTTGCAGGCGGGTCAACATTGATGATACATCCACGTTGTAGGTATCTGCGACCAATCACCGCAGAAGGCTGGCGTGGAATGGTGCCGGTTCGAATCCGGTCAACGGCTTATGTTATATCCCCCCCCCGGGCTTGCAAAACACCCCCGGGGTCTTTTTATACCCTTTCCTCTCCCGCAATACCGCCCCCTGCAAACACCCCGGGGCTTTGCACAGTGCAGCGGGCTATGAGGGCACTGTACGCTATAACCACAACGCTGCCAAAGGAGGCCTGCGCCATGACGAACCCGCGCTATGCCAACGGCAACCTGCGGCGCAAGCATCGGGAGCGGCTGCGGGCAATGGGCTGCGAATGCGGCATCTGTCATGGTCATTTCGGTCCGATTCATTATGATGAACCTTCAGACGCGCAGCATCCGCTCTCCTTTGTGGTGGACGAGATCCGACCTGTATCCAAATGGCGGCAGTTCGGGTATCCCTCGGCGCGGGCAGCGGCTGAGGACTGGACGAACCTGCAAGCGGCGCACTATTTCTGCAATGCGCAAAAAGGCAACAAAACCGGGCAAAACAGCCCGAAAACCGGCAAAAAAAGGGCAAAACCATGCCGCATTCCGCAGGTCAGTGACGGCGAGTGGTAGGGTGGGGAGGGTCCCCCTCCCGCCGCCCTCGGCGACTCCGCGCTGTCCAGCGCCGATTTACACACAGGAAGTTTTTTGAAAGGGGCATCCAGACATGGCGACCATGAAAAGCATCACCGCCGGCGGCAACCGTCTGGGGCAGCTCAAGCGGCTTGCGCTGGTGCTGGCCAAGAATATCGACAGCTGCGAGGATGCCCGGCTTTTGCCCCAGCTGGCCAAACAGTACCGGGACACCATCCGGGAGATCGAGGAAATGGAGGGAGCACCCAGCGATGACGACGAAGTCGGCGCGATCCTCGCGCAGCGGCAGCAGGATGGGAAGCCAGGAGCCGTCCGCACGCATCGCTCCGGCGTACCGGAGCACTGACGGCGACGATGCCGTGCGCATCCTGCGGGCAGGCGGCACCATCCCGGACCCGTGGCAGAGTGACGTGCTGGAGGACTGGATGGGGCGCACCCCTTCTGGTAAGTGGGCAGCGCCCACAGCGGGCGGCAGCGTACCCCGGCAGAACGGCAAGAGCCTGCTGGTGCAGGGACGCGCCGAGGCCGGGATGCTGCTGTTCAACGAAACGGTCATCTACACCGCCCACCTGCAAAAGACCGCCACCGAGACCTTTGAGGAGATGCGCGCCTTCTTTGAGGGTGCGCGGATGCGGCGGTATGTGGAGGAGATCCGCACCGCCCTCGGGCGGGAGCAGATCATCCTGAAAAGCGGTGCCCGCATCAAGTTTCTGGCACGCACCCGCAACGGCGGACGCGGTCAGCACGGCGACCTTTTGATCTTTGACGAGGCGCAGGAGCTGGACGAGACCGCGCAGGGCTCTTTTCTGCCTGCCATCTCTGCCAGCCTGAATCCGCAGACCATCTATGTGGGCACGCCACCGGGGCCGGATGCCGTGGGCACCGTGTTCCGGGCGCTGCGCCGCCGCGCGCTGGACGGCGAAGCCAAAAAAGCTGCATGGTTCGAGTTCTCGGTGGACAAGATCGGGGACGTGAAAGACCCGGCACGCTGGGCAGCCGCCAACCCCGCACTGGGGCGGCGCATCCAGCTTTCCACCATTGAGGGCGAGGCCGAGCAGCTGGACCCGGACACCTTTGCCCGGGAACGTCTGGGCTGGTGGAGCCCGGAGGCCACCCAGCAGCTGGATCTTGCCATCGACCCCGCCGCGTGGGTAGCCTGCGCCAGCGAGGAGCAAAAGCCCGAGGGCAAGACCGCCTACGGCATCAAGTTTGCACCGGACGGCAGCGCGGTCTGCCTGTGCGGCGCGGTGCTGCCAAAGGACGGCGCTGCCCGCGTTTCCCTGATCGACCTGCGCCCCACCGGGCAGGGGCTTGCATGGTTGGCAGACTGGCTGAACCAGCGGTACGACAAGGCAAGCTGCGTAGTCATTGACGGACGCAACGGCGTGGACGTGCTGGCAGACCGCATCAAAGAGGTGTGGCGGGCAAAGAACGCCGTGATCCGCCCCGGTACCAAGGACGTGATCGCCGCCGTGGGCGGCTTTACCAACAGCATCAGCGAGCACGGCCTGACATGGTATCAGCCGCAGACCGTGCTGGACAAGAGTGCCCGCACCGCCATCAAGCGCCCCATCGGCGGCGGGTACGGCTTTGGCGGGGACAACAGCCTGCCGGTAGAAGCCTGTGCGTTGGCGCTGTGGGGCGCAAAGACCTGTAAACGCGACCCGACCCGCAAAATGCGCATCGGGTGAAAGGAGCACCATGACCACTACCCTTTCTTTTGGCACTGTGCCGGGCTTGAGCAATGAGGAGAAGCGGCAGCTGACTGAGCTGACCGAAGCCTACAATTACCACCAGAGCCGCAACGCCACCAAAGACAAGTATTACGAGGGGCACGTCACCTTGCAGGACGTGAACCTTGGTTTTGCGCTGCCGAAAGGTCTGCGCGGTCTGGAGGTCGGCTGCAACTGGGGACAGAAGGCAGTGGACGCGCTGGCATCCCGCAGTATGTTCGATGGCTTTGTGAGCAACGGCGGCGCACTGGACGGGCTGCAAAAGCTGGTGACCGACAACCGTCTGGTTGCAGCCTACGCCAAAGCCTGCCGGGATCAGCTGAAGTACGGCTGCGTGTTCGCCACACTGTCCGCAGATGCGGATATCGGCTGTCGCATCCGCTTTCACTCCCCTGCCACAGCCTCCGCGCTCTGGAGCGGCGAGAAAGAGCGCATCGACTGTGGGCTTGCCATCATCGACACGGTACAGGACGAGCATCAGGAAGGCAGCTGGCGGCCTGCGCTGGTCAACTTCTACACCGACACCGCCGTCATCGTGCTGCACTCTGACGGCAGCAGCTGGGCGGCACAGCGGATGCCCCACAGGATGGGTCGTCCTCTGATGGAGCCGCTGATCTGGAACGCCACCAGCAACAAACCTTTTGGCCGCAGCCGCCTGAAGCGTGCCATCCGTTCCCTCATCGACGACTATGTGCGCACCGTGGCTAACGCCACCATCGCACTGGAGTTTGACACCACACCACAGAAGTACATTCTCGGCGTGACCGATGAGCAGTACGATGCCATCACCTCCGATAAATTCAAGCAGTATGTCGGCGCGCTCATCGCCGCCACCTCCAACCCGGAGACCGGCGAAAACCCGGTCTTTGGGCAGCTGGCGCAGGGCAGCTTGCAGCCCCATGTGGAAAAGATGCGGATGACCGCCACCCAGTTTGCGGCAGCCACCGGGCTGACCGTGACCGATGTGGGCGTGGTGAACGATGCAAACCCCACCAGCAGTGATGCCATTCTTGCCCAGAGCCAGACGCTGGTGCTGATGGCGCAGCAGCTGAACACCGGCAACGGCGATGCCCTGCACACCATCGCCTGTATGGCGCAGGCCATTGCCCGGAACGTATCTCTAACCGAGCTGACCGAGGAGGAGCGCGATGTGATGGCGCATTTCAAAAACCCCGCCATGCCCAGCGTGGCGGTGACTGCGGATGCCGCCATCAAGATCGCAACTGCCCGGAAGGAGTTTGCCAGCACCGACACCTTTCTGGAGATGATCGGCTTCGATCAGGCGGACATCCGGCGCATCCGGGCGCAGGAGCAGCGGGCGCGCGGGCAGGCGCTGCTGATGGAGATGGACGATGCAGATAACGACACGGACGTGGAATAATTACATTGCCCGGCTCTCCCGGCTGAACGAGGCTGCCGGGCAGAAGATGCGGGAGTACATCCGGCTGCACGGCACGGACGATACCGAAGCGCTGATTTCCTACGCCTACGCGGTCATCACCCGGTACGGCGAGGGAAGCGCGGAGCTTGCCTGCCAGATGTACGATGCACTGGCCGAGGCCGAGGGCGTTCTGCTGCCCGCAGCAGAGCCTGCTGCAACTGCCAGCTATGGGGAGGTAGCCCGCATGGTGCACGCCACCAAGGACCAGAACCCCGAGAACCTGCCCAGCGGCGTGAGCCGTCTGGTCAAGCGGGCGGGCGCAGACACCACCCTGCATAACGCGGTGCGGGACGGCGCACAGTGGGCATGGGTGCCCCACGGGGACACCTGCCCCTTCTGCATCACGCTGGCCTCCCGCGGCTGGCAGACCGCCAGCAAAAAGCTGCTGAAGAATGGGCACGCGGAGCACATCCATTCCAACTGCGACTGCGAGTTTGCGGTGCGGTTCGACCGCCGTACCAGCGTTGCAGGCTACGACCCGGAGAAATACCTCAGGCAGTACCGGGCAGCGGGCAGCGATGTGAACGCAATGCGCCGCATCGACTACGCCGCACGGAAGGATGCCATCAACGCCCAGAAGCGGGCGGCGTATGCGGCAAGAAAGGCTGAGGCCACGCTACACAGCCAGCGCGGCAGCGGTGGCTCTTCCGGGCAAAACGGTGAAACAGTTCACAGGTTCCTTGGAAAAGTTGATTTGAACGACGCTCAGCAGGTAGAAGCCCTCAAGGATTCTTTTTGCAGCAATTACGCCAGTTCCAAAGTCGAGAACATGATGGTCATCACCCGGAACGGCGAAGTCTATTATATGACAGACAACAATCCCAGAGGGGTTGACTGTTCGTATTTGGATGGTAAACTTAAAGATAGTTACAACATCCATACACACCCGCCAGATACTACACAGTATTCCTTTAGCCTCGATGCGGACATTCCGGCAGCATTTGCAGATGGAACCCGAATCATGGAAGCGGTTGATCACAAATACAGGTATCGCTTTGTAGTTCCTGAAAACATCACTTTTGAACAGTGGGATCGTGTCAGAAGTGATGTGCAAGATCATGCACTGCTGTACATGGCCGAGCGTGGAATGGGCGTTGATGATATCGAAGAAAACGAGCTGCACGTTATCATTGAAGAAACCTGCAAGCAGCTTGGCGTGACTAGTTATAGTCGCTGGGAGGTGCACAAGTGAGCCACACCAAAGAGCAGATAGAACAACTGTGGAAGGAAAGTGTAAGACGGGAACGTGACCTTGTCGCAGAGTACAAAAGGACGCATCACGTTCCGAGCCGTGCTACGATTTCCACCCCTGAGATTGAGGCAGAACGAGCCGAGCAGAAGCGTCTGTACGGTGAATATCTCAAAGCCCTTGCAGATAAGGATTAGACCACGATGCATGCGCACCGTGGTTTTTGTTTACCTATTTTTTAGCACGATGCAGACTGCACCGTGCTTTTTTATGCCCATTTTGCCCGCATGAGGACGGAACGGGCACCATCGCAGCGGGCAGTGCGTACCCTGCCCACAACCGGACGCAGACGGAAAACTGCGTCACCAAACCGAGGTTTTACCCACAGAAAGGAGTTTCCACCATGAAACGCGATGACGTAAAGAACAAGATCCCCGGCATTACCGAGGAGCAGCTGAACTGGCTCATGCAGGAGAACGGCAGCGATATCACCCGGGAGAAAAACGCAGCCGCAGCCTTGCAGACCCAGCTGAACAGTGCACAGGCACAGCTCAAGACCGCACAGGACGGCCTGAAGGCCTTTGACGGCGTGGACGTTGCCGGGCTGCAGGCGCAGGTGACCAAGCTGAAGGCGGATATGCAGGCGCAGGCCGATGGCTTTGCCTTTGACAACACCCTGAACACCGCCATCCTCGGCAAGAAGGGACGCAGCGTGGATGCAGTGCGCGCTTTGCTGGATCTGGATGCCCTGAAGGGCTCCAAAGACCGCACCACCGACATCAACAAGGCGCTGGAGGATGCAGTCAAGGCAAACCCGTGGGCGTTCGGCGACACACAGTCTGCCGGGTATCCCAATGTTAAAGATGGCGGAGACCCTCGTCACAATCCTACCGGTTCCACCCGTGAGCAGTTTGCAAATTGGGCGGAGCAGATGTTTCACTAAGAAAGGAGATTTTTCACATGGCAACCATTGATATGAACCGCACGACCAGCATTTCCCTGCCCGGCGCTGTTTCCAGCGAGATCTGGCAGAAGACTCAGGAGGGCTCGGCTGTTATGCGGCTGGCGCGCAAAATCGAGCTCCCCGGTCTGGGCGTGACCATTCCCGTCATCACCGGTGACCCGGAGGCTGGCTGGGTCGGCGAGACCGAAAAGAAGCCCGTCAAGCGCGGCACGCTGGCCACCAAGCAGATGACCCCGTACACGCTGGCCGTCATCGTTCCGTTTTCCAATCAGTTCAAGCGTGATCTGCCCAATCTGTACGATGCGCTGATCCAGCGCCTGCCTCTGGCACTGGGCAAGAAGTTCGATCAGACCGTATTCGGCGGGGCAACTGTGCCGGGTTCCAACTTCGACACCCTGAAGGGCTGCGCTGCGCAGGAGATCGGCACCGATGCATACGGCGGCCTCGTTGCTGCACAGGCAGACATTGCCGCCCATGACGGCATTCTGAACGGCTGGGTCCTTTCTCCCAAGGCGCAGTCTACCCTTCTGACCGCGGTGGACGGCAACAAGCGCCCGCTGTTTATCAACAATGTGGCCGAGGGCGCTGTGCCCATGATTCTGGGTGCAAGCGCTATGCAGAGCAAGGGCGCATACGTTGCCGACACCACGGCTGCCAAGAAGCACGTTGTCGGCTTTGCCGGTGACTGGACGCAGGCTGTGTACGGCACTGTGGAGGGCGTTCAGATCGCAATCTCCGATCAGGCTACTCTGACCGACGGCAGCACCACCATCAACCTGTTTGAGCAGAATATGTTTGCCGTGCGTGCTGAAATCGAGGTCGGCTTCCGCTGCGACACCACCGTGTTCAACAAGCTGACCAACACCGCCACCTGATGAGGTGCCGCCATGAGCTACGCAGAACTGCAGGACGTGGAGGCAGGCTTCCGCGTCCTGTCGGATGAGGAGCGCAGCCGCTGCACCGCCCTGCTGAGCGAGGCGGCGCTTATCATCGACACCTACAACGCCGATGCCGATGCTGACCGCAAGCGGCTGGTATCCTGCCGGATGGTGCGCCGTCAGCTGGGCGAGGATGACAGCGGGGACGCTGTCACCTTCCCCATGGGCGCAACGCAGGGAACTGCCACGGCGCTGGGCTACAGCCAGAGCTGGACCATGAGCGGCGGCTCTACCGGCGAGCTGTATCTTTCCAAGCTGGAAAAAAAGCTGCTGGGCGTGGGCAGCAGGCTGGGCGCACGCAGCCCGCTGGAGGACTTATGCTGAAGGGTATCGATATCGTTCTGTACGAAAAGACCAAGACCGGCGAGGACGGCTTCCACGATCCCATCTACGAGGAAAGCCCCGTCACCGTGCACAACGTACTGGTGGGGCAGCCCACTGCCGAGGAGATCACCACCGAATTGCAGCTGACCGGGCGGCGCATCGCCTATACGCTGGCAATCCCAAAGGGCGATACCCACAACTGGGACAACGTCCGGGTGGCGTTTTTCGGGCAGACCTTCCGCACCTGCGGCGGGGCTGTGCAGGGCATCGAAGCCATGATCCCGCTGCGCTGGAATAAGAAAGTGCAGGTGGAACGCTATGAGTAAGGTGACCATCAAGCTGAACCGCAAGGGCGTGCGGCAGCTGCTGCAAAGCCCGGAGATGGAGAACGCCCTGACCGGCATTGCCTTTGCGGCGCAGAACCGCCTTGGCGAGGGGTACAAAGCCAGCTACTACAAAGCCGGCACCCGCGTGGTGGCTAAGGTGAGCGCCGAAAGCCCTGCCGCCCGCAAGGAGAACGCCGACACCAACTCTATTCTGAAGGCGCTGAAGTGATATGATCGAAGAAATCATCCAGAACTATCTGCGTGAAAACGCTTTCCCCTGTTATCTGTCCGTGCCGGAGAAGCCCTCCGGCAATTTTTGTGTGCTGGAAAAGACCGACTCCGACTACGAGGACGGCATCTTTACCGCTATGCTGGCGGTTCAGTCCTACGGCAGCAGCGACTATGCCGCTGCGCAGCTGAGCCACCGTGTTGTGCAGACCATGCTGGACGCGGACACCCTGCCGGAGATCGTCTCCTGCACACTGAACACCGACTACAATTTCCCGGACACCACCCGCAAGCTGCCCCGGTATCAGGCAGTTTTTGAGGTGGTGCATTACTGACGAAAGGAGCATTTTCTATGAATGCAAAAAATGTGACCGCAGCAAAGCCCAAGGTCGGCGGTGCCGTCTGGCGCGCACCTCTGGGCACTACCCTGCCCAAGGACGCAAAGAGCGATCTGGACCCGGCATTCAAGGGTCTGGGCTATATCTCCAACAGCGGCGCGGTAAACTCCAACTCCCCTTCCAGCGAGAGCACCTCTGCGTGGGGCGGCGACACCGTGCTGGACGCCATGGGCGAAAAGCCGGACAACTGGAAGTTTACCCTGATCGAGGCCTTGGACCCTGAAGTGCTCAAGGCGGTGTATGGCGACGACAACGTCACTGGCACGCTGGAGACCGGCATCACCGTCAAGGCCAATTCTACCGAACGCCCGCCCTGCGCATGGGTCATCGATATGGTGATGAAGAACAAGGTCAAGAAGCGCGTGGTTCTCCCCTGCGCAGGCGTGATCTCTGTGGGCGATATCACCTACGCCGACAAGTCCCCTGTCGGCTACGAGACCACCCTTTCTGCCGTGCCGGATACGGACGGCAACACCCATTACGAGTACATGGGCGGCACTGCCGAGTAAGGAGGAGCATCATGATCACTGCAAAGACTGAATCCGGTTTTTCCATTGAACTGGAGGAGAGCACGCTGGACAACATGGAGGTGCTGGACGCACTGTCTGATCTGGACGAGGGCAACCCGCTGGCCATGTCACGGCTGGTCGTGAAGCTGCTGGGCAAGGACGGCAAAAAGCGCCTGTACGACCATCTGCGCACCGAGGACGGCCGCGTGCCTGCGTCCGCCGTTGAGAGCGCCATCATGGAGCTGTTCCAGTCCATCAACGCCGGAAAAAACTCTGCATCCTCGCCGAACTGATCGCAACGGACGAGGACGCACTGATCTGCGATTTTGCACAGTACTACAACGTGCTGAGCTGGCGCAGCCTGCCGGTGCGGCTGGCAGCCACTCTGGCTGCCGGTTTGCCGCCGGACAGCCGCAGCGCGCGTAAAGTCTCCGGGCAGCGCGCCTCTGCTGACGAGCTGATGCAGGCGTCCATTGCCGACAGCCTGAACCGTCTGGAATGGCGGATCTGCGGATGCCCGGGCAGAGCACCCATGTCCTTTGTGATGCAGCTGCTTGGGCAGGACGCTGAACCCGACAGCGCTTCGGACGTACAGAGTTTTGACACCCCAGAGGAATTTGAGGCGGCGATGCGCGCCGCAGAAGGAGGTGAATCAGATGGCAAACGGCATTGAACTGGCAAAGGCTTATGTCCAGATCGTGCCCTCTGCCGAGGGTATTCAGGGCAGCATCTCCCGTGTTATGGGCGGCGAGGCTTCCTCTGCCGGTGAAAGCGCCGGCACGCTGCTGGGCACAAAGCTGGTGGGCACCCTGAAAAAGGTGATTGCTGCTGCTGGCATCGGCAAGGTGATCTCGGATTCTTTGAACCTTGGCGGCGCATTGCAGCAGAGCATCGGCGGCATCGAAACGCTGTTCGGTGCGGGCGGACGCAGCATAGAAGAATATGCTCAGTCTGTGGGCAAATCGGTGGATGCCGTCAAAGACGAATATGCATCCCTGATGCAGTCCCAGCAGACCGTTTTCAACAATGCTGCACAGGCGTACCGGACGGTGGGTTTGTCCGCCAACGACTACATGGAGCAGACCACCAGCTTTGCCGCCAGTCTGCTGTCCAGCGTGAGTAAGGACACCAACGCCGCCGCACAGCTGGCAAACATGGCCATGGTGGACATGGCCGACAATGCCAACAAGATGGGCACTGACATGGCGTCCATCCAGAACGCCTATCAGGGCTTTGCGAAGCAGAACTATACCATGCTGGACAACCTCAAACTAGGCTACGGCGGCACGCAGGCAGAGATGCAGCGGCTGCTGACCGATGCAGAGAAGCTCTCCGGCGTACATTACGAGCTGGGCAATCTGGCCGATATGTACAGTGCCATCCATATTATACAGACCAATCTGGACATCACCGGCACTACGGCGAAGGAAGCAGCCACCACCCTGACCGGCAGCTTTGCGGCCATGAAGGCGGCGGCGCAGAATGTGCTGGGCGACTGGAGCACCGGCGCAGACCTGACCGCACCCATGCAGGCACTGGCAGATACCGCCCGCACCTTTTTGCAGGGCAACCTGCTGCCCATGATCGGCAACGTGCTGGCGGGCATCCCGCAGCTGGTGTACGGCCTTGTACCGGAGGTGATCCAGACCGGCACGGAGCTGGTTAGCAGTCTGGCAGCAGGCTTTGCACAGGGTATCCCGGCGTTTCTTTCCACTGCCCTGCCGCAGCTGCTCTCGTTTACCGAGGAACTGCGCGCCAACGCGGGACAGTTTGTGGATGCAGGTCTTAACTGCATTACCCAGCTGCTCAACGGCCTGATCGCCGGTCTGCCGCAGCTGATCGCCTATGTGCCGGATATCATCATCAACATTGCGGGAATCATCAACGACAATATGCCCAAGATCCTTGCGCAGGGTATCTCCATCATCGTGCAGCTGATCGCGGGCATTATACAGGCCGTGCCTTCCCTGCTGGCCAACTGGAAGAAGATCCTGCAGGCGGTGCTGTCGGTGATCTCTGCCATCAACTGGCTGAACATCGGCAAGAACATCCTCACCAGCGTGGCGAACGGCGTAAAGAGCATGGGCTCCAGTATGCTGACCGCCTTCAAGGGCGGCTTTTCCAGCGCACTGAACTGGATCAAGAGCCTTCCCTCGCAGGCTGTGAAGTGGGGCAAAAACCTGATACAGGGCTTTATCAAGGGCCTGACCGGCAAGGGCAATGTGGTGAGCAATGCTGCCACCGCTGTCACTGCCGGTATTTCTTTGGCCGAGACCGCCAGCGGCAAACAGGACAACTGGGCTGCCAGCTGGGCAAGCGCCAACACAAGCCTTGGCAGCAGCGCTCAGACCATGGCAGAGATCGCCATCCCGGCCTATACCAAGTCCGGGGACGCTGCCGTGGCTTCGGCCTCCAAAGCCGCTGCGGCAGCGTCCAAGACCGCCACGACGGCCTCTGTGGTTAGCTCCTACGCCGATACCGTCACGGAGGTGCTGGGCAAGATCACCCGCACCACCCAGACCACCGACGAGGTGCTCTCCAACGGGCAGAAGCAGCAGAAGCAGACCATCACCGAGACCAGCCGCCAGCTGGTGAACGGCGTGCTGAAGGATATCAAGATTGTTACCACCATCGGTGCAAACGGCAAAAAGACCGTGCAGCAGACCATGGAAACGGTGCGGGAGCTTGCCTCCTCTGTCACCTCTACCAATGAGGCGCTGGTGGATGGCATCCGCACCACCACCCAGACCGTGACCGAGACCCTGACCGACGGCACCGAGAGCCAGAAGCAGACCATCACCAAGACCTACACCGCCATCATCGACGGTGCGCTGCGCACGGTGAAGGAGGTAAAGACCATCGCCGCCGACGGCACTGAGCAGGTGGCAAAAACGCTGGAGGAAGCCTCCTCCAAGAACTTTTCAGGTCTGCTGCAAGGCTGGAAGAAGGAGGCCGACAAGGGCGTGCTGGGCACCTTCAGCACGCTGGTCTCTGCCGTAAAAAGCAAGGACTGGAAGTCCATCGGGCAGTGGGTGCTGTCCACCCTGTATAACGGCCTTGCGCCGGAAATTCAGAAGTTCATTGACGACTTTGGGCAGAACCTCATCCAGCAGCTGAACAAGGTGCTGGGCGATAAGATCAGCGGTATTTCGCAGAAAGCGTGGGATATCGGCAGCAGCATCGCGGACGGTATTGCCAAGGGTCTTGGCAACGCACTGGGCAAGGACGGTGGGGTACAGGATATCCTGAGCGGCCTTAACATCAACGTTTCCGACGTCGGCAGCAAGATCATGGGCGTGCTGGGCACCATGGGTACCGGCATCGGCACCTTTGTCTCCAACGCGGGCACTGGTATTGCAAAACTTGCCGGGAGCATGGGCAGTCTGGGCACGATTGCAAAGGGCGCAGGCGGGCTGATCGCAAAGATTGGCGGTCTGATCATCTCGAACCCGGAGGTTGCCGCGATCATCGCCATTGTGGCGGGCGTGGTGGCGCTGGGCGCTGCACTGTTTGCAAAGTTTGGCAAGAGCAGCGGCGGGCAGGCTGTGAGCCACTACGAAAGCCCCTTTGCCGGGCATGACGTGTACGACAGCCTGACCGAGTTCTCCACCCGGGCAGCCATGCAGCACCGCTACATGGAAAAGACCACCGGCACGGATGCACAGCTTGGCATTTTGCAGCAGATCCGCGATATGCTGGACGAGCATCTGCCGGATATCGGCACCGGGCAGCTTGTCATGGACGGCGAGAAGGTGGCCGATATGCTTACTCCGCGCCTTGCAACCAATATGGATGCCAGCATGGGCGTGTATACCCTGCGGGCAGAAAGGGGTGTTTAAATGGCAATTCACAGCGCAAAGCTGGGCAATTACAACACCCATACAACATGGGGGCTGTACATGAAGGTGGGCAACCCGAGCATCGGCGAGCCTGAGCCGGACGAGACCCTTGTGCAGATACCCGGCTCTGACACGTTGCTCAACCTTACTACCTCTCTGGACGGCAAGGTGCACTACAAAAAACGCACTATTACCATGGAACTGCTGTGCACCGCGCCGAAAAAGCTGTGGAAGGTACTGCAAAGCCGCCTGCACAACGCCCTTGAAGGAAAATGGCTGCAATGCGTGTTTGACGATGACCCCTCCTGGTACTGGGAGGGGCTCTGGCACGTCAAATTCGTGCCGGGGCGGCTCTCCGCTACGGTCACTATCACCGGCAGCTGCAATCCGTACAAGTACAACGTCTACGACGGCACACAGGATATCAAGTGGGATGATATCAACTTTGAAACGGACATCTTGCGGGACTACCGCAGCATTGCACTGCCTGCCGATACGCCGGTGGATGTGGTCGTCTACGGCGCACCGCACACCGCTGCGGTCTACTTCCAGCGCGGCGAAAGCGAGGCAAATGTGTCGTTGCAGGTCAACAAGGCCTATGCGGGCAGCCTTGCCAAAACGACCGAGTGGCAGTATCTGGAGGGACTGGATATCCCGGACGGCGAAAACGTCACCCTGACCTTTACCGCCACCGCTGCGAGCAGCATCACCATCAAATATTTGGGAGCAAGTCTATGAGCTACAAGATATACGCAGGCACGCAGGACGATGTGGACAGCTGGGAAAACCGGGTCTGCATCTACGCACCCGGCTCTGCGCTGGAGACCACAAAGCTGATCGGTCCCACCCTGACCCGAGAGTTTGGAAAGGCCGGAAGTCTGGAATTTACTATCCCGCTGGGCAATGTGGCGCACAGCGCCCTGCAAAAGCTGAAAACAGTGGTATCCGTGGAACAGGACGGCAAAGAGATCTGGCAAGGCCGGGTCATGAACCACGAACAGGATTTTCTGCTGCGGCAGAAGGTGCACTGTGAGGGCGAGCTTGCCTACCTCAACGACACCGATGTGCCGCCCTACACCGCAAAGGACGTGACAATCAGGCAGTTTCTGGACTTCATCTGTAAGAATCACACCAGCCTGACCGACAGCTATAAAAGCTTCCGCATTGGAACCGTCACGGTGGAGGAGCAAAAGCGGTATGTTCCGGTAGCCGAAAAGTGCTATCTGAAGCTGGACTATGCAGCAAGCAGCCCGGACGAGCAGGGCGACTATTACCAGAAATGGGGTCTGTACTCCCAAAACGGGAACCGACTTGAAGAGAGTTTTTCCTATATTTTTTCCGACTATGAGGAGGTGCAGACCCCACCAGCACAAAACTGGCCGCTGAACGAGATCAAAACCGAAAAAGATTATCTCACCTGGCGCACGGGAGACAACCAGTTTACCCTCCGCAGAAACGCAGTCTCTCAGGGCAGCAAGACCTATGATGCAGAGCAGACCATTGTTACCCCGTCCATTACTACGCCAATAGAGACCTATAATTTTGACAGCACCATTAAAGTGACCAAAAAGGACACCGAATCCACAACGTACAGCATCAAAGCGGAAAAAGACGGCACGGTCAACGTGTACGTCAACGGGGAAAAGTCCGCAGACTACACTCCGCAGCTTGTGGAGGAGCTGCACGAGTTCGGCGACGGCAAGAACTACGGCAAAACGTGGGACATCCTGCAAAGCGAGCTTGTGGACGTGTACGGGGGCTATCTTGTCACTCGGCACAAGAAGATTCTCTTCCCTTTTTTCTTCCCAGATCTATACAAGAACGTGCGTTGCCTAGACTATGTACAGGATGCGACAGGACGCAACGCGCAGGGCATCACCTTCGGCACGAACCTGCTTGACCTGACCAGCTATGTCAAGGCCGAGGATATCGTCACCCGGGTGGTAGCTATCGGCAAGAAAAAAAGCGGCTGGTTTTTGTGGGAGACCACCAACACTCTGACCGCTACTGCCAACGATGAAACCGCCCAGAAGCTTTACGGCCTTATCACCCGGTATCTGGTGCTGGACGGTACAGCCAATACCCAACAGTCCCTTCAGGACGAGGCCGACATGGAGCTTGGCAAGCACTTACGCCTTGCGGACGGCATCACGGTGAAAGCCGTAGACCTGAAGGACGCGGGCGTGGACGTGGACAGAATCGCCTTCGGAAAGTTGACCCACATTATTTCCGCGCCCCATGGCATTGATGTGTGGATCAACTGCAACAAACTTGTGGAGCCGCTGGATAAGCCCGCAAAAAAGGAGTTTACCTTCGGCAAAAAGTTTTCCAGCATATCCGACTTGCAGGCGCTCAGCGCCCGCAAAGCAACCACCGCGTATGATCTGAGCCGCACGCTCAAGGGGTACGCGGCAAGAAAGTGAGGTGACAACCTTATGGATAAAACGTTCCCGGAAGCGATCAAGGGCATCCGCTCTGCCGTTGTAGCATCCGAGGTGCGCGAGGATATCGCCCAGATGGGCGAATATGTGGAGCAGTTCGCAAACACCGCCACAGCAAAGGCGAAAGAGGCTGCGGCCAGCGCAGAAGCTGCCGGAGGTGCGGTTCAGGGCGTAAGGAGTAACCTTGCATCGGAGATCTCCCGCGCGGAACATGCAGAGCGGGAACTGCTGGCAATCCTGCGGCTTCTGGCGGCGGGCAATGATGCAGCAGCAGCGGCCTGTGACCGCTTAGAGGCGCTGTGGGGCGCAGACGACCCGGACGACAGGAACACTGCCCGGCTGAGCCTTGCGGTGCTGGGCAGAATGATCCTTGGAAGGAGTTAATATGAGCTACGTAAAACAGAATTTTGTGGACGGCCAGACTCTGACGGCTGCCCACCTGAACCACATGGAAGCGGGCATTGCGGCAGCCGCAGGGGCAAAGGGCGACCCGGGCGAGGGAGTGAGTGAAACTGCGAAAGAGCTGCTGCTGAACCTGTTTGAGAATGCAGCCTACAAAACCAGCGATGCACAAGATACCCTGAATGCCTTGCGTGTAGAGTGGGGCAGAAGTGCACAGGATATTCCGGTGCAGAGCGTGAGCCTGAGCAGCAGCACCCTGACCCTGAACGAGGGCGAAAGCAAGACCCTGACGGCTACCGTGCTGCCCGCAAGCGCCACCAGCCATGTAGTGGTGTGGCGCGTTGCACCTGCCGGGTTTGTCACGGTGGAAAACGGCGTGGTGACGGGCATCAAAGCGGGCAACTGCACCGTGACTGCCACCGCAGGCGGCAAGAGTGCAAGCTGTACGGTGACGGTGGCAGAGGTGGAGACGGCGCAGCTGCTCTACGACCTGCCCGGTGAAACGGCACTGACAAAGGGCCTTGATACCGGCGTAAAGATGCTGGAGCACGCGGGCACTGAGACACCGCAGTACACCATTTTGCTGGATGCAAAGGCCAGCGACAGCTTTAACGACAAAGCATGGATCGTGTTTGTGCACTGCATGACCGAGACCGGCGATAACTTCAATCTGCCGGGTATCAACATCAATCTGAACCCCAACAACGGCACCACCAGTATTGCTTATTACGACTATTGCGACGTGACGCTATCGGACAGTGTTGCGCACCTCAAGACCCGCACACGGTACGTGATCCAGCTGGACGGCCAGAAGTATCGCGGCGGCAGCACCCACTGCACGCTGAGTGGCTGGAAGGTAACCAAACATACCCTTACGGACGTGCCGGAGAGCCTGCTGATCGGTGGTGCTCCGGGCACGAATGGCGGCGAGATGACCCGCTGCTGGGACGGCACACTGTACCAGTGTAAGGTGTACAAAGGACTGCTGAGCGATACGAAGATCAACAAGTTCATTCAGGAGGGCACGGTATGATCTATGATGTACATGGTGATCCCCTCGGTACAGCAAGCGGCAACGTGCTGTACGGGAAGAAATATGTGGCCTGCGGAGACAGCTTTACCGCAGGCGACGCGACCGGCTACACGGATGCTGCCGGGAACACCGGCATGAACTCGGATTTTTACGACCAGAAGCTGAAAGCATGGAAAACATACCCGTGGTGGATCGCAAAGCGCAACGACATGACGCTGGTGAACGAGGCTGTGAGCGGCTCTGTGTTCACCAATATCACCGGGCGGCTTTCGCCGTTCTCGGTGGAGCGGTACAAGGCCGTACCGAAGGATGCGGACTACATCACCCTGATGTTCGGCCTGAACGAGTGTGAGCCGGACACGGCACAGGGCTTTGACCCGACCGCCATTGTCGGCACTAAAACAGATACCACCAACGCAACAGTGTGGGGCGCGTACAATATCGTTTTTGAGTATTTTATGAAGAACATCCCCTACGCGAAGCTGGGCGTGATCCTTGCGGACGGATGGATGAGTGCAGCCTACCGGACAACGGTAAAGGAGATCTGTGCCTACTGGGGTGTACCGGTACTGGACCTGAACGACGAGCAGCACCCGCTGCTGCTGACCGCACACAGCGCAGGACGCGCGGACGCCAGCCCTACGGCAAAGCAGCTGCGCAACGATGCCTTTCAACTTGCCCTCTACAACGGCCATCCGGGTCTGCGGGCGCATGAGTACCGCAGCACCATCATTGAGAACTGGATGCGGGGACTGTGATGCGGAAAGGAGGCAGAGAGATGATCCGAAAGTACAGCCTTGCCAAGGACGGGGCAAAGCTGCTTGCACCGGACTTTAAGGTGCGGGAGCTGCGCTGTAAAGACGGCAGCGACACCGTTATGGTGGACGATGCGCTGATGCTGCTGCTCCAGTGCATCCGGGAGCACTTTGGCAAGGCAGTGACCATTACCAGCGGCTACCGCACCCCGGCGCACAATGCAGCCGTGGGCGGCTCCAAGAGCAGCCAGCACCTGCTTGGCCGCGCTGCGGACATTCAGGTGGCGGGCACCAGCGTGGAGGACGTGGCCGCCTACGCTGAAAGCCTGATGCCGGGCTGGGGAGGCGTGGGACGCTACCCCGTCAAGGCGGGCAGGGCCACCGGCTGGGTGCATGTGGATACCCGGCAGAATAAGAGCAGATGGACGCTGTAAGGGGGTGAGGTTGATGGCAAGCTATTTGATTTCTGACGCGCCCTATGCGGCGTGGATCTCTGACGTGTTAGCCACGCTGGAGGAGCACAAGATTACAAAGATCGCAGTGGCAGCACCGTTGCCTACGGGCGAAGTGTTCACCGGCTACTTCGGAATGAACACGATGGACAAGGCCATGATTGCAACGAATGTGCAGGCAGATGCCACGCTGGATGCGATCTGTGCCAATGGAAAGAGCATTCAGCAGGCGTGGGAGGACGCTGCTGAAGATGATGAGGAGGATTAAAATTGAAGGAGTATTTTTGCACTGCCGTGGGGCTGATCGGCGGTGTCATTGCCAGCCTGTACGGCGGCTGGGACGCGGCGCTGCAGACGCTGATTATTTTTATGGCCATCGACTACATCACCGGTCTGATCGTGGCGGGCGTTTTCCACGCAAGCCCCAAGACCGAGACCGGCACGCTGGAGAGTCGCGCAGGCTGGAAGGGGCTGATCCGCAAGGGCGAGACCCTGCTGATCGTGCTGGTTGCCTGCCGTCTGGATGCCGTGATGGGCTCCAACTTCGTGCGGGACGCTGCCGTTATCGCGTTCGTGGCCAATGAAACGATCTCTATTATCGAAAATGCGGGCTTGATGGGGCTGCCAATCCCGGCGGTCATTATCAAGGCCGTGGATATCCTCAAGCAAAAAGCAGAAAGCTCCACAGAGCAGAAAGGATCTAACCATGTCTAAGTATCACATCTCTACCGCAACCATCGCCCGCACCGCTGTCCTGCTGCTGGCACTGACCAATCAGGTGCTGAGCGCTCTGGGCAAGCCCGTGCTGCCTATCGAGAGCGCCACCGTGGAGCAGTTGGTCACGGCGGGCATTACCACTGTGGCCGCGTTGATCTCGTGGTGGAAGAACAACTCTTTCACCCCGGCGGCCATTGCTGCGGATCAGTATCTGGAGCGGCAGCGGAAAAACGTATACTAATGTTTTCGTGACGTTGCGAAAACATAACCATTTTCGTTGCGCCACGAAAATGGTGACATAGCAAAGCCCCGGTGAACCTCAATGGATCCCCGGGGCTTTTTATTATTTGTCGTTTTCCACCAGCTGCCAGATTCAGAGAAAACAGGGTGCATCAGAGGGTGCAACTGTCACAGGCTTTTACAGTCTGTGGCGTTTTAGATTTTTCTGACAAAAGGAAAACCCCCCCGCAGTTTTCACGAAACTACGAGGGATTTTCTTGGCGGAGTAGGAGGGATTTGAACCCTCGCGCCGTTGTTTAGACGACCTACGCCCTTAGCAGGGGCGCCTCTTCGGCCTCTTGAGTACTACTCCAGAGCAAAGTGTGTTACACTTATTCAATAAAAAATGGCGGAGAGAGTGGGATTCGAACCCACGGTACGTTGCCGTACGGCAGTTTTCAAGACTGCTTCCTTAAACCACTCGGACATCTCTCCTTGTGGACACTCGCGTTACGCCGTGTCGAATGCCTATTTACTTTACCAGATTTGCGCCGTTCTGTCAAGCCCTTATGCAAATTTTTCTTTTTTCTGTACGATAGCTGCACAGCAGGCGCATTTATCACAACCTTTATTCGAAGTTTTTTTGGATTTTCTCTTTACAGAAACATCCTTTTGTTGTATAATAAAACCAACATAAACCACCCATTGGGAAAAGGAGCATCATCATGTCGTTTTCAGAGCTATTGAAGCAGTGCCGCAAAAAGCAGGGCGTCAGCCAAGCGGAGCTTGCCTCCAGACTGGGGGTCACCCAGCAGGCTGTCGGCAAGTGGGAAAGCGGCAAGTCCTCCCCCGACCCCTCCACCGTGGCCCGCATTGCTGAATTGTTGAACACCACGGCGGACTATCTGCTGGGGCTGTACCGCCCGGTCAGCAACGTTTCTGCCCCCGAGGAGCGCTTTTTCGGCAGCTATACCGAGAGCCTGATCCCGGTCATCGGCACGGTGAAGGCCGGTTACGGCGCACTGGCCTTTGAAGAGGACTATGGGCAGGAGTACGCCCGCGTAAAGGACCCTTCCAACTATTTTTATCTGGTGGTGCGCGGCGACAGCATGGAGCCCCGCATTCAGGATGGCGACCTTGCGCTGGTGCACAAGCAGGACACGCTGGAAAACGGCGATCTGGGCGTGCTGATCTACGGCGACGAGGGCGAGGGCACCCTGAAGCGCTACATCCAGCGCGGCAACTGCGTGGTGCTGCAGCCCTTCAACCCCGCCTATCATGAAATGGTCATCAAGGGTGAGGAGCTGAACCACCTGCACATTGCAGGCCGCGTGGTAGAGACCAAGGCCAAGTGGTAAGCTTGCTGATTTAAGCTTTCGCTGCTGAAGGCTTCCCCCGGACGGGGGAAGGCTTTTGTTCCGGTAAGCGTTTGCTTTTTGCCAAAGACGTCCCCCCTGTTTTTCATAAAGCCATCTGCTGTTTTGCGTATGGCTTTATTTTTTGACCCTTTTTTCCCGATTTTATCCCCTTTGGAGGTGTTTTCTGCATGGAACAGACCCTGATGGACAAGCTGACCATTCTGGCCGACAGCGCCAAATATGACGTTGCCTGCACCTCCAGCGGGGCGTCCCGCACCGCGCGCCCGGGCACGATGGGCAGCTGCTACGCCCCGGGCTGCTGCCACGCCTTTACCGCCGATGGCCGCTGCGTCAGCCTGCTCAAGGTGCTGATGACCAACTGCTGCTCCTTCGACTGCGGCTACTGCGTCAACCGCCGCTCCAACGATATCCCCCGCGCCACCTTTGCGCCCCGGGAGCTGGCCGAGCTGACCATGGAGTTCTACCGCCGCAACTACATCGAAGGCTTGTTCCTGTCCAGCGCGGTGCTGGGCAGCCCGGACTACACCACCGAGCGGATGCTGGCGGTCCTGCGGCTGCTGCGGGGCGAATACCGCTTTGGCGGCTACATCCACGCCAAGGCCATCCCCGGCACCAGCCCGGAGCTTCTGCAGCAGCTGGGTTACCTTGCCGACCGCCTGAGCGTGAACGTGGAATTGCCCAGCGAACGCAGCCTGAACCTGCTGGCCCCGGACAAGGGGCGGCACTCCATCTTCCGGCCCATGAAGCAGATCGCGGTGTCCGGTGCCGCCAGCCGGGAGGAGCTCACCCTGTACCGCCACGCGCCCAAGTTTGCTCCCGCCGGGCAGAGCACCCAGATGATCGTGGGGGCCTCGCCGGAAACGGACTACCACATTTTAAAGCTCACCGAGGGCATGTACCAGAAGTACAGCCTCAAGCGGGTGTTCTACTCGGCTTACATCCCGGTGGCCGAGGACACCCGCCTGCCCGCGCTGGACACCAAACCGCCCCTGCTGCGGGAACACCGGCTGTATCAGGCAGACTGGCTGCTGCGGTTCTACCAGTTCGAGGCAGACGAAATTTTAGATCAGGATAACCCCAACTTCAACCCCTATCTGGACCCCAAGTGCAACTGGGCGGTGCAGCACTACGGGCTGTTCCCGGTGGATGTGAACCGTGCGCCCTTTGAAATGCTGCTGCGGGTGCCGGGCATCGGCCCCAAAAGCGCCCGGCGCATCTGGCGCGCCCGCAAGCAGGCGGCGCTGGGGCTGGACGAGCTCAAGCGCATGGGGGTGGTGCTCAAGCGGGCGCAGTATTTCATCACCTGCCGGGGCTTTGCCGGGGCACACCCGGGGCGTGGCAGCGCCGGGCGGGAGCGCATCACCCGGGCGCTCATCGACCCCAACGTGTTCAGCGGCAGCTGCGAGCAGCTGAGCCTGTTCAGCCCGCCTGCCGTGGACAATCTTATCGAGC
>ENA-OURZ01000827-OURZ01000827.1-human-gut-metagenome-genome-assembly--contig:-NODE-827-length-38626-cov-13.108838_pt1 | contig 38626 bp, 39 predicted proteins | sample MGYA00242073_ERZ509195 | MGnify/ENA primary metagenome ERZ509195 (study PRJEB26280, sample SAMEA2338837) | human gut metagenome | biome: human gut; feature: human-associated habitat; material: faeces... | reverse complement strand
AGCAGACCTCATCGGGCAATTTGGGGGTCTGCCTTAAGCGGGAACCTGCCTCCCAACAGTACCTTGAAAATTGAATATTACCGCTGGTTTTTCTCCGTTTCCATGGTATAATTCCATTGTGACTAACCCACAGGAGGAACGGCTGATGCGGCAGTACAATAAAGTCTATCTGGAGATCACCAACCAGTGCAATCTGCGCTGCAGCTTTTGTCCCGGTACCCGGCGGCCGCCCCGCACCATGTCCCCGGCGGAGTTCCGCCTGCTGGCGGAAAAGCTGCGCCCGGCTACCCGTTACCTCTATCTCCACCTGATGGGCGAGCCGCTGCTGCACCCCGAGCTGCCGGCCCTTTTGACCATAGCCGGGGAACTGGATTTTTTGGTAAATATCACCACAAACGGAACCCTGCTGCCCCAGGTGGGGGAGACTCTGCTGGCCGCTCCTGCCGTCCGCAAGGTCAGTATTTCCCTGCACAGCCTGGAGGCCAATGACAGCCGGGTCTTTTCCGCCTACCTGGGGAGTTGCATTTCCTTTGCCAAAAGGGCTGCCGCCGCGGGCAAACTAACAGGGCTGCGCCTTTGGAATTTGGATGGTTCCCTTCCCGGGCAGAACGACCTGAATGCCCCCATGCTGGAGGAGCTGCACCGGGCTTTCCCCGGAGAGTGGCCCCCGGTACGGGAGGGCCATAAAATAGCAGAGCGAACCTATCTGGAATTTGGCGAGCGCTTTGAATGGCCGGATCTTTCCGCCGGGGAGCGGGAGGGAGATGCCTTTTGCTATGGGCTGCGGGACCAGTTTGGGGTGCTGTGTGATGGCACGGTGGTGCCCTGCTGCCTGGACCACGAGGGTGACCTGGCCCTGGGAAATCTCTTTACCCAGCCGTTGGAGGAGATCCTTTCCTCACCGCGGGCAAGGGCAATCTATGAGAGCTTTTCGGGGCGGCAAGCCAGGGAGGAGCTATGCCGGAAATGCGGCTATGCCCGCCGCTTTATCCGCTGATATGGGACAACCGTCAACTTTTTGAGAGAAGAAAAATCTTTTATGAACTTTAGGCTACTTTTTTTTGCCGATATGTGTTATACTGAATTCCTGTGATAGCAGGTGCTCCCGCGCCGCATGGCAAAGGACCTCTACCGCTGCAAAACTGTAATGGCCGACCGGTACAGGAAGCCGGCGCCGACAGAGAAAATGTGAAAACAAGGAGGTGTTGGTTCAATGGGTAATCTATCAGAATTCCTGATGGAGGAGCTGAATGTGGCGACTGCCTTTACCATCCCGATATTCGGCGGGATAGAAGTGGCAGAATCCACCGTGATCTCCTGGGTCATCATGGCCATTATCGTGATCCTTACCCTGGTACTGACCAGAAACATGAGGGTGGAAAAGCCCGGCAAGCTGCAGGTAGGTGTGGAATACACCGTCACCGCCCTGCAGAATCTCGTCCGCGGGATCATCGGCCATGAGGGAGAGCGCTATGTCCCTTATTTGTCAACCGTGCTGGTCTTTTTGGGCATTTCCAATATCTTTGCCATCTTTGGCATGAAGCCCCCCACAAAGGACCTGAATGTGACGGCGGCCCTGGCGCTGATGTCCATCATTCTGGTGCAGGCGGCATCCATCCGGCAAAACAAGGTGGGCGGTTGGCTGAAGGGCTTTACCAAGCCCTCCAAGGTCATTACCCCGCTGAATGTGATGGAGCTGGCTATCCGGCCGCTTTCGCTGTGCATGCGTCTTTTTGGTAATGTCATGGGCGCCTTTGTAGTAATGAAGCTGCTGGAGCACCTGGTGCCGGTCATCCTGCCCGCGGTGTTCAGCCTGTATTTCGATTTCTTTGACGGCCTGCTGCAGGCCTATGTATTCGTGTTCCTCACCGGGCTGTATATCAAGGAAGCCGTAGAGGAATGACCCAAGTAAAAAATATTAAATTACATGTGATTTGAAGGAGAAAAAACTATGGGTACTTTTGTTGCAATCGGCGCGGGTATCGCGGTTCTCACCGGCATTGGCGCTGGCATCGGCATCGGTATTGCTACCGGTAAGGCCACCGAAGCAGTAGCCCGTCAGCCGGAGGCGGACGGCAAGATCAGTAAGCTGTTGCTGCTGGGCTGCGCCCTGGCGGAAGCCACCGCCATCTACGGCTTTGTTATTGCCCTGCTGCTGCTGGTACTGTAAGCGAAAAATAGAGAAAGGAAGGCAAGACTCAGATGCTGAGATTAGATATCAATCTCGTATTTACCGTCATCAATCTGCTGGTTCTCTATTTCTTCATGCGCAAGTTTTTGTTCGGCCGGGTCAATAAGATCCTGGAAGAACGCAAAGCGCTCATCGAGAAGCAGTTTGCCGATGCCAAGACCGCCCAGGACGCGGCTGACGGCATGAAGACGGAATATGAAGGGAAGCTGGCCGCCGCCCAGGGCGAGGGTGAGGAGATCATAGCGCGCGCGAAGGCCGAGGCAAAAGAGCAGAGCGAAAAACTGCTGGCGGCCACCGATGCCGAGCTGGAGCAGAAGCGCCGCCGTGCCGAAGAAACCATGGCGGTGGAGCGTGCCAACGCCCTGCGGGATATGAAGAGCGAGATCGCCACTTTGGTGATAGATGCCGCGGCCAAGGCGGTAGGCGACAGGAACACCGAGCAGCAGGATAGAATGCTGTACGATAAGTTTATCGCGGAAGCAGGTGAAGCACATGGCGGCAAGATCCAGTGACGGCAAGCTGCAGGAGCTGCTGGGTACCCTGAAGACGGACGGCGTAGAGGCGCTGGACCAGCTGATGGATGCCTATGAGGAGCGCCGGGCCGAACGCGCGAGCCGTCAAAAAGCGATCCTGCGGTATGTGACCCCCCCGACTGCCGAGCAACTGGGGCAGATCCGGGAATTTTTGCGGAAGAAGTACGAAAACGAAGAGCTGCCGCTGGAGCTGGTGGAGGATAAAAGCCTGCTGGGCGGTTTCTGCATCACGGTGGGCAGCGAGGAATACGACTGGAGCATGAAGGGCCGCCTGACCCAGATGAAGAACCGTCTGACCCAGACGCCCCAGATGCTTTCCGATTCCAGCGAGGTCATTGACCTGCTGCGCACCGAAATAGACGCGGCCGCCTTTGACGGCAAGGACCACGAGGTGGGCGAGATCCTGCGGGTGGGCGACGGTGTTGCCACCGTTTCCGGCATCCGGCATGCCGCTTACGGCGAGATCGTGCAGTTTGAGAGCGGCGTAAAGGGCATGGTACAGGATATCCGCCGCGAGGAGACCGGTATCATCCTGCTGGGCAGCGAAAAGGGCCTTTTGGCCGGCGGACGGGTGGTGCGTACTGAACGGCGGGCCGGCGTGCCGGTGGGCGAAGCCTTCCTGGGCCGCGTGGTGGATGCCATGGGCACCCCCATTGACGGCAAGGGCGAGGCGGTGCCGGCCAGCTACCGCCCCATTGAAAACGCCGCCCCCGGCATTAAGGACAGAAAGTCCGTTTCGGTCCCGATGGAGACCGGTATTCTGGCCATCGACAGCATGTTCCCCATTGGCCGGGGACAGCGTGAGCTCATTATCGGCGACCGGCAGACCGGTAAGACCTCTATCGCCACCGATACCATCCTGAACCAGAAGGGCAAGGGTGTTATCTGCATCTATGTGGCCATTGGACAGAAGGCATCTACCGTGGCCAAGGTGGTTTCCACCCTGCAGAGCCACGGGGCCATGGAGTATTCCATCGTGGTTTCGGCCACGGCCAGCGATCCGGCCTCCCTGCAGTACATTGCCCCCTATGCCGGTACCGCTATGGCGGAGTACTTTATGTATCAGGGACGGGATGTCCTCATCATCTACGATGACCTTTCCAAGCACGCGGTGGCTTACCGTTCGCTGTCGCTCATCCTGGAGCGCAGCCCCGGCCGTGAGGCCTACCCCGGCGATGTATTCTACCTGCACAGCCGCCTGCTGGAGCGCAGCAGCCGCCTGACCCCAGAAATGGGCGGTGGCTCCATCACCGCGCTGCCCATTATTGAAACGCAGGCCGGTGATGTATCGGCTTATATTCCCACCAATGTTATTTCCATCACCGATGGTCAGATCTATCTGGAGACCAATCTCTTTAACGCGGGCCAGCGTCCGGCCGTTAATGTTGGCCTTTCGGTTTCCCGCGTGGGCGGCGCCGCCCAGACCAAGGCCATGAAAAAGGCCAGCGGTTCTATCCGTATTGATCTGGCGCAGTACCGTGAGATGGAGGTCTTTACGCAGTTCAGCAGCGACCTGGATGACACCACCCAGGAGCAACTGGCCTACGGCAAGGGCCTGATGGAGGTGCTGAAGCAGCCGCTGTACCGTCCGCTTTCGATGGCGGAGCAGGTCATCACCCTGGTGGTGGCAACGGCCAAGGGCTTCCTGGAGGTGCCGCTGACCGAGATAAAGGCATATCAGATGGGACTTTTGGACTATGTGCGGGAGAACCACAGCGAGATCATTGCAGCGCTGGAGGAAACCAAAGCGCTGGACGATACGCTGCGGCAGGCGATCCTGACGGCGGCCGAAGAGTACAAGGGCAGGTGATGGTATGGCAAGCGCAAGAGATATCCAAAGCCGCATAAAAAGCGTGCAGGATACCATGAAGATTACCAACGCCATGTACCTCATCTCCTCCACCAAGGTGAAAAAGGCCCGCCGGGCCCTGACCGAAGCGCTGCCGCACTTTGAGCAGTCGGAGGAGCTGATCGCGGAGATCCTGCGGGACCTGCCGGAGCTGGAGGACCGCTATTTTGGCACCGGGGAGCCGATCCTCGGCGGCAAAAAGGGGTATCTGGTCATCAGCGGCGATAAGGGACTGGCCGGCGCCTATAACCACAACATTTTGAAATTTGCCGAGGGCGTGCTGCAGAAGGAAACAGACCCTGCCGTATGCGTGGTGGGGCGGCTGGGTGCCCTGGCGCTGCAGAAATTGGGCTACGCGGTGGACCGGAGCTTTATCGGAATGGCGCAGCAGCCCAGCGTGGAGCGCGCCAGGAGAATAGCGGCCATGATGTGCCAGAGATTCATGAGCGGGGAGCTCAGCGAGGTCTATGTCATCTACACCCGCATGGAGGAGCACGGCGAGGAGGCCACCCCCCGGCTGCAGAAGCTGCTGCCCCTTTCGGCGGAGGCTTTCCGGCCCGGAGAGGGCAAGCCCCAAAAGCCGCAGCAGGTGAACTACCTGCCGAATGCTGGGGCGGTGCTGGGTTCCATTGCCCCCAACTATGTGACGGGTTACCTGTTCGGGGCGCTGGTGGAGGCCTTTTGCAGTGAAGAAAACGCCAGAATGCTGGCAATGAAATCCGCGACGGATAGTGCTGCCGATATGCTGCGGGAGCTTTCCGTCATCTATAACAGTGTGCGGCAGGCCGCCATTACCCAGCAGATCGTAGAGGTAGCGGGCGGCGCCAAAGCACAGAAAAGGAAGAAAACATCATGATGAAAGGGATTATTACAGAGGTGCAGGGGCCTGTGGTGGATGTCTTGTTCCCCGAGGGCCAACTGCCCTTCATCAAGGATGCGCTGACGGTGCAGAACGGCGAGCAGAAGTGCGTGATGGAGGTGGCCCAGCATATGGGCGGCAACATCGTGCGCTGCATCATGCTTTCCCCCAGTGAGGGGCTGTGCCGCGAGATGGAGGTCACCGCCGAAGGCGGCGGCATCCAAGTGCCGGTGGGCGACCGTACCCTGGGGCGGCTCTTTAATGTGACTGGTGAGATTATTGATGGCGGCGAGCAGCTGCCGGAGGGGGAGAAGTGGTGCATCCACCGCGACCCGCCCGGCTTTGCCGACCAGAGCCCCGTGGTGGAGATCCTGGAGACCGGCATCAAGGTCATTGACCTGCTGGCCCCCTACGCCAAGGGCGGTAAAATCGGCCTTTTTGGCGGCGCGGGCGTAGGCAAAACAGTGCTTATCCAGGAGCTGATCACCAATGTAGCCACCGAGCATGGCGGCTATTCCATCTTTACCGGCGTGGGAGAGCGCTCCCGCGAGGGCAACGACCTGTGGACCGAGATGGGCGAAAGCGGGGTGCTGAAAAAGACCGCGCTGGTCTTTGGCCAGATGAACGAGCCGCCCGGGGCCAGAATGAGAGTGGGCCTGACCGGACTGACCATGGCGGAGTACTTCCGCGATGTGGAGCACCAGGATGTGCTGCTGTTCATTGATAACATCTTCCGGTTTGTGCAGGCAGGCAGCGAGGTTTCCGCCCTGCTGGGGCGGATGCCCAGTGCCGTGGGCTATCAGCCTACCCTGGCCACCGAGCTGGGTGAGCTGCAGGAGCGCATCGCCTCCACCCATGACGGGTCCATTACCTCGGTGCAGGCGGTATATGTACCGGCCGATGACTTGACCGACCCCGCCCCCGCGACGACCTTTGCCCACCTGGATGCGACTACCGTACTTTCCCGTAAGATCGTGGAGCAGGGTATTTACCCGGCGGTAGACCCGCTGGAATCCACCTCCCGTATATTGGAGGCGGACATTGTGGGGCAGGAGCACTACGAAACGGCGAGAGCCGTGCAGAAGATCCTGCAGAAGTACAAGGAATTGCAGGATATCATAGCGATCCTGGGTATGGAGGAGCTTTCCGACGAGGATAAGGTGACCATTTACCGGGCGAGAAAGATCCAGAAGTTCCTTTCGCAGCCCTTCCATGTGGCGGAAAACTTTACCGGCGTACCGGGCAAGTATGTCCCCGTGAAGGATACCATCCGTTCCTTTAAGGCCATCATCGACGGTGAGATGGACGAATACCCCGAGTGGGCGTTCTTCAATGTCGGCACCATCGAGGATGTCATAGAAAAGGCCAAGCAAGGCGTGTAACGACCGGAAAGGAGAGGTGCCAAAATGGAGACCTTTACCCTGAAGGTGATCGGGTTTTCCCGCGTCTTTTACGAAGGCGAGGCAAGCCAGGTGCAGCTGCCCATCCAGGATGGTTCGATGGGCATTATGGCGCACCATGAGGCTGCGGTCATCGGCATTGTGCCGGGGACGATGCGGCTGCAAACGCCGGACGGCGAGTGGCAATCCGCCGTGGTGGATGCGGGCTTTGCCCGGGTGGGCGAGAATACCGTATCGGTGATGGTGGAAGAGGTGCTGCGGCCCGAGGAGATCGACGAGGAGCGCGAGCGCCGGGCGCTGGCGGAGGCGCAGGAAGAGCTGCGCCAGAAGCACAGCGTGCTGGAGTGCCAGAACGCCGAGATGACCATTCTGCGGAGCCTGGCCAGGCTGCACGCTAAGGGAATTTTTCTTTCGTGATATTTATATGGACGAAAAGGGAGCTGCCTGCTGGAAAGCGGGCGGCTCCCGTGCTATACTGGGGGAAGAAGAAAAGCCTGCGAAGGAGGGGCGGCGGAGCCGCCGGCCCCGCAGGGGCCGGTGACCCGCGCGCCCGCAGGGCGCGCGGGGGCGGGGCGGAGCCCCGCAGCTCCGCCGCAGATGGGGGCCCTGCAGGAAGTAGAGGAGGAGAAAAAGCGATGAGTATATTCTGCTGCCCAAGCTGCCAAAAGCCGCTGTGCCGGGAAGAGCGCCGGCTGGTGTGCCCGGCGGGGCATAGCTTTGATGTGGCGAGGAGTGGGTATGTGAACCTGCTGCTGAGCCAGCAGACCGGCCGGAAGCACCACGGGGATGACAAGCGGATGGTGAAGGCGAGGAGCGCCTTTCTGGAGCGGGGATACTATGACCCGATGCGGCAGGAGCTGATAAAGCAGGGCCTGGCGGCGGCAAGGCAGGGGATGACGGTGCTGGACGCAGGCTGCGGTGAGGGCTACTATACCGCGGAGATGGCCAAAACGCTGCGGGAGAGGGAATACCGGCCGAAGGTGGCGGGAATCGATATTTCCAAGGCGGCGCTGCAGGAGGCGGCCAAGCGGGATAGGGAGACCGAATACGCAGTAGCAAGCTGTTTTCATCTGCCGGTGGCGGGAGAAAGCGTGGACCTGCTGCTTTCGGTCTTTGCACCGTACTGTGGGGAGGAATTCCTGCGGGTGCTGAAGCCGGACGGGCAGTTTATCATGACCATCCCATTGGAAAATCATCTGTACGGGCTGAAGGAGGCCATCTACGAAAAGCCGTATCGCAACGAGGTAAAGCCGTATGAGCTGGAGGGTTTCCGACTGGTAGACTGCCGGGAGCTGCGGTATGAGATGACGGTGCGAGGACAGGAGATTGAAAGTCTTTTTATGATGACGCCGTACTACTACAAGACCGGGGCGGCGGACCAGCAGAAGCTGCTGGCGAAAACGGAGCTGACGACGCCGGTGGAATTTGCGGTGCTGAGATATGAAAAGAAGTAGGATGCAGGGGTAAGAGGAGAGCCGAAGACGGCCCGCAGGGCAATTCGTCCGCAGGACGAATTCGGCGGCCGGAGGCCGCCTGCGGCGCCGGAACGGCGCCGGCCCTGCGGGCCGTATCCCGGATGCGGCAGGGACTGGCGGAGAAGGAAAAGGGCCGTGGCAGGGACCTGCCGCAACAAGTAAAATCAAGACAAAAAATCATTCCCGGTAGGTGCTGCATGATACACCCGCCGGGAATGATTCGTATAAAAAAGGAGTAAGGATGGCAAATTAACCGCCGAGGTAGGCTTTTTGCACCTGATCGCTGGCCATCAGCTCGGCGCCGGTACCGGAAAGAACGATGCGGCCGGTTTCCAGGACATAGGCCCGGTCGGCGACCTCTAGGGCGGCCTGAGCGTTCTGTTCGACCAGGAGGATGGTGGTGCCGGAAGCGTGCAGCTCCCGGATGATTCCGAAGATTTGCTCCACCAGGATGGGCGCAAGACCCATGGAGGGTTCATCCAGCATGAGCAGCTTGGGGTGGCTCATCAGGGCGCGGCCCATGGCCAGCATCTGCTGCTCGCCGCCGGAAAGGGTACCGGCGATCTGTTTACGGCGTTCCAGCAGGCGAGGGAAGCGCTGATAAACGCTTTCCAGGTCCGCCTCAATGCCGGAGGAGGGCTGGGAAAAAGCGCCCATCTCCAGGTTTTCTTGCACCGTCATCTGCAAAAAGACATGGCGGCCTTCCGGGACCTGGGCCAGGCCCATGCCCACCAGCTTGTGGGCGGGGACGCCGTGCAGGTCTTTTCCGTGAAAGAGGATGGAGCCGGAGCGGGGATGCAGAAGCCCCGAAACGGTATTCAGAATGGTGGATTTACCGGCGCCGTTGGCACCGATGAGGGTGACGACCTCGCCCTCGTGGACCTCGAAGGAAACGCCCTTAACAGCGTGGATGCTGCCGTAATAGACATGGAGATCACTGACTTTCAGCATTTCACTCATGGGTTACGCCTCCTTTTTACGGCCCAGGTAGGCCTCGATGACCTTGGGATCGGACTGGATATCTTCCGGGGAGCCCTTGGCGATGATGCGGCCGAAGCTGAGCACGGCGATGCCCTCGCAGATATTCATAACAAGGCTCATATCGTGCTCGATGAGGAGCACGGCGATCTTGAAGGTATCGCGGATGGTGCGAATGTTTTCCATCAGCTCGGCTGTTTCGGAGGGGTTCATGCCCGCGGCGGGCTCATCCAGCAGCAGCAGGCAGGGGTTGGTAGCCAAGGCACGCAGGATCTCCAGCCGGCGCTGGGCGCCGTAGGGCAGGCTGCCTGCCTTGGCATTCGCAAACTGCTCCATGTGGAAGATGGAGAGCAGCTCCATGGCGCGCTCGTGGGCGATGCGCTCGCCTTTCCAGAAGGAGGGCAGGCGGAAGATGCCGCTGGCCATATTGTACTTGATCTGGCTGCTCATGGCGACGGTGATGTTTTCCTCCACCGTCAGCTCCGAAAACAGGCGGATATTCTGGAAGGTACGGGCGATGCCAGCGCGGTTGACCTGCGCGGTGGTCATGCCGTGGATATCCTTGCCATCCAGCAGGATGGTGCCGTGGGTGGGCTGATAGACCTTGGTGAGCAAATTGAAGATGGTGGTCTTACCGGCACCGTTGGGGCCGATGAGCCCGGCGATCTCGGTGCGGCCGATGGTGATATCGAAGTTATCCACGGCCTTAAGACCGCCGAAGGTCACGCCCAGATCAATGCACTCCAGGATGGGGCTGATGGAGGCATCACGCTCCGGCAGGAGGGCAACGCTGCGGTTGACCGGGACCAGCTTGGTTTTATTGTGGGTCTTGACAGACATTTAAGCGCCCTCCTTCTGCAAAGATTTGGCCTTTTTCTTTTTGGCGCGGCGCAGCAGCTCGGCCGGGGAGATGCGGTGGAAAAATTCCTTCATGGTGGGATTATTGGTGGCCAGCATGACGATGATGAGGACAATGGCATAGAGAAGCATCCGGTAATCGGCAAACTCACGCATGGCCTCCGGCAGGGCGGTAAGCACAATGGCGGCGATGATAGAGCCGGGGATGCTGCCCATGCCGCCCAGTACCACGATGACCAGGATCTCGATGGACATGTTGTAATCGAAGGTGGCTGCCTTGACATTGGCGAAGAAGTGGCCGTACAGCACGCCGGCTGCCCCCGCGAAGAACGCGGCCAGCATGAAAACCATGAGCTTGTAGCGGGTAACATCAATGCCGACCGATTCGGCGGCGATGCGGTTATCCCGGATGGCCATGATGGCGCGGCCCTGCTTGGAGCGCTTGAGGTTCATCATGACAAGAACGGTGAGCAGCACCAATATGACAGCGTAGGGCAAGAGCTTTTTTGCATTGGAATAGATGGGGTTGGTATTGAGGCCCAAAGCGCCGCCGGTAAAATCAAGATTGGTGATGATGTTCTTGATGATCTCGCCGCAGGCCAGGGTGACAATGGCAAGATAGTCGCCCCTGAGCCGCAAGGCGGGCAGACCGACCGCAAGGCCAAAGAGCGCCGCTACCAGGCCGCCAACGACCATGGAAAGAGGCAGGCGGACCGCCATGGGGAGGACATCCACCAGGGCGATGGACAAAAGGCAGCCGGAGAAAAGCCCGACCGACATGAACCCAGCGTGGCCCAGGGAGAGTTCCCCCAAAAGGCCGACAACGAGATTGAGCGAGACCGCCAGCACGATGTAGACCGAAATGGGGATGATCATATTGGAGAACTGGCGGGTGAGACTGCCGCCATACAGCAGGTAGGCGACCACAGCGTAAACCGCTGCGACCAGGATGAAGGTCAGAAGATCGCCGGAAAATTTGAATTTTTTCTGTTTCATCTTCTTACACCTTCTCATTCATTGTTTTACCCAAGAGGCCGGTGGGCTTGACCACCAGGACCAGGACCAGAACGCCAAAGACGATGGCATCTGCCCAGAGGGTGGAAATATAGGTTTTGGAGAGCTGCTCGATGATGCCGAGCAGGATGCCGCCCAGCATGGCGCCGGGCACCGAGCCGATACCGCCGAATACGGCTGCCGTAAAGGCCTTGATGCCGGGCATGGCGCCGGTGGTGGGCTTGATGTAGACATAGGACATGCCATAGAAGATGCTGGCGACAGCGGCCAGCGCCGAGCCGATGGCGAAGGTAATGGAAATGGTGCGATTGACGCTGATGCCCATGAGCGCCGCGGCGGCTTTATCCTCGCTGACGGCCCGCATGGCCTTGCCCATACGGGTGCGGTTGATGAAGAAGGAAAGCACCACCATGATGAGCGCGGTGACCAGCAGGGTAAGGATGGTGACACCATCGATGGTGACGCTGCCGATGGTGACCTGGCCCAACTGCACAATGGTGGGATAGGCTTTCTGCTGGGAACCGAAAAGGATCAGAGCGAGGTTCTGCAAAAAGTAGCTGACACCGATGGCAGTGATGAGCACGCTGAGGGGCGGCGCCTGGCGCAGCGGCTTATAGGCCAAAAATTCGATGAGGACGCCGAGCAGCGCACAGATAAGGATGCTGAGCAGCACGGCGATGAGGGGCGGCAGGCCCATCTGCGCAACGGCGATGATGCCGGCGTAAGCGCCGATCATGATGATATCGCCGTGGGCAAAGTTCAGCATCTTGGCGATGCCGTACACCATGGTGTAGCCCAGCGCGATGAGGGCGTAAATGCTGCCCAGACTGAGTCCGCTGATTAAGGTTTGGATAAAGTGAGTCATGGTAAGTTCAATCCTTTAATAAGTAGGCTTGCTCCTCCGGACAGGAGACCTGCCCGGAGGGAGCCGCTTTGAGGAGATAGAGTTAAGAAAGAAAAATGAAGAATGAAGATAGCTTAATGAATTAATCCTGAGAATCGAACAGGGTGCCGACACCATCGTAGTAGAGGATGGCGCTGGCGGGCTTATTGGTGTTGCCGTCGCTGCCCCAGGTCATGGTGCCGGTAACACCCTCGACGGTGAGGGAGGTAAGAGCGGAAGCGAGTGCCGCGCCGCTGGTGGAGCCGGCCTTTTCGACGGCAGCCTTGATGGCATAGACGGCATCATAGGCATCGGCAGCGAACTGGTCGGGGGTGGCGCCGTAGGCTTCCTTGTACTTCGCAACGAAGCTCTGTGCATTCTCGGCGGGGTTATCGGCGGAGAAGGGGGTGAGCATCAGCACGTTATTGGCGATGGTGGGATCCTGTGCGACCTTGCCGAGGATGCCGTCCAGACCATCGGCACCGAAGAAGTAAACGCCATCGGCGAACTTACCGCGGGCCTGGGTGAGGAAGGTAGAGGCTTCCTCCGCATAGAAGGGGATGAATACCAGCTTGACGCCGGAGGAGACCAGCGCATTGACCTGCGTGGAGAAATCGGTGCTGGTGGAGGCGGTGAAGGTCTGGGTCTCGGCGATGGTGATGCCCAGCTCGCCGCACTTCGCTACGAAAGCATTATACAGACCGACGGAATAATCGTTATCGCTTTGATAGAGGATGCCAACGGTATCGACCATGTTGTTATCCTTGATGTACTGGGCAGCGGCAGCGCCCTGATAGGAATCGTAGAAGCAGACGCGGAAAGCCTTATCGTTGCCATCGATGCACTTATCGGCGGAGCCGGAGGGGGTGATCAGCAGGACATCATCATCACGGGCAGCGGCAACAACGGAGGCATTCTCACCGGAGAGAACGCAGCCGAGGGAAACCTCCATGCCCCAGTCCATCAGCTTGCCATAGGCATTGACAGCGCTTTCGGACTCGCCCTGGGAATCCTGATAGCTGAGTTCGATCTGCTTGCCGGCAATGCCGCCAGCCTCGTTGATCTCCTTGACGGCCAGTTCAGCGCCGTTCTTTTCGGACAGACCGTAGTTGGCATAGGCGCCGGTGAGGGGGCCGATGCCGCCGATCTTGACAGTGGTGGCGTCGGGGGTATCATTGCCGCCGTTGTTGGCGGGTTCGCCGCCGCAGGCGGCCATGGCCAGAACCATGAGAACGGCCATCATCATACACAGAAACTTTTTCATTTTGTTTTACTCCTTTGCTTTTGCTAATTTAGAACATATATACAAAAAACGGCCCCGCCGTTTGGCAGAACCGCTTACTGTATCGGGAACAGTTAATGCAAATTCATTCCAAGAACGGCCAATATGAACGGCATCATAATCAGCAGGGGCAGTCGAATAATGCCCAGCAGGCTAATAATGACGGCAACAAAAATGGACGCCATAACCATGGCGCCCATAATAATGACGATATTGGCAGAGCTGGCAGAAGCGGCGCAGGCAGAAGAAGCCTCTGTGCATGCAGAAGCGAAGTGATGATTCTGATGGGCGGTAACGAACTTCATCATGCCGGGGCTCCTTTCCTTCACCGCTTGGGGTGAATTGATCTTTGATGCTGCCATTTTAGCGCTTTAGTTTGATGCTGTCAAGACTAAAAAACTGACAAATGCACACAGGAAAACCGATAAAATTTTCGACAACAGGGAGAAAATACACAAATAGGGGGGGATTTGTGCTGCTTTATGTGAAGAAAATTTATCGAGCGCTAAGAAACCATAAATATTACTGTGGGAAGTCATCCAGCCGGTGGAGGACTTTTTTGAGGAAGAACAGCGAGGAGATAAGGCAGACGACCTCCGCGATGGGGAAGGCGAGCCAGACATCATCCAGCACACCGGTGAGGGAGAACAGGTACGCCACTGGGATGAGCACGATGAGCTGACGGCCCAGCGAGACCAGCATGCTGTATATGCTTTTACCCAGGGCCTGGAACACGCTGCTGGCAACGATGCTGACAGCGGCCAGCGGGTAGGTGAAGGAGGTGATGCGGAAGGCCGGGATGCCGATGGCGATCATGGCTTCGGAGGCATCGAACAGGCGGAGCAGCGGTACCGGCAGGAAGAAGAATGCGGCCCAGCCCAGCAGCATGATGGTGACAGCGGTGATGGTGGAGGTGCGGATGGCCTGATGGATGCGGCCGCGGTTGCGGGCACCGTAATTGTAGGCGACGATGGGAACAACGGCATTATTGAGGCCGAAGAGCGGCATAAAGAAAAAGCTGTTGAGCTTGAAGTAGACGCCGTAGACCGCCGACGCGGTGGTGCTGAACGCCAGCAGGATCTGATTCATGAGGTAGGTGGTGACCGAGCCGATGGCGGTCATCAAAATGGAGGGGAAGCCGATGGAATAGATCTCGCCGATGAGGGGAAAATTGAAACGGATCTTTTTGGGATTGACACGGACATCGGTATTGTGCTTTTGATTGAGGACAATGCCAAGCACTGCGGCGACCAATTGACCGATGATGGTAGCATAGGCAGCGCCCCGGACGCCCATGGCAGGGCAGCCGAGGAGGCCGAAGATCATGATGGGATCGAGGATGATATTGATGATGGCGCCGATGCCCTGAATGAACATGGTGATGAGGGTTTGGCCGGTGCCCTGCAGCATCCGCTCGGCGGTGATCTCCACAAAGATGCCGATGGAGCCGATGCAGACGATGGAAAGATACTGGGCGCCGTATTCCGCGATGATGGGGGAAACACCCTTCTGCATGGAGAAGTAGAGCTGAGAGCCGAAAACCCCGAACAGCGCGAATACCACGGCGGTGCAGATGGAAAGCAGCAGGCCGACATTAGCGACTTCCTCGGCGGCCTCGCGGTTTTTCTCGCCCAGGCGGCGGGAAAGCAGGGCATTCATACCCACGCCGGTGCCGGTGGCAAAGGCGATCATGAGGTTCTGAACGGGGAAGGCCAGCGAAACGGCGGTGAGAGCATCCTCACTGATGCGGGAGACGAAGATGCTATCGACGATATTATAAAGGGCCTGGATGAGCATGGAGATGATGAGCGGCAGGGCCATATTAAAAATGAGCTTTTTGACCGGCATTGTCCCCATTTTGTTTTCTTTTGGCATGGAATTGACGGACATGACGACCTCCGTAAAAGTATTTTTGCACAAATAGCAGACTTAACTTATAGTATACTATTACTAAATGAGAATGTCAACGAAAGGGAAAAAGGCTCCCTTTTAACCTTTGTGTGGATAGGGTAGAACTCCAGTGATTTCACTAAATCACGCACTTCACCGATACTGGATACCGAAAAGAGCCGAAGGCAACCTCGGCATCTTTTCATGCCAAAATTGTAGAACATTGTGGTATTATGGGATAGAAAGATATTTGAAAAAATGTGTGAGATTTGAGTTCAAAAGTTGTGTATATAGGTGAAAGGGTAAATTCGAAAGTGGGGTGAACGCTGATGGATGACGCAAATATAGTCCAGTTATACTGGGATAGGAATGAGCAGGCAATCCCCGCAACAGCAGACAAGTATGGAAGCTATTGCACCTCGATTGCCAAAAACATATTGGGTAATAATGAAGATGCCGAGGAATGTGTGAACGACACATACTTGAACGCGTGGAACTCCATGCCACCGCATAGACCGAGCATTCTATCTACATTCCTTGGGAAAATAGTCCGAAACTTATCGTTTAACCGATACAAGCATAACAATGCCGACAAACGAGGCGGCGGAGAGTTGCCTGTGGTTTTGGAGGAACTTTCAGACCTGGTATCTGGCAAGGATGATGTTGGGCAGGCATTTGACCAAAAGGAACTCACGAAAGCCATTGATACATTTCTGGATAGTCTTTCTCCAGAGAATAGAAGTATTTTTATCAGCCGATACTGGTACACCGATGGCATTTCAGAAATTGCTGTCCGGCACGGCATGAATGATGGGGCAGTATCAATGACCCTTAACCGCCTCCGCCTTAAACTGCACAACTACCTTTTAGAAAGGGGCTTTGAACTATGACTAACGAAAAACTGTATGAGGTCCTTGGCGATATCAATGAGAAATATGTCAGCGAGGCGAGGGTATACCAAAAAGCAAAGAAGTCCATCTGGGCTAAATGGGGAGCGGTTGCAGCTTGTTTGGCTTTAGTATGCGTCGCGGCAATTTCCCTTTTTCCCCACAACAACGATAGTGTTACTACTCCGGGTATAGCAGACGCAGCACCGATGATTTATGTTAATGACACCTTGTATAAACAGTCTACTTCGCAAACATCGTTCAACGAATTGAAAGACGATTTTGTTTATTTAGGTGTCATTGAAAGTGATGTTACCAACTTCCAAGGCACAAATGACGCAGGTAATTATTTGGACGGCATACCCAAAGAAAACTTCCAGGCAAATCACCCTATTGTTGGCGCAGAAGTTTATCAATATGGCGAAAACATCGTCGTTGGGATTGGCGGGAAATACTGGTTGTATGAAAACTATCATAGCACAGACCTCGACGGAAACCCAGACGGGTATGGCCCGCTCCCCAATAACCAAACTTCTGGTGAAGAAGTATCAGAACAAGACCCTGCCGCAAACTGAATGAGCTATCTTCATATCGAAAGGGCAGCCGAGAAATCGACTGTCCTTTTTCTACGCCCATTTTCCGTCAAATCGACGGATGGATTGGCGGATAGGCTTATATCCACACAAAAGGTAAAAGGGAGGAAAAAGGAGGGAAAACCGTACCGGTTGGCAGAAAAATGTCCCCTGCTGTTCCCGGAAAGGAGCGGCAGGGGGAATATTTTGTGCTTTTACAGGGTGACAAGGTTCCGGAGAACTTCGACCATCTTTTCCAGCGAACGGACGGGGATAAATTCGTGGATGGAGTGGAAATTGAGACCGCCGGTGGAGAGGGGAGTCCAGGAAATGAAGAAATAGGGCAAAGGACAAAGAGAAAGGGCCAGCCGGGGAGACAATTCCGGCTGGCCCCAAAAGAGAGAGGGAAAACCTGTTACTTTTCGAGTTCCTTCATGCACTTTGCAAGGAAGGCATCAAAGTTTGCGATGATCTGATCGAAGGGCTGAGAGGCATCATCGAGCCCCAGACCATAGAACGGAGGCATGGGTAGGCCACGATCGCGGATCGCCTTTTGCATTTCATCGACAAAAACGCCGACACCTTCGATAACAGCATTGCCGTAATCCAGAGGAGCCTCAGGGGGGCCGCCCCAGTTTTCATCCCAACTGGTCAGCCCGCAACCGCAGGTGGGGGAACCATCACAGCACAGCACTGCTACGGTATCATAATCCATCTGCATGTAGGAGTACATATAGTCTACTTCCTTTTCCGCCAGCTGACGGCAGTGACGGCGGAAGCCGACATTGTCATAAAGATTCTTGGTGTGCTGCCAGCGCTGGATGCCAAGATATAGGGTTTCGGGGCAATCCATCTGCTGTACGCCCAGATCGTATTTAGCAAGGATATCAATAAATTCCTTGCTGAAGCCACCGTAGCGTGCCAGCGGAAGCACCTTATTATTGGTATTCAGTAGGCAGCTGGAGCAAAAGACGATCTTTTTGCTGCGGTTGTCATTTTTATTGTTCATTGCCATAAGATTTGCCTTCCTTTGCTTAGAGGTTTTCCGCGGTGAGGCGGAAGTCGATATTTTCCTGCTTGCCCTCGAATTCCAGTGTGCGGCGGGCGGGTACCGTGCGGCAGACGACGCAGCCATGGCGAATGACATAGAGACATTCACTTTGCAGGCGGATAGCGTCAAACTCGCTTTCGGCGTCCAGTACGATCATATTGGCGGGATTGCCAACGGCGAGACCATAGCCCGTAAGGCACATAGTGCGGGCGCTGTTGCAGGTGATCATATCAATGAGCTGGGCGACCTGCGGATAGCCGCTGAGTTGGGCGTAGTTCATCAGCAGGGCGGCGCCGGCAAGCGGTGAGCCCTTGCCCATGGGATACCACGGATCCATGATGTCATCGCTGCCGATGCAGACATTGATGCCATTGGCCAGGAGCTCATCCACGCGGGTGTGCCCGCGGTGACGGGGGTAGCCGTCGGTGCGGTTTTGCAGGCAGGAGTTGGCGAAGGGATTGGTGACCATGTTCATTTGGGCTTTTTTGAGGAAGCCTATGAGCTTGAACGCGAAGTCATTATTGTAATTGTGCATGGCGGTGGTATGGCTTGCCGTAACACGGCCCTGCATTCCACGGACAATTGTTTCCCGCGCCATTGCCTCCACAAAGCGGGACTGGTCATCGGTATTTTCATCGCAGTGGATATCGATGAGCGCACCGTATTTTTCCGCGAGGTCAAAGACAAACTTGACATCGCGCAGGCCGTCCTCAGGGCTGTACTCCATGTAGGGTAGGCCGCCAACGGCATCGCAGCCCAGCTTCATGGCGTTTTCCATCAGGTCGGTGTGACCCTTTTCGGTGAAGATACATTCCTGAGGAAACGCGACGATCTGAAGATCGACGAGGTCCTTCATTTCCTCACGAACCTCCAGCAGCGCTTCCACCACAGTACCAGTCGGCTCGGTGGCATCTGCATGGGTGCGCAGGAACATGGAACCATTGGCGACTTCCCACTTGATGACATCGCGGGCGTTTTTCTTGATGGTCTCCTTGGTAAGACCCTGCATACGCTCGCCCCAGATGTTGATGCCCTCGATGAGGGTGCCGCTCATATTGTAGCGGGGCTTGCCGACGCTGAGGACAGCATCCAGATGCAGATGGGCATCGCAGAACGGGGCGGAGACCAGCTTGCCGGCGACATCAATGATCTCATCGGCAGGGTAAGAAAGCCCGCCCCCGATCTCGGCAAAGACACCGTCCTTGATGTAGAGATCGGTGAGCTCCTGATGACCGCGCATTCTGGCGTTTTTGATGAGAATAGTGCTCATAGTTTAGTTACCGCCTTTCTCCATGGATCATTTCTTATCGGCGACCAGATAATACAGGATACCGATGACGAGGAAGGTGGGAATGCAGGAACCAAGAACCGGCCAGAAGTAATAGAGCATGTTGTACATAACGGCACCGATGAGCCAGATGATGATGGCCTTCCAGTTAAAGCCGCCCTTGAACCAGTACTTGGAGGTGCTATCCTCTGCCAGCATTTCCTCGGGAACCACTTTCTGTTTCTTGATGAGGAAGTAATCTACCAGCATGATAGCGATAAGCGGAACGAAGATGGAGCCGACGATGGTGAGGAAGCTGATGAAATGACCGATGAGGTTGGGGATCAGCGCGATACCGGTCATAACGATGCCGCCGATGCCGATGATCTGCCAGGGCTTCGCCTTGGGCCAGACATTGACGAAGGAGATGGAGGCGGAGTAGAGGTTCATAACATTGGTGGTAACGGAGGACAGCACGATGATGAGCAGCGCGGGAATACCAAGCCCCAGAGAAAGCAGCATATCAACAGGGTTGGCATTGCCGGTGGTCATATAGGAGATGCCGCCCACGAACATGAAGCCCGCAGCACCGGCGAGAGAACCGATGAGGGTGCCCCAGCTGGAGGAGGACTTGCTTTTGGCGTAGCGGGTGTAGTCGCAGACCATGGGACCCCACGCGAAGGCGTTGCTGGCGACGATATCAAGACCGGCAAGCAGACCGATGGCGGCAACGGGTTGGTAGTTGGTGATGCTGCTCCAGCCGTAGTTCTTGATGATGAGAATGGCGGAAACAACTGTGAGAATAGCCAGCAGCGGAACGGAAACACGCTGCAGCCAGGTAATGGAACGCACACCGTAGGCAGTGATGACGAGCTGAACGATGCCGGTGACAACGATCCACAGGGCAAGGTTCTCAAAGCCGGTCATTGCCTTAATGATGCTGTTGATGGAAGCGCCGCAGATGACGGTGACATTGGCGCCCCAGCCCAGCAGCTGAATGCCGTTGGCGACGGAGGGCAGATAGGAGCCCTTAACGCCGAAGGTCATGCGGGTGGCAGCCATGGTGGGGATACGAACATTGAAGCCGATGACGCCCAGCGCCAGCAGAGGCAGGAATACCAGAATGTTGCCGGCGATGAGAATGAGTATCATTTTGCCGAAGCCCAGCTCCGCCAGCGAGCCGCCGATCATCAGACGGGGGACGGCGACATTGGCACAGAACCAGATGAATGCCATATCCCACAGACCGGTTTTCTGCTCGGTCAATGGGGTTACGACCAAGCCTTCCTTTTCTAACTTCATAAAACTACACTCCTCAAATATTCTTGAATCTTTCTATTTTTTGAACACTGTTTTGTGCGCGCGCCACACATTACAGTTTCATGTTACCGTCAACATTCGGGAGTGTCAAATGAGGAAAAGAGAATTTTGACTGAAATAGAACGGAAAAACATTGCTTTTTGGGCCGAAAAAGTGTATTATTTACGCAAATTGGACTTCACTGTTTCTGATTAAGGTAAAAATGGTGCTGTATTTCACAAATATGCCAAAAAATAAACAACAATTTGACGATTTTGAACAAGAGGAAGAGGTTATCAAAGGCAAGACAATGAAGCGGAAAGCACATGAAAGTGCTGTTTTACGCAAATTTTGACACCAAAAAAAGATTAGAGGAGGCTAAAACGGTAAACTGCACAAAAGCGATAACGAATTTTTGACAAAACGAGAGGGTGTGAAAAATATGGCGACCATTCAGGAGATCGCGAAGCGGGCGGGTACATCGGTGGCGACGGTGTCGCATGTCATCAACCGGACAAGGTTCGTCAGTGACGAACTGCGCGGCCGTGTGGAGCGGGCCATGGAGGAGCTGGGGGCGCCGAAACAGGAACGCCGGAAGATCACGGTGGGCTTTCTGCTGCGCAACTATCGGTGCAGCTTTGCCGAGGACCTGATCGATGCCCTGCACTGTTGTGGGGATATCCACAACCGCGAGGAGCTTTCTCACCGTGTGGTGGGTCCCGGTGATATTGAGGTGGTATCGATTTTGGTAAAGACCGAGATGACCCTGCAGGAGCTGAAAACTTATCAGAAGCGCTATGGGTTGGACTACATCATACTGGACTACACGGTGCGGCTGGTGCAGACCCGCTATCACGAGACAGTGGAGGCACCCATCATCTTCCTGAACCACGACCCGAAGGTGTACCCGCGCTGCTACCACATCAACTTTGATTACCGTGCGGCGATGGTAGCGGCGCTGCGGCATATGGTCTCGCTGGGGCACCGCAACATTCTGGTTATCACACCCAAGGAGAACCCCTACACCAATCGGCTGGTGCTGGAGACATGCAAGCTGTTTTACAAGCAGAACCATATGGTATTTCCTGATGAAAACCTGGTGGAGATCGAGACTTACCTGTTCCGTACGCTGGCGCTGGAAAACCTGGACCAGGTATTGGGAACACTGCAAAGCCGCGGCATTACCGGCATTATTACCACTGAAATGATGGCGACGATGCATGTGGTGGATTACCTGCAGCATCAGGGCGTCACCATGCCGCAGGATATCTCCCTTTTGGCCATCGGGGATATCTTCCTTACCAAGTACCTGTTTTTTAACCGCACCCGTATCGATATGAGGATCATCGAGGTGGTGCAGGATATCATCAAAATAATAAAAGGGGACGGCGGGCAGCGGTTTTTCAGCATCTCGCCGGAGTTCATCACCGGGGACAGCACCAAGGCACTGGTTTTTGACCAGTTTGACCGCCCCGGCGCCAGTCAGCTTTCGCTGGAGCTTTCCGAGGCGGATATCCAAAAGGTGCGGGCGGGTGACTACAAGGTGTGCGTTTCCACCTATATGGAGACCACGCCGGTGAGCCATTCCAAGCTGGAGGGGCTGCGGGACGGCCTGAATACGCTGGGGATCCATCTGGTGCAAAAGACCGACGCCCACGGCAGCTATGAGATCCAGGAGCTGCAATTGCAGAGCTTTGCTGCGGCCAAGCCGGATGCGGTTATCTGCATCCCTAACCTGGATGAATGCAGTGTTTCGCCTTTCCGGAAGCACCTGCCCCGCCGCACAAAGGTGCTGTTTTCCTCCTGTGTGCCGACAGGCTTTACCGCGAACCAGTACGACTGCTGTATTGCCAGCAACATGGTGGAAAGCGGTAAGCAGGCCAGCTGGCTGCTGGGCAAATACATGACAGCGCATGGGCTGACCCATGCCGCCTACCTGTGCTACGGCGGAGATTCCCAGCCGGCGCGGCACCGTGATCGCAGTGCCATCAGCATATTGGAGGAGGAGTTCCCACTGATCACACTGGATAAGGTGGTGCAGTATACCGAGGAAACGCAGGCGTACACGATGATAAACGACCTGCTGCGGGAGCTGCCGCAGATAGAGGCGCTGTACATCAGCCAAAGCCGCATGGCGGAGGCGGTGTTGGGAGTACTGTCGCTGCTGGGGCGTACCGATATTAAGGTGGTGACGCAGGGCGTAAGTAAGGAAGTGATAGACCAGCTGGATGAGCACAGTAATGTCATTGGCGTGGTGGTGCCGAACAGCTATGAAATAGGACGGCTGCTGGCATACGCCTGTGCTCACTATTTTCTTGGAGTGGAGCCTGCCCCCTTTGTGGCGGTCGATCCGGTGGCTTTTACACCGCAGAATCTTTCCGGCGCATGGTTGAGCGTTATGAAAAATAAGCTGACATAAAAATTCCCCCTGCTGTTCCCGGAAAGGAGCGGCAGGGGGAATATTTTTGTGCTTTTACAGGGTGACAAGGTTCCGGAGAACTTCGACCATCTTTTCCAGCGAACGGACGGGGATAAATTCGTGGATGGAGTGGAAATTGAGACCGCCGGTGGAGAGGTTGGGGCAGGGGAGCCCCTCGTAGGAGAGACGGGCGCCATCGGTGCCGCCGCGGATGGCGACGATCTTGGGAGTGACGCCGGCCTTTTGCATGGCGGCTTCGGCGTTATGGATCAGGTACATATGGTCGGTGAGCTTTTCCTTCATATTGTAGTAGCTATCGGTCATATGCAGGGTAAAGGTGCCGGCACCGTATTTCTGATTCATAAAATCGGCAGTTTGCTGCATGAGCACCTTGCGGGTCTCGAACTTTTCCCGGTTGTGATCGCGGATGATGTAGGCCGCTTCGGCGGAGGATTCATCGCCGCTCATTTCGCAGAGGTGGAAGAAGCCCTCATAGCCCTCGGTGTGGGCGGGAGTTTCGGCGGCGGGCAGCAGGCCGATAAATTCCGCCAGCAGCAGGGCCGCGTTCTTCATTTTGTTTTTGGCACTACCGGGGTGGATATTGAGCCCCCGCACCTTGACCGTCGCCGCCGCGGCATTGAAGTTTTCATACTCGATCTCGCCCAGCTCGCCGCCATCCACGGTATAGGCTTCCTTGGCAGGGAAGCGATCCATGCGGAAGCGGTCGGTGCCGCGGCCGATCTCCTCATCGGGGGTGAAGCAGACGGCAATGGGACGATGCTTTACCTCGGGGTGAGCCAGCAGGTACTCGCACAGGGTAACGATCTCCGCCACACCGGCTTTATCATCGGCGCCCAGCAGGGTGGTGCCATCGGTGACAATAAGCTCCTGGCCGAGGTATTCCTCCAGGAAGGGATAATCGGTGGGGGAAAGGGTGGAAGCGCCCAGCTCCAGTACGCCGCCGGGGTAGGTGACAATGCGGGGCTTAATGTGATCGCCGCTGACGGCGGGACTGGTATCCATGTGGGCAATAAGGCCAAGGGCTTCGCCCTCGCCGGGGAGATAGCCGTAAACATAGCCATCGGCATCCTGCTCTACATCGGTAAGTCCCAGGGCTTTCAGTTCTTCAGCAATGGCGGCCCCCAGCACCAGCTGATTGGGGGTGGAGGGACAGGTCTCGCTCTTTTCATCGCTGTTGGTGCCGTAGCCCACATATTTTAAGAAGCGTTCGGTAATATTCATGGGATGAGCCTCCTTCGTTTATTTTAGGAATCCGTTGACGATCTCCCGCTCGGCTTCCTCTTCGGTCAAGCCGAGGGTCATCAGTTTGATGATCTGCTCACCCGCGATCTTGCCGATGGCGGCTTCGTGGATCAGGGCGGCATCAACATGGTTGGCGGTAAGGGCCGGGGTGGCGATGACGCAGGCCTTATCCATGATGATGGCGTCACATTCGCTGTGACCGGCGCAGGCATTGTTGCCATTGATGCTGCTGCGGAACTCCTGCTTGCTGTGGTCCCGCGCCACGCTGCGGCTTACCACATCGGCGCTGCAGTTCTCACCGTTTAAGTCGATGGCAAAATCGGTGATGGCGTGCTGGTCGCCGGTGGTCATGATCTTCTCGTGCACCGTGAGGGTGGAGCCTGCCATCAGGGTGCCGCCGGTTTTGCGCAGGGTGTCATCCACTCCGGCGATCTGTGTGGTCTCCATATCCATGGAAGCGCCTTCCTCCAGGTAGACAATGGTGGTGGGGTTCATTACCCGCTTGCCGCGGCCTTCGCCTTCGCCGTAGTGCTTTTCCACATAGCGCAGGTGGGCGCCTTTCCCCACATGGAAGGTATGGATGCCGTCGTGGGAGGTTTCCTCGGCCCCGGCGCAGTGGATGCCGCAGCCCGCGATGATGACCACATCGGCATTTTCACCAATATAGAAGTCATTGTAGACTAGGTCCTTAAGGCCGGTTTGGCTGACGACCACGGGAATGTGGACGCTTTCATTTTTGGTGCCGGGGGCGATGATGATATCAATGCCGGGTTTATTGGTTTTGGTGACAATATTGATATGCGCGGTAGTATTGCGTCCGGCGGGGGCACCGTTGGCACGGATATTGTAGGCCCCGATGGGCAGGCTATCGAGGTCAGCGACCTCTTTCAGCAATCGTTTCTGGATTTCGTCAATCATGGTCAGCGCACCTCCTTGATGGGATCGGAAAGCATACTGCACACCGGCGGGGCGGTATCGATATTGCGCAGCAGGCGGGGGAGGACTTCCTCCCGGGGACCGCATTCCGCCAGGCGGCCATCTTTCAGAAGAACGATGGTATCGGCGATATTAAGGATACGCTCCTGGTGACTGATAATGAGGATGCTGCCGCGGGTCTGCTCGTACATCTTTTCAAAGACACGGATGAGATTTTGAAAGCTCCAAAGGTCGATGCCGGCTTCCGGCTCATCAAAGACCGAAAGGGCGGTGCCGCGTGCCAGCACCATGGCGATCTCGATGCGCTTTAATTCACCGCCGGAGAGGCTGGCGTCCAACTCACGGTCGATATAATCCCGGGCGCAAAGACCAACCTCGCTGAGGTAGGCGCAGACTTCGGCAATATTGGCGTCCTTTCCGGCGGCCAGGTTCATCAGGTCGCCGACCCGCAGACCCTTAAAGCGCACCGGCTGCTGAAAGGCATAGCTGATGCCCCGGCGGGCGCGTTCGGTGATGGAAAGGGCGGTGATGTCCTCGCCATCCAGCAGGATGCGGCCGGAGGTGGGGGTATAGATACCGGCAATGATTTTGGCCAGGGTGGATTTACCGCCGCCATTGGGGCCGGTGATGGCCACAAAGCGGTCCTGGATCGTCAGGCTAATATCGTGCAGTATTTCACGGTTTTCTTCGGTTTCGTAGCTGATGTGTTGCAATTCCAGCATAGAATACTCCTTACATAATAAGAGATGGATGGGCCGCAAATAAGACCTTACGAGTATAGTTTACACATTTTTGGGGCAAAGTGCAAGGCTGTGGGGGAAATTCTCCATAAAAAAGGAGCAAAACAGTAATGCGGCGGGGGAAATGACGAGTTAGCCTTGGCAAACTGCACAAGTTTTTTGTTAGTCAAGGCTAACCTGATGGCAGGACTGCCGAAAATGCGGGAGGAGAATTTTTTTTGAGAAAAATCCATTGACAAGAGAGGGCGGTTTTTGTATTATAATGCATGGTTAGCAAGTGCTAACTGCAAAGTGACATCAGCCAAAAGAAAGACACCGGCTGAGGAACGGAGGACAAACAAATGATGCCTTTAAGCCTGGCGCAGGTAGGGGAAGAAAATATCATCAAGCGCATTGGCGGCAGCCCGGAGGTAAAACGCCATTTGGAGAATCTGGGCTTTGTGGTGGGCGGTGAAGTGACCGTGGTAAACACCCTGGGCGGCAATGTGATAGTGAATGTAAAGGAAGCCCGCGTGGCCATCAGCAAAGAGATGGCGGTAAAAATTATGGTATAACGGCAACGATGCCTTTTTACACTACATAAGCACAAGCGAAATGTGACAAGAAGGAGGAACCAGACGATGAAAAATCTGAAAGAGGCCAAGATCGGCGAGACCGTCCGTGTGGTAAAGATCCATGGCGAAGGCGCCATCAAGCGACGCATCATGGATATGGGCCTGACCAAAGGTGTTGAGGTTTATATCCGCAAGGTAGCGCCGCTGGGCGATCCCATCGAGGTAACGGTGCGCGGGTACGAGCTTTCTCTGCGCAAGGCCGATGCCGAACAGATAGAGGTAGAATAAGTCGGACCCCGCGGGAGGCTGCATCCCGCATTTTTAACGACACATGGTTAGCGTCTGCTAATCAAAATCATCAGAAAGAGAGGCCATAACGCATGGATGTAAGAATTGCCCTTGCCGGTAACCCCAACAGCGGTAAAACTACCCTGTTCAACGCACTGACCGGCTCCAACCAGTTTGTAGGCAACTGGCCGGGTGTTACCGTAGAGAAAAAGGAAGGTAAGCTGAAAAAGCACGAAGGTGTTACCATCACCGACCTGCCCGGCATTTATTCCCTTTCCCCCTACACCCTGGAAGAAGTAGTAGCCCGTAATTATCTGCTGGGCGAGCGCCCCGATGCCATCCTGAACATCATTGATGGTACCAACCTGGAGCGTAACCTGTACCTAACCACCCAGCTGACCGAGCTGGGCATCCCGGTCGTCGTCGCCATCAACATGATGGACTTGGTAAAGAAAAACGGCGATAAGATCAATGTAGAAGAGCTTTCCCGCCAGCTGGGCTGCAGGGTGGTGGAGATCTCTGCCCTGAAGGGGACCGGCATTATGGCTGCCGCCGAGGCTGCCATTGATGCCGCCAAGAACAGCAAGACCGTTCCGCAGCACACCTTCTCCGGCAGCGTAGAGCACGCACTGGCGCATATCGAGGAGGCCGCCGTGCACAATATGCCCGAAGAGCAGCAGCGCTGGTACGCCATCAAGATCTTTGAGCGTGATGATAAGGTGCTTTCCTCCCTGAATATCGATAAGGGAGTATTGGAGCACATCGAAAACGACATCAAGGCCGTAGAGACCGAAATGGATGACGATGCCGAGTCTATCATCACCAACGAGAGATATATCTACATCGGCGAGGTCATTAAGGCCTGCTACAAGAAAAAGAATCACGGCGGTCTTTCCACCTCCGATAAGATCGACCGCATCGTGACCAACCGCTGGTTGGGTCTGCCCATCTTCGCGGTCGTCATGTTCATCGTTTACTGGGTGGCCATGGTGGGCGTGGGCGCCCCCGCGACCGACTGGGCCAACGACGGCCTGTTTGGCGATGGCTGGCACCTGCTGGGCATTGGCAGCAAGGCATATCATGAACAGGCGGACGATTATACCGCGGCTACTCAAGCGGTAGATGCCTTCTTGGGTCTGGACATGGACGCGGAGGATTTTGACGCCGATGCTGCCTTGGCGGAGATGAAGAAATTTAAGCCTGCCGGAAACATCGCTACCATAGAGGTAGAAGATGAAGAAACCCTCGCGGTTGACGAGTGGACTGCATACTATGACGCAATCCCCGAAGGAGCAGATAAAGATACCACTGTTCCCATGACTTATGTAGATGCAGTAAGTTATTTGGAGAAGAATGGCTTTGATGAGCCTGATCCTGCTGATTACGGCGTTTGGGTGCCCGGCGTCCCCGTGCTGGTGGGGAACGCCCTGGAGCGGGCCGGTACCGCCGACTGGCTCTCCGGCTTGGTTTTGGACGGCATAGTGGCGGGCGTCGGTGCGGTGCTGGGCTTTGTGCCGCAGATGCTGGTGCTGTTCCTGATGCTGGCTTTCCTGGAGGCCTGCGGCTACATGGCCCGTATCGCCTTCGTACTGGACCGTATCTTCCGTAAGTTCGGCCTTTCCGGTAAGTCCTTCATCCCCATGCTCATCGGTACCGGCTGCGGTATCCCCGGCATCATGGCTTCCCGTACCATCGAGAATGAGCGTGACCGTCGCATGACCATCATGACCACCACCTTTATCCCCTGCGGCGCCAAGGTTCCCTTCATCGGCATGATCGCCGGCGCTCTGTTTGGCGGCAGCGCCTGGGTTTCCACCTCCGCTTACTTCATCGGCATGGCTGCCATCATCATTTCCGGCATCATGCTGAAGAAGACCAAAATGTTTGCCGGCGATCCTGCTCCCTTCGTTATGGAGTTGCCTGCATACCACTGGCCCACTCTGGGCAATGTCCTGCGTTCCATGTGGGAGCGCGGCTGGTCCTTCATCAAGAAGGCGGGCACCATCATTCTGCTTTCCACCATCTTTGTGTGGTTTACCTCCCGCTTCGGCTGGCTGGACGGGCAGTTCGGCATGTTGGAGGAGGATCAGATCAGCGCTTCTATCCTTGCCAAGATCGGTAATGCCATTTGCTGGATCTTTGCACCTTTGGGCTGGGGCAACTGGCAGGCGACCGTTGCTTCTATCACCGGTCTGGTTGCGAAGGAAAACATCGTTGGTACGCTGGGCGTACTGTACAGCGGCGGCGCCGGTACGGTATATGATGCTATCGCGGCTGCGTTCAACGGTATCACCGGCTACAGCTTTTTGGTATTCAACCTGCTGTGCGCTCCCTGCTTCGCGGCCATCGGTGCTATCAAGCGTGAGATGAACAGCCCCAAGTGGACCTGGTTCGCCATCGCCTATCAGTGTGGCTTTGCCTATGCGGTAGCCCTGATGATCAACCAGTTCGGCGGCTTGTTCACCGGCAATGCCAATATCATTGGTGTGATCGCTGCGGTCATCGTACTCGCTGCTATCATCTACATGCTGGTACGCCCCTATAAGGAGGCCACCAAGCTGACCACCAAGGTAGAGATGTAATTCGCAAAATCACTTTAGACCATAGACATAACAGAAAGGAGTCGGACTTATGCTAGCATGGATCACGGAAAATATCGGTACGATTCTGATCTCGGCCGTATTGCTTCTCGTTGTTGTACTCATCATCCGGAAGCTGGTAAAGGACAAGAAAAAAGGAAAATCCAGCTGTGGCTGCAACTGTGCCCACTGCGCCATGTCGGGCTCCTGCCACCAGAAGTAACAAAGCAACAGGCGGGGAGACGCGGATGGAAGCATCTGCGTTTCCCCTTTGCCTTAACAGGAGGTAAGCAATGGCTAACCAAAACGCACTGACGGCCGCCCATATCCGCTACCTGCTGGTGCTGCTGCGGCTGACTGCCGCAAACGGACACACCCGCTGCGTCGATCTGGCGGCGGCACTAGAGCTTTCTCCGCCCAGCGTCCATAATATGGTGGATACCATGACGGCGTTGGGGTTAGTGAAGAAAGGCACCCGCGGGGCGGTCTCGCTGACCGAATACGGCAGCAGAACAGCCGAGCGGTACCAGCGGTACTACCATGGTGCAGCGGCACTGCTGCGGCAGGGCTTCCCGGAGCTGCCGGAGCCGCAGACGATGATCTGCCAGCTGCTGGCGCAGGTGCCGGAAGAGAGCCTGGCGGGGCTGTGTGACCACCAGACGGTAGAAGAGGCGGCCTCCTAAGGAGGACCCCATGAACATACAGGAACTGTGCTGGACTGCGGCGCTGCTGCTGGCGGTTGCCGCGGGACTCAGTTACATCAAATACAAAATAAAAACACTGCTGAAAAACGCGGCGGAGAAGAAAGGATGAGTGAGATGGTACAGATGACGCTGAAGGTGGATGGTATGGCTTGCGGCATGTGTGAGGCGCATATCAATGATGCCATCCGCAGCCACTTTGCTGTAAAGAAGGTGAGCTCCAGCCACACCAAGGGCGAAACGGTCATCCAGTGCGAGGAACCGCTGGGGGAGGAACGCCTGCGGGCGGTGATCGCCGAGACTGGCTATGAGTTGAAAAGCGTGACCACCGCGCCCTGTGAGGAAAAGCACGGCCTGGGCGGGCTGTTCCAGCGTAAATAAAGCGGAGCCAAAATGATATACTAACAGCACAAGCGGAAAGGGGGCGTCGGGATGTCGGAAGAACTGGTGGTGGAGCAGTGCAGCCCCACCATGGCAGGGCTAAAAACAGGAAACCTATTCAGCTGCCCAGCGGAGGATACCCGCACGCTGTGGCAGAGTATCCGCCGACTGAACCAACGGCTGGTGCCCTGCGGTATCCGGCTGGTACCGGTAAAAAGCCTGGGTGACCGGGAGCTCATCTACATGTATCGCCCGGAAAAACTGCGGCGGGACCTGCGGGAGCAGGGGGCACGCGACATTCTGAGGGAAAAGCGCTACCCCACCGAAGACCCCGAGCGCTGTGTGGTGGAGCTGGTGCGCCGCCTGAACAGGGGAAAGGATTTTCCGCATGAGATCGGATTGTTCCTGGGTTATCCGGCGGAGGATGTCAGCGGATTTATCCGGCATGGCGCCCGCTGTGCCAAGTGCGTGGGCACCTGGAAGGTATACGGCGATGAGGAATCCGCCCGGAAGAAATTTGCCCTGTACCAGAAGTGCACCCGCCTGTACTGCGAAGCCTATCGCAAGCACAATAACCTGGACCGGCTGCTGGTGCGCACGCACGGCAGCTGAGCAAAAGCCCCGCCATTAGCGGGGGCTTTTCTTTTGGGGCCGGGTGTGGCATAATAGGGATAGTAAAGCGGAAAAGAGGCGCGGTAAAATGGAAAAACCGAACTTCCAGCGGGAGACTGAAAAAGCAATAGAGCGGCTGTGCGTGGTGTCCCGTCCGCCGCTGCTGCTGCATGCCTGCTGCGCGCCTTGCTCCTCTTATGTACTGGAGTACCTGACCCAATATTTCTCCATTACGCTGTTTTTCTGCAATCCCAATATCACCGACCCAGCGGAATACCAAAAGCGGCTGGCAGAGCTGCGGCGCTTCTGCGCCGAGGCGCCCTTTTGCCGGGATGTGACGGTGGTGGAGGATTCCATCTCCTCCGAGGCCTTTTTGCGGGCTGCGGCCGGCCTGGAGGACGCCCCTGAGGGCGGCAGCCGGTGTGAACGGTGCTTCCGGCTGCGGCTGGAACGCGCGGCGGCCTATGCCCAAGAGAAAGGATTTCCCCTTTTTGCCACCACGCTTACGGTAAGCCCCCATAAAAACGCTCCGCTGCTCAATGCCATTGGGCAGGAGTTAGGCAAGCGGTACGGGGTAGAATACCTGCCCTCTGATTTTAAGAAAAAGGGCGGCTATCAGCGGTCCATCGCGCTTTCGCGGGAATATGGCCTATACCGCCAGCCCTACTGCGGCTGCGAGTTTTCCCGCCGGCAGGCCGAGTGGGAGGGCCGCTGATACAAAATCCCCAAAGGAATAAAGCACGCAAAAAAAGACGCCGAAAGGCGTCTTTTTTGCAAACCGCAGAAGTTTTTCGCAACCGGCGCAGGGATAGGAAAGGGGCGGGCGTGGGTTGAACCCATATGCCCGCCCGCGGTTTTAACTTACTGCGCGGTTCCTAATGGCTTGGATCAGCCCTCAACAACCATCTCGAACACCAAGGCGTTGGTGCCGGTGGAATCCAGCATGGCAACCAGAAGGGGGCAATATTCGCCCTCAGCAAAGACAGCGGCATAGGTGACACCCTCTACCTCGATCTTTACAGTGGTGTCATTTACAGCAGAGTAGGTACCTTCGGGTGCAGTGTCGTTGCCCTGATACAGTGTAACGGTGGTCTCATCATTGAAATAGAACTGATAGTAGTCATCCATCTGGCTCAGAACTTGATTGACCTGATCTTCGGTCATCACAACGCCGTTGACACAGCCACCGATAAAGCTCCAAGCAGTGCCGACCAGATCAGGGACGGTATCCATAAAGGTATACATGGTCAGGACGCTCTGAGCATCCTCGCCGCCCTCATTGGGGGTATCTACGGGGTCGGGATCGGGGGTGGGGGTGGGCGCGGGCTCATCGCCGCAGGCGGCCAGGGCCAGCATCATGATGGCAGCCAACAGAATGGCAAGCAGTTTCTTGGTGTTCATAGTTCGTTCCTCCAAATACTTTTTCTTTTTTATATAAACCGCGGGATGCGGTCTATAACGGGATAGTGGGTCATTCGTAGATCAGGGTAGAGATCTTTCCGTCCTCGCACAGGAAGAATACGCTATCGGAATAGGCGTAATTATCCATGGCGTCGCGCATCTCAAATACCATGCCGTAGCGGCCGTTCGGCAGCTCCATTTCGGCAAAAGAGGTATCAGCGGTCACGGTCAGCTCCTCCACGGCATAGGCCTCCAGGCCATCCTCCCCAGAATAGGAGGAGAGATACCAGATGGTGGTGAGGGCATCGCCGGGCTGCAGCAGGCGCAGCTCCTTATCGGACATACCGGCCTCGCCAATGCCCTGGCGGGCCCCCAGAATACTCCATTCCTCAGTGGTAAAGTCGTAGGCGACCTGCAGGTTGTAGGGCTCGCCGTTCAGCAGCACCGGCACGGAGTAAAGGTTATAATCCTCACCCTCAAAGCATAGCTCCATGTAGACCATATGCCCATCAATGCCGCCCCATACGCCGCGGAAGTTATCGGAGAAGACACCGTTTTCCCAGTCAGCGTTCATATCGTTATCGGTACCAAGAAGCAGCATGATATCGTTTTCTTCATCAAAATAGTACAGCGAAAAGCCGATGCCCGCCAGAATGCTGTCGGCTTCCGGCCCCAGGGTGAGATGGGAAACACCGTCCTCATCCACCTGCAGCGGCATACCGTCCCAACCCATAGCGGCCAGGCTCTGTATCTGCGGCAGCTCCTCGTAGTTCATGCCGGAGATATACTCCATCCCGTTGTCATCCAGCTGGCCGGTCAGTTCGTAGGAGTAGAAATATTTGAACGCCTGGCCGGCGCCGACATTGGTGTAGCCATACAGATCGTTCAGGTCGCCATTGTAGGAATAGTAGCAGGAAAGGCCGGTGGATTCGGCGCGGTAGGGCCCGCTGACCCGATACAGCACACAGTCCTCCAGGGCATTCAGCACATCTCCGGCGGTTTGCAGCAGGCCGGTGCTCTGCCGGGCCATGTGGCCCAGATCCACCATGTTGGTGTAGCCCTGCTCACGGGTGTTGCCGCCGTAGTTTTCGCTTTGTGCGGCAACGCGGGCAAACCGGGAGAAGAACCCGGGATCCTCGCAGGCAGCGGCCAGCGCTTCAGCGCCAAAGGCCTCATAGGCCTCCAGCAGCGGGCCGGTGCGGGTCAGGTCGGTTAGGGAAAGGGTGGCGTTGCTGTGGGTGCCAACCGCCTGGCAGCCGGCGTAGTAGGCATCACAGATGACCTCACCCAGTGCGGCGCCGTCCATGGCGGGATCGGCGGCCAGGGCGCCCAGCCAGCCGGTATAGTCCCATCCGTTGGCGGGCTCCACTTCCTCGGAGGCCACCAGATAGTGCGCGGTACCGGCAAAGGTGCCCGCCACATCCACCGTGGCCATCAGGCAGGTATCAAAGCCTACCAGCTCCAGGGGCGGATTGTTTTCATCGGCTTCCCACACCCGGCCAAAGGCAGTCTGTATTTCATCCAGGGTCAGGGAGTCATAGCTGTAGCGTTCATCAAAGGCCGCGCCGCTTACCGAGCCGCCCCCGTGATTCCAAAAGAGAACGGCAGTCTTTTCAGCCGGGTAATTCTGTTTGCAGTAGCGCAGAAAATCCGTCAGCGTGGCGGCATCGCCCATGCTGGCGGGGGGCAGCTCATCCACCAGGGTAAGCCCCTCGCTATCATACACATAGCGCTGCAGGATATCGGCATCAACAACATTGTTCTGCCAGGTCTTGGCGCCGCCGGTTTGGATGACGACCCGGACATTCTCAGGCAGGGCCACCTCCATCATTTCCATCAGGTCGCTGGTGGCAAAGCCGCCATTCGATTCCAGGTCGCTGCCGCACAGGTACCAGTAGATGGCCCAGGTGCCGGCCTCGGCGTTGGGTTCGGGCGTGGAGATATCTTCTCCGCACGCGCCAAAGGCCAGCACTAGAAAGAGTGCCAGCAAAGAGCTCAGTATTCTTTTTTTCAAGGGTAGTTCCTCCATGTTGATTGGGTAAAATGAATAATTGCGACAAGAGTACACTATTTAATTGCCTTCATTGTAGCATGGGAAAGCAAGTGAAAATGGCCCAAGTGCGAAATGCGAAAAAATCGGTGTGAAATGCAGCGCGATATAGTTGCAAAATCGACATGGATAAAATAGAATAAGACTAACGACAAGAGGAGGTGAGGGGCATGCTGCGCATTGGCGTATGTGATGACGATAAGGAATTCCTGCAACGCTTGGTGCAGATGATCCACATCTGGTCGGATCACAGCGGGATCCCCACCGAGCTGTATCCCTTTGATAACGGGGACGAGCTCATCTCCAAAAACGCGGCCTTCCGCATGGATATCATCCTGCTGGATATTGTGATGCCGCTGCTGAACGGGATGGATACCGCACGGGAGCTGCGCGCGCAGGATACCGCGGTAAAGATCATCTTTTTGACCTCCTCTCCGGAATTTGCCCTGGAATCCTACGAGGTAAGGGCACAGGATTACCTGCTCAAGCCCATCACCTACGAGCGGCTGCGGCGGGCCCTGGAGGATTGCAGCCATCTCTTTGAGGCGGAGCCGAAAAACATGGTGCTGAAGACCTCCTTCGGTTTCCAGAAGCTCTATTTCCACGACATCGAATACGCTGAAGCCCAGAATAAACGGGTGGTATTTTATCTGCGCGGAGATAAGGTGGTGGAAACCTCCGAACCGTTGCGTTCTTTTGAGGAGCGCCTGACCGTCAGCAGCGGGTTCTTCAAGTGCCACCGCAGCTACCTGGTGTACCTGCCCAATGTCGATCACTTTAATAATAACGAGATCTTTACAAAATCCGGCCGCAGCATTCCCATCGCGAGGGGCTACGGCAAAGCCTTTCAGGAGGCTTATTTCGCGCATATGTTCCAAGAGGAATAAAGAAAGAAGGGACCTCCATGCTGGAAAGCATATTGGCTGTGCTGCATAATGCTACTACGCTTCTGTTTGGCGTTTACATATCTGCAGCCTTCCTGGGCGTTCGCATGAACCGCCACAATGTCTTTACTCTGCTCATTTTTTCCGGCGCGGTGGGAATCATCTATATCGCTGCTTACTTGGGCCTGGGCACCGAGGGTACCGAAAAAATCTATCCTCTTATTATCCACCTGCCGCTGGTGCTGTTCCTTTCCCGCTACTATAAGTACAAACCGGCGCTTTCCGTCCTTTCGGTGCTTACTGCCTATCTTTGCTGCCAGATCAGCAAGTGGGTGGGCCTGGTGGCCTATGCTGCCATGCCTCAGATGTGGATCTACTACGCGGTACGCATCACCGTCACAGTCATCACCTTCATTATCCTTATACGGTTTGTCTCCGATGCTACCGCGCAGCTGTTGCAAAAGCCCACTCGGTCCCTCCTCATCTTGGGCCTAATGCCACTAGTCTACTATGTGTTTGATTATATCACCGGCGTATATACCACGCTGCTGTATTCCGGCCGGGAGGTCGTAACGGAATTTTTGGGCTTTGTGCTGTGCATCGCCTACATCCTGTTCCTGTTCATGTACTTTAAGCAGTATGAGGAAAAACGGGAAGCGGAGCTGCGCAACCAGCTGATGGAAATGAAGCGTACTCAGTCCGAAAAAGAGATCGAGGCAATCAAACGCTCCCAATATGAAATTTCCATCCTGCGGCATGATATGCGCCACTTCCTCACCAATATTTCCGGCTACATCGAAAATGGTGAGACCGAAAAGGCGCAGGAATTCATCCGCGAGGTCATCACCGCCACCGATAATACCGCCACCCAGTGTTACAGCAAAAATGAGGTAGTCAATCTGATCCTCTCCTCCTACGAGGAAAAGATCAAAGCCTGCGGCATCGAGTTCAAATACTCGGTGCAGATACCGGAGGAACTGCCCTATTCCGAGGTGGATCTGACTGCCATTCTCTCCAACGCGCTGGAAAATGCTATCCACGCGGTCAAAAAGCTGCCGCCGGAAAAACGCTATATCGAGCTGGACCTGCGCATGAAGGAAAACAAGCTGCTCATTTCCATCAAGAATACCTTTGCCGAGGCCCCGGAGCTGCGGGACGGCCTGCCGGTAGCCAAGGAGGAAGGCCACGGCTTTGGCAGCCAAAGCATCCGTTATGTGGCGGAAAAGCTGCATGGCAATTGCCAGTTCTCGGTGGTGGATGACCGCTTTGTACTGCGGGTAGTGCTGTAAGCCGTAATACATAAAGGGAGATACCGGTGTGGGTACCTCCCTTTTTTCGCAAAAGGAATGCCCCCGGCCGGGCTCTCCGGCGGGAGGCAGTATTTTATTGGATCAGAACGCGACCTTCATAAACAGGGCAACGCAGCACAGGATAACAGCCAGCGGAACATAAAGGTACCGGCCGATGCCATACCACAGGCGGCCGCGGGTCTTCCCGCTGCCGGTATTGATGGCCGAAAGCAGCTCGTCCTTTTTCATTACATAGAACCAGGAAACAGCGCCCAGCGTAGCGCCGATGGGGATGATATAGATGGAAACAAGATCCATCCACGGCCCCCATTGGGAGATGGTCTCCATACCGATGCCGAAGCCAAGGCACAGTACGGCCAGGATGATGAGGGTAGCGGTGCGGCTCAGCCGGGGAAACCGGTTCTGGAGCGATTCCGCCACGGCCTCGAACATGTTTTGCAGCGAGCTGACCCCGGCAAAGATCATGGCAATATACAGGATAACGGCAAACAGCTGACCTAGGGGAATATCCTGCAAAATGGTGGGCAGCGTGACAAACAGCAGGCTGGGTCCCGCGCCTACATCCAGCCCGTAGGAAAAACAGGCCGGGATAATAACCAGCGCGGCCACCACCGCGGCGATGGTATCAAACAGGGCGGTATGCTGCGCCACTCCCACCACATCCTCCTGCGGAGAGAGATAAGCCCCGTAGACGATCATGCCGCTGCCGGTGACCGAAAGCGAGAAAAACGCCTGCCCCATGGCCCAGATCCAGATCATGGGGTCTGTCAGGGCCTCCCACCGCGGGGTAAACATAAATTGATATCCCTCCGCAGCGCCGGGCAGGAAAAATACCCGCACCGCCAGCACCAGGAAGATGAGAAAAAACAGCGGCATCATGATCTTGTTGGTCTTCTCTATGCTGTGCGCACCCAGGAACAGCGTAAGCAGGGTACCCACCACTACGATGATGTGATAAGGCACCACCGAATAGGGCTGCGCCGAAAAGGAAGCGAACCAGGCGGCGGCATCGGCGGTCATCAGGGTGCCGGTCAGGGAATCCACCAGCGCTTTCAGTACATAGGTAACAATAACGGCATACCCGATAGCAATGCACAGGGAGCCGGCCAGCGGCAGCCAGCCCAGCACACCGCCCACCTTCCCGGCTGTTTCTCCACGGGTGGCCCAGGCATTGCGGTAGGCCCCCAGGGTGCCGGTGGCCGCCCGCCGCCCCATGGCGAATTCCGCCGGAAGACCGACATAGCTGAAGATAAAGACAAACAGCAGGTAGATCAGCAGGAATGCCCCGCCGCCATTGCTGCCCAGTTTGTTGGGGAAACCCCATACATTGGCCATCCCCACCGCCGAACCGACCGAGGCCAGAATGAAGCCCCACCGGCTGGCAAAGCTCCGTGTGCTTTTTTGATGTTTCATTTCATTTTCTCCGTTTCCATAAAACAAGCCGTGCCCTGCGGCCGGCTTGCTGCTCCTTGCTATTTTAGCGCTTTACATCGAAAAAGTCAACACAGCCCCGCCCGGTATTCCAAATATCCGCAAAAATATGCTTGACAAATTAAGGAGGACAACACCATGCAGGAATTGCAGATCGGCAGAGTTTACCGCCACTTTAAGGGCGATTATTACCTGGTGGAGGGCCTGGCGCACGATTCGGAAAGCGGCGTGCCCTGTGTCATCTACCGCAAGCTGTACGGGGATGGCGGCCTGTGGGTCCGCCCGCTGGAGATGTTCCTTAGCCGGGTAGACCGGGAAAAATACCCGGAGGTCCGCCAGGAATACCGCTTCCAGCTGCAGGTGATCGCCAGTGTGGCGCATCACGGGGAGTGAGACTGTCCCATATGGAGTGTGAAAAGATCCACTGGGTGCTGTGCCCGGCCTGCTGGGGCAAAACCCGCACCTAGATCCGGGAGGATACCGTACCGGAAAACTTCCCGCTGTTCTGCCCTAAGTGTAAACAGACCTTCCTGGTGGCAGCCCACAGTGGAAAAATAGAATACAGAGCAATCATGCCAGACGCAGAGACGCAGAGCCGAACTTGATTCCATTCCAGGTTTGCTCTGCGTTTTTGCGTCGAAGGAAAGGAGACAGAACCCCTATGAAAGAAATTACCGTACGCCTGCTGCTGGCTGCGGCAGTGCTTATGCATGATATCCCGGCACGGAGGCGCTGCTGTGGCTGGAGATTATCCGCAGCTCGGTGGAAAAGACCACCTTTTCCTCTTAC
>ENA-OURZ01000806-OURZ01000806.1-human-gut-metagenome-genome-assembly--contig:-NODE-806-length-39142-cov-19.415381_pt1 | contig 39142 bp, 60 predicted proteins | sample MGYA00242073_ERZ509195 | MGnify/ENA primary metagenome ERZ509195 (study PRJEB26280, sample SAMEA2338837) | human gut metagenome | biome: human gut; feature: human-associated habitat; material: faeces... | reverse complement strand
GTCCTATAGGAGAAAGTTTGAGAGTGTATAAAAAACATATACTCTAGTGATTCTCCTATATGAAAACCTTGGTTACATTGGTTACACGGTTACATACCTCTGAAACCCGCATAAAATAAGGGTTTTTGGCGTAACCAATAGGTCGAAAAAGTCGGTTACACGTTGGTTACAAAATTAAAAAGCATATACAATTAGATTTATTATAGCAAAATTAATTGAATATTACAAAAATATTTAGTTGACATAATTATTACAAGGAGTGGTTACAAAATGAAAAAAGACGATCTCAATAAAAAGCAGAGATATGCATTAGATACGATGCTGTCTGGCAGCAATGTTTTTCTGACAGGTGACGCAGGAACAGGCAAGACAACGGTTATTCAAACGTTCATCGATGAGGCGGAAAAAGCTGGTAAAAATGTTCTGGTATCCGCCACTACTGGAATTGCAGCGGATAATATCGGATATGGGGCAACTACCGTACACCGGGCATTGAATATTTCAATTAAATTTGAGGACTATAAGAAAAAGGTGAAATCCAGAGCTGAACTTCTGAAAGAAGCAGATGTTCTTATCATTGATGAAATCAGCATGTGCCGGTTCGATTTGTTCAATATGATTGCAAAGACGATCATCACGGAGAATGAAGAGAGAGCAGTTGACAGACTTCTAATCGGAGAGGACAAAGAAGACATTCAGTTAATCGTGATAGGCGATTTCTACCAGCTTCCCCCAGTTATCACGACAGATGACCGCAAAATTCTCTGCCGGATGTATGGATCTGATTATGGAAAGGGCGGAAAGTACGAACACGGATATGCCTTCATGTCTGAATACTGGAAAGATATGTCATTCGAATATATTAAGCTTGATGAAGTATGCAGGCAGAATGATGAGGGATTTAAGTATGTGCTGAATGATATTAAATATGGCAACAATATTAGAAAATCCATTGCATATCTGGAGAACAACGAATCAGACAAGGTTATACCGGAAGCACCGTTCTTGGTTGGCACTAATGCAGAAGCTGACAGAATTAACAATACTTTCCTTGGCAAGTTGGATAAAAAGACCGAAAAAGTGTTTCATGCAGCAGTTGACGGCGAGCTAACATCTGCCGATATTAAGAACATTGCATTTGCCAGAGAGGACTTAATTCTTAACATCGGTGCAAAAGTGATGATTACAGTCAATGATCTGTCTGGAAACTACGTTAATGGAACGATTGGCATCATTCAGAAAATTGTGGAAAACGGAGAATTTGAAGAATCTTATCTGGTTATCAAGACTGATAAGGGCAAAACAGTTAGCTTGTACAGATACAGCAAAGACATTGAGAAACAGGTTATTGAGGAATCTGAACAGGAAAAAGACGGTCAGAAAATCGTAAAAGAGAAGATTGTCCGCAAAAAAGTAGGTTCTTTCTCTCAGTTCCCAGTGAAACTTGCCTGGGCGATCAGTATTCATAAATCACAGGGACAGACATTCGAGAAAATCAACATTGATCCTTGCTGTTGGGATCCTGGGCAGTTCTATGTGGCTGTTTCCCGGGCAAAATCCGCTAATGGTATACATTTTATCAGACCGATAAAACAAAGCTATATTAAGGCGTTTAGTAAGGATAACGAGCGACTTCTTGAACAGAGTTTTGAGGTAGAAGAAGGTGTATAAGTATGAGAGTGACACACGAGCAGATACCGAACACTATTAAGTTCTTGCAGATTGACTTCCCGGCACTGGTTCTCCAGACTGCCGGAATCGAAGAAAATGATGAATACTGGCAGCAGGTGACAGAACAGATTCATATCATGTCAGAAAAATATCGAAAAAACGGGTTTGTAGATCATATGCTATTGGCTTATGCGGACTATCTCGAAAAAATGTTTAAAAGAGCGCAGAAGATGAAAGAGGAGCGTGAGAAAAATGTACAAACAGAAGTATAAAGAAGGTCAGCAGATCCATAAAGACATATATCTGTACATCTGTCGGTATATCAAAGAACATCGGTACGCACCGTCCTATAAAGAGATTGCTGACGGCGTCGGCGTATCAAATGCCACGGTGCTTCGCCACATGGACATGCTGCGAACGGATGGATTGATCGAAACGGATCACCCGAAGACACCGAGAGCGTTCCGGTTGACAGGATATGAGTTCGTTGCAAGGAGGAAGAAACATGAAACTGTATGAGCTATTCAAAGGCACTGAGTACATTGGAGAGTTCACTCTTGACGAGATCATAAGCATCACAGGAGCACATCGGAGTGCACTACTCAACAGCGTGGCACGTGGCGTTCTTGTAAATGACTTGTGGGACGTCTCTCCGGCTTATGATCGGACTTTAAACCGAAATGACGATGGCTCATTACTTAAACAGTTTGAAGCCGTTACAGGGCAAATTAGGAGGTGTGTGAAGCGTGAGCAGTAAGTTAAAGGTAAAACCACGAAAGCAGAGACTTCCTCTAGCTCAGTCCAACCAGGCAGCTCAGGCGTTCGGACGGGCTATGATTAACTGCCATAGCCAGATCAAAAGTATGGAGAGAGAAGCCTATGAGAATGGATTTAACGATGGAGAAGATTGGGCTGATACGATCAACACTGTTACAACCATGATGGCTCTGAGACACTTATATGGCTTTTCTACGAAACGTTTGCTCACAGTCATGCAGACTGCTAACGAGTACGTTAAAATGGCAAATAGGGGCGAAATGAGCGTTCTGAGTATGATGCAGGACATTGAAGAGAACACAGATATAATATTTGATGAGATGAATAAGAATCTGGTCAAGAAGATGGGAGTATAAAATCATGTACTAACTACACAATAACGTGTCAGTTGATTACATGGGGAAAGTGAGGATGGAAAATGTTAATTAGAAGTCAGGGCAAGGAAATTTTAGCTAATATGGAAAGGCTCGATTGCTATAGAGATTTTAGGCGACGGTAAGGGACATGCAACCATGTATTGGAAAGATAGCTATGTGCTTGGGGTTTATTCATCGAAAGAAAAATCCATGAAAGTACTGGATATGATTCAGGAAGCCTATGTAATGGACATATTGATTATCAGATGCCAGCGGATAGTGAGGTGGTTGTATGATTACGTTCTTATTAGGATTCACCCTTGGAACCATATTCGGAGTGGTTGGCCTTGCATGCGTGGCGATCATGTACGACAAGCACCACCCAAACGAATAGAAAGGAGAACGGTATGCTGACAAGGAACAAGAAACTGAAAGACTACGGTATTCCGGCAGAGGACATTGAAAAACTGAATACGATGCTGAAAGACTTCCCGGCAGAGTATGGATACCTGCTTACCAGTGCCGCCTTGTCAGCTTGCCCGAAAAACACGGTGATAGCGGATATGGTGATTGAGAACATCCTGCACCGGAAAAGTTACAGGAAGATCAGCAAAGAAAGATATATCCCGATGAACCCGAAAGACTTCTACGGATACAGGCGCAAGACCGTCGCTGTACTGTATGAGAGAATGAGGCTGTTGGGAGTGTGGGAGGATAAATAAATGAAATTAATTGATTTGATAGCAGCAATTGGCAGTGATCCTGAAAGTGAAGATAAAATTCAGATATGCCACCCGGGAAGAAACTGGGATAATTACGATACATTCAATGCCGGTTCGAAGCTGCTGAAACCATTTTACGACTTGAAAGTAAGCTGCCTTTCAGCGATAGAAACAGATGTGATTAGAGTTGACTTGGATTTTAATGAGAAAGGTTGATGGAAATGCGCTTAATAGATGCAGACGAATTAATCAAATACATCAAAATTTGGGAGATTCACAGTGCTGCATCAATATTGCAGCTCGATCAGTCCACATGACTGCATCAGATGTGCATTCTACGAACATTGTCCGGAGTGCTTCATGGGGTGTCCGGGAGATCAGAAGCAAGCTGTAATGAAAATGAAAGGCAAGTTATGAAAAAAGGATGGAATATAAAGCCTGAATTTAGAATTGAAATGGCTGATTTTATTAAAAAAATGCCGGAGAGCACAGAGATTGAAAGGCGAAACAAAAAAATACTTCGGTATGTTGTAGTAAATGATTATTCTGCATTGACGATATCAAAAATAAATGATCCATTGATTATATCGTATGGGAATCGGAGCAGAGGTAAACAATTAACAAGTATGCACATTTCAAGAATAATAAATTCGTATTTCCCTAATATCCCAAAAAGGATTGATTATTCGCAAAGAAATTATTATGAGAGAAGAAAAGAATTAATTAATCGTAAAAACAAAGGTATGTATAACGACTATAAAAAATGCGGGAAATGTGGAAGTACAGAAAACCTAGAATTGCATCATATGATACCGATGTCATTGGGCGGAACAAATGATGAAAATAATTTGATATGGCTTTGCAATAAGTGCCATAAAAAAGTAACTCAATATCAAATGAATATATCATAAAAAAAAGAAAGCCCCCAGTATTCCCAGTACTGAGGGCTTTTGCCTTGTATTGAACCTTTATTACTTCTTTAAAAATTATAATATATTTGAATTTGCATGTCAATTAGAGAGTCGGTATTTACCGGCTCTTTTTTAACGCAAAATTCCTCAAACATGTACCACAACTTTTCTACTGACCTGTGATAGAATATACTCAGAAGTGTTACTATGGGGTTTTATAGCCAGAATTGAGGTGATAATATGGCGAACTTAAAAGCAGTTACAAGAAAACTCCAAAAAGCTATATTATCCACCAGATTAATCATAAAAATTGGAACGTCACAATTCTACAGCCATGAGCAGGAGCGGTTGATAACGGTAATAATTATATCAACACCAGTATTCAGACCAACAAAGCGTGGCGAATGGAAAGATTGCGATTATGAAATATTACGAACTGCATCCCAGTACGATGTGGTCATGTGCCTAAAAGAAATATGGGAGGCGGTCAGAAAATGAGGATAGACAGAGGTGATTAGATGGACTTAACGCCTAAACAGAAAGCGTTTGCAGATGAATATATAAAGAATGGCGGGAATGCATCTGATGCTGCAATAAAGGCTGGATATGCTGAGAAAAACGCAAGAGTGATAGGGAATCAGAACTTAACAAAACTTAACATTTCTGAGTATATAGCCGAAAAACAATCCCTAATTGAAAAGCAAAAAGGCACTGACATCATGTCTCTGGCAGAGATTCAGCAACGCCGCTCCATGATCGCAAGAGGTGAGCTAACTGATTCATTCGGATTTGCTCCGGACTTCTCCGATCAGCTTAAATCCATGAATGATCTGGAAAAAACGCTTGCCATAAAAGAAGCCAGAGAAGAGCAGCGGAAAGCAGAAGAAAAAGCCAGATTACAAAGTGAATATCATATTGATCTGGATATCGTCCCGGACGTATTCCATAAAATGATTAGAGATATCCGGAAAAAGAAGCATAGCGAATACATTCTCCCTGGTGGACGTGGTTCAATGAAGTCCTCGACCATATCGCTAATTATACCGGAACTGCTGAAGAATAATCCGAACATGCACGCTCTAATTCTGCGAAAAGTCGGAAACACCATCAAAGATTCTGTTTATGCTCAAATGAAGTGGGCTATTGATAAATTAAATCTAAATGAGGAATTTACATGCAAGGTATCTCCTATGGAGATTACGTATAAGCCCACTGGACAGAAGATTTACTTTCGTGGTGCTGACGATCCGTTAAAGATTAAATCCATCAAGCCAGAATTTGGATATATCGGTATTGTCTGGTTTGAGGAGCTTGACCAGTTCGCCGGACCAGAAGAAATCCGTAATATCCAGCAGTCCGCTATCCGAGGCGGAAACGAAGCGTATAAATTCAAATCGTTCAACCCGCCTAGAAGTAAAAACAACTGGGCAAATGAGTACACGGCAGAAGCAGAAGAAAAAGATGATAGTGCGCTGGTTGTACATAGTACCTATCTTAATCTTGATATCGAACAGGAATGGCTCGGAGATATATTCCTTGCTGATGCCGAACATCTGAAAGAAGTAAACCCGGCTGCTTACGAAAATGAGTATTTAGGAAAAGCTAACGGAAATGGCGGAAATATCTTTGAATACATCGAAGAAAGGACCATCACAGACGAAGAAATCAGTCACTTTGATAGAATCTATCAGGGCAATGACTGGGGATGGTTCCCGGACCCGTATGGATTCATCAGACTATATTATGATTCTGCCAGAGAAACCATATATTTTATTGATGAAATATATGAAAACAAGAAATCAAATGAATGGACTGCAAAAGAAATTAAACGGCGTGGCTACGATGATTACACGATCACAAGTGATAGTGCAGAACCTAAGTCAGTAAATGACTATAGAGATTTCGGATTGCCTGCTAGACCAGCAATCAAAGGACCGGGAAGCATTGAATACTCCATGAAGTGGCTACAAAGAAGAAAGCTTGTATTTGACCCTGCCAGAACTCCGAACGCAAGAAAAGAGTTTAAAAAGTATGAATACGAGCGAGATAAAGATGGAAATATCATCAGTGGCTATCCAGATAAAGATAATCATCTGATTGATGCAACCAGATATGCCACAGAATCAATGTGGACCAGAAGAGGTAACAGTGCATAATGGGACTTATAACAACACTAAAAAGGTGGTTTAACATGATTTTCAAAAAACAAGCCGAAGAGGATTTTAATATCCAGGCAGCAGAGTTTCCAGAGATGGAATCACTGATTAACCGGTGCGCGAACATCTACAGGGGCGTACCGGAATGGCTAGATGATAAGAATAATATCAAGACGATTAATTTTGCGAAATCTGTCTGCTCAGAGACAGCCCGGCTCGCAACATTGGCGATTGGCATTCAGATTGACGGTTCCGCAAGGGCTACGTGGTTACAGGAACAGATTGACAAGGTATATTTCCAGATTCGGCACTGGGTAGAATATGACTGCGCTTATGGAACAGTATTTATCAAGCCAAACGGTGAGAGCCTTGACGTATTCACTCCGGCAGATGTGATGATTGTGGATTACGACAATCAGGAAATTAAAGGAATTATATTTAAGGATTCTTATACAGTTGGTCGGAAATACTATACACGGCTTGAATATCATAGGTTTGTCGAGACCACAATAGATGGAGCGACAACCTATCCGTACTACGTTTCTAACAGAGCCTATGTATCAAAATCTCCTCAGAGTATTGGAGATAAAATTGACCTCAAACAGACCAAATGGGCCGACCTGATGGCAGACACACCGCCGATTCTCAAAGCAAATGGCGAGAAGCTGGATGGGCCTCTATATGGAGTGCTTCGGACACCACAGGCGAACAATGTGGACATTAGCACACCACTTGGACTTCCGATTTTTGCTGAAGCTATCGAAGAGTTGAAAGACCTCGATATTGCATACAGCAGAAATGCCGGAGAGATTTTTGATTCTCAGAAGATTGCTCTGGTAGATGATAGACTGCTGATGCCAAGCGGCGCACCTGTAGCAGCTATGTCACCACAGGGCATGGAGAATAGACGAAATGAGATGCGATTACCGCACTTTGTCAAGAATGTATTCGGACAGGATGAAAAAGAGTTTTATCAGGAAATCAATCCACAGCTCAACACAGATACCCGTATAAGCGGCATAAATGCACTTTTAAGCCAGTTGGGGTACAAGATTGGATTCTCTAATGGATATTTTGTTTTTAATGAATCTAGCGGTATTCAGACGGCTACAGGAGTAGAAGCGGAACAGCAGAGGACAGTGCAGTTTATCAAAGATGTTCGAGACAAACTGGAATCCTGTCTGGACGAAGTTATTTACGCATTGAACGTTTACGCTGACCTGTACGGACTTGCACCAGTCGGAGCTTACGAAGTCAATTATGACTTCGGAGATATCCTGTATGTGCGTGAAAATGATCGTGCAAGGTGGTGGCAGTATGTGACCACTGGCAAGGTTCCGGCATGGTTGTATTTCGTGAAGTTTGAGGGAATGACTGAGGAAGAAGCGAAAGCAATGGTCGAAGAAGCTCAGCCAGACGAACCAACATTATTTGGAGAGGAGTAAGTTATACATCAATGAATGGAACATTGCTAACAATACAGCAATATTGGCAGTAACTTACGGTAAAAATGTCCTGATTTATACGCCGGAGCAAGATAAAAAAGTGTTTTTCGACTATTACTGTTTAAACGGACTCGATCCTGTGACATCAAAACTAATGCTTGAAATAGGAAAAAGCCCTAATCCATCATACGAACCTTACCACGACCCAGAATCCACATCTATCTCCACACCGAATGGCTTACCTGGTATCCCTACATCATCCGGTGGTAATTATACAGATGCGGACGGCCAGAAGTGGGTCTGTGACGAGATTGATCTGGCACGAGGGGTGTATGTGCAGAGAGTAGCATATACGACAGTTGATGGAAATGCAATAAAATTTAAAGAACATGGCGAATTCTGGAACTTGCCGGATGGTTCAGCACCTGGATGTGGCGACCTGAATACCGCCATCAACAATTTTTTCTCAAAAAACATGTTCGGAGCAAATGGAACGTTTGGTTTCATCTACGCGTTATCAACGAATATGAAAAAGTATTTTAAAACGCCGGACGAACTTAATGAATTCTGCAAAAGCAAATATGACGCCGGAACTCCACTGAAGTTATATTATGCATTAATCACCCCAATCGAAACGCCCCTCACCTCCGACCAACTTGCCGCCTATAAACAACTCCATACCTACAAAGGCACCACCATCATAGATAATGATGCTGGAGCCTATATGAGCGTAAGATACGAAAAAATGAAATAAAGGAGATGATAACATGGTATACTTACCGGATCCCGTAACGAGGGAAGAACAATACTTATATGCTATTGCTAAAAATAATGAAGAAATCCAGAAACAGGCACTTTTAACCCAGTATGTAGCCGCTATGGCTGATGTATATATTCCAGAGGAGGATACAGATGTACAAAATATTACTACAGCTCCAGAAGTTTTATCCACCGGAAACGTGGAGGAAAATGGTGGAACAGGCAAAGGAACGAGGAAAACTTACGGAGGAAGAATACCATCAACTAATTAACTAAAAGGGCTTTAGTTAATTAGTAAAAAACCAAAACATGTACCACGACTTTTGACGAAAGAGGTGATATGCTATACTTAGTCCAGAATATTTACGCCGGATAACAGAGGGTAGTGAGCAGATTGCCGAAGAACTGCATCAGTATATCATCTCTGAGATCGTGTCTCGAATGATGGCGAGAATTAGCAGAGGCGAGGATTATATTCTGACCAATGCTGATGCGTGGAGAATCAGAACGCTACAGGAGTCTGGCGAGCTGCTAGAGGACATTCTGGCGGAATTATCCAGATATACCAAACGTGAACAGAGGGAACTCCTTGAAGCGTTTGAAGATGCCGGAATCACTGCAATGGACTATGATGACAAGGTATATAAGGCGGCAGGATTAAGCCCTGTGCCGCTCGAACAGTCGCCAGCAATGATAAGGCTCATGGAGCGGAATATGCTTGCGACTATGGGCGAGTGGAAGAACTTCACACGAACAACCGCAAGTGCCGCTCAGAGGCTTTATATTGAGCAATGCGACCTTGCGTATAATCATGTGATGACCGGAGCAGTTGGGTATACGCAAGCCATCAAAGAGGCAGTTAATAATGTTGTAAGTGATGGTGTGACTGTCACATATCCATCTGGCAGAAAAGACACGATTGAAACAGCAGTTGCACGTTCTGTCAGAACCGGTGTGGCTCAGGCTACGGGAGATATATCCCTAAAACGCATGGAAGAAATGGACTGGGATTTAGTTTTGGTCAGCGCACACATGGGAGCCAGAACGGGCGACGGTGGTGAAAACCCCGGAAATCACTCATGGTGGCAAGGCAAGATATACTCTCGTTCTGGCAAGAGTAAGAAATTTCCACCGTTCTCATTGACCGGATACGGGACAGCAAGCGGATTGTCAGGGGTCAACTGTCGGCATAGTTTTGGAGCAAGTGACGGAGAATTTAATCCCTACGCAGAACTATCAGCACAGGACAAAGCCGACAAAGGCAAGCAGTACGAAAAAGAACAGCGACAACGTACTTACGAACGGAGAATCCGAAAGACAAAGAGAGAAGTCCTTGGAATGCAAACGGCGGTTGATAACTGTAAGGACGAACAGACAAGATTCACACTCCAACAAGACCTTGACCGGAAGTCTTATCTTTTGCAGAAACAAAATGCTGCATACAAAGATTACTGCAAGCAGAATGACCTGAGGGAACTGCAAGACCGACTCATGATTGCTAAGTGGAACCGTCAGAACGCCGCGAAAGCCAGAGGAGCGGCAAAGAGATATAAAACAGCAAAGGGGATTGACTGATGGACAGATGGGAATATTTCAATCCAAATCCTGCCGGTAATCGAGTCGGAGATTGTGCTGTCCGGGCAATATGCAAAGCGACCGGGTTCGACTGGGAAACGGTATTTGCCGGATTAATGGTACAAGCGTGTGCTCTGTCAGATATGCCGAGCGCGAATTATGTTTGGGGAGCGTATCTCTATAAGCGTGGGTTCAGACGCAAGCTGATAGAACAGTCAGAACGATATATCTATACAGTCAATGACTTTTGCACAGATCATCCGACAGGCACATATATTCTCTGCATAGATGGTCATGTGGTGACAGTACAAGAGGGTAAATATTTCGATACATGGGATAGCGGTAATGAGATTCCAGTATATTACTGGGAAAAGGAGAATAAATGAGCATATCAGAATTTGTACAGATTTTCCTCTCTATCTGCGGAGGGGTGTCTATTGTCGGAGGGGCGGCGGCTGTAATTTTTAAGTGGATTACTCCGGCATTCCGACTTAATAAGCGAGTAGAGACACTGGAAGAACATGACAAACGAGATTACGAGAGTCTTCAGAGAATTGCAGAGCGTGATTCATTGATTCTGGAAGTACTGTCGACCATGTTGGACAGTCAGATCAGTGGGAATAATGTAGAAGAATTAAAAAAAACAAAACAGAAGCTTACAAATTATCTTGCACAGAATCAGCGTTAGCATTAGTAAGGGGTATGCTCATGAAATTATATGTGTTCACAAAGAAAGATATAGACAGGTTCTTGACAGAGTGTAATTTTACACCGGATGAAGAAAAGCTGTTCCGGCTGAGATGCAAAGAATATACGCTCGAATACTGTGCTGAACAGATGAATGTGAGTATATCCACGGCGAAGCGATTAAGCCGCCGGGTAAATAATAAAATAATCAAAGTGTGCTAAAAGGAGAGGCGGCGATTTACCTCTCCTTCTTTTTATACAAAATCTTCTTTCACAGCTCTTTCAAGCAATAAAATTACGTATTCTGGTGGGTTTCTTTTGCCACCTTCCCAGTTTTCAATTGTTCTTTTAGGAATTTTGTATTTATCGGAAAAAGCCTGTTGGCTTAATCCAGAAAATGAACGAATTTCTTTAAACTTCATTCTTCTTCCTCCTCTTCGCCATCTTTTAACGTGTCCAATCTTCCCTGGTTTATTCGATTCATTTCAGCAATCATAAATTTGATTGCTTCCACAAATTTTTCACCTTTTGGGCTGCCCACTTTTGCGTACATGTAGCCCGCACTGTTTACGGAAAAAATCGTATCTTTTACTTTGGCAAATTCTCCATATTTCCCTTCGCTGGTTCCAATAGTCCAATATTTGCCACCATCAACAGGAATGCTCAACCATCCCTGGTCGTTAGGCGTTAGACAAGCTTGAACTTTTTCTACAGCCTTATGACCATATCTGTAAATCTCATTCTGTCCGGCGTTAATATAACGATAATCCTTATACATATTTTTGTTCCTCCTTAATTTTATATCTTTCCTGTTTCTGATATTATAATACCACTCAATGAGTGATATGTCAATACTTTTTTGACACTTTTTTGAACTTTTTAGATTGATATGTCTATGCAAAAATATAATCAGAAAGGCGGTGCATAAGATGGCATTATATAACAATCCTTATCAATATAACTTTGGCGTTCCGGGGCAAATGAATCAGTTCCAGCAACAGCCTGTCCAGATGCCAGCTCAACCAGTGCAGCAACCACAGCAGAATAACAATGGCATCCTGTGGGTATCTGGCGAAGTCGGCGCGAAATCCTATCTGGTAGCACCCGGGACAAGTGTTTTGTTGATGGATTCAGAATCAGAAAAATTCTTTATAAAATCCACAGACGTTTCCGGTATGCCACAGCCATTACGGACGTTTGAATACCATGAGGTAGGCACTCAGATGCCGCCTAAACAGCCTGTTCAGAACATGGACAAATATGTCACCAGACAGGAATATGACGATTTAAAGGGCAAATATGAAATTATCATAAACCGATTAAATTCTTTTTCTGAACCTGTTAGAGCTAATACCACACAGGAATCAGCAGCCAAGGGAGGAAATGCAGATGAGTAATCCATTATTTAACGTGCTTGGTGGTGGAATGCCACAGGGAAACGGACCAATGCAGATGATACAGCAGTTTATGCAGTTTAAACAGAATTTTAAGGGAGACCCGAAAGCAGAAGTTGAGAAGATGTTACAGTCTGGACGAATTTCCCAGCAACAGCTTAATCAGGTTCAGCAGATGGCAGGACAGTTCCAGCACATGTTGAAAGGAATGAAATAGTACATTACAATCTGGCCAGATTGATGTAAATACACAAAAAGGAGATTATAACTATGGATGGAAATTATAGCTTAGCAGATATTGCCGCTGCTACTGGAAACGGTAGAAATAATGACGGTATGTTTGGCGGAGATGGTAGCTGGTGGATTATTGTTTTATGACGGCAGAATGATGCCAGATTACGACAGAGGCAGTTCTTATGCCAGACGTGGCGAACATTATGTCAGAGGACATTACAGTCGCTCTGACGGACGAGATGCTTATGATGACTATATGATGCAGAAGCAGAGCTATCGTTCCGGCAAATCTGAGGACTGCAAAAGAAAGATGCTTGCCGCCCTGGAAGAACACCTTGACGAGCTTACTACAGAAATGAGTGATATGTCCAAGGACGCAGAGTGCCGGGAAGAACGTGATCTTGTCAAGAGATACGTGGAAAAGCTCCGGGATATGCTCTAATTGGCTAAAACATGTACCACAACTTTTGGGAGTTCCTGTGGTAAAATGTATTCATAAGGAAGATTCGTAAGTGGTTGCCGCCACTTGACATAGACATTTTTCATTGACTCCTCCTTTCTTGGGTGCGTGTCCTTAATAGAAAATGCAGTGTTTAGCCAACACAAGATGCATGAGGTTGAAAAGCGGATGCAATTTCCGACACGTACCATTGCCGTTAGTGCATGACGGCATACCCTCCTTGTGAGCATATAACTGAACAGTGGAATTCAACCCGTGCAGAGGTGCGCGACCGTATAGGCGGTGTTGACGTAGCCCAAAACGTCTCGTGTTTAGGCATAGCACGTAAAATACCTTGCTAACCCGGAAATCCGGGTTATATGGAATGTAGCTCAGTGGTAGAGCAACTTACATATAGCGTGCCAGAGGTTCGATTCCTTTCATTCCATTATAGGTTTATCCTTATCCTGTGGACTGGAATTTAATCCAAATAGTCCCGAAAAGGTGTCTTCTGGGAAAGCGGCAACTATTGGCGGTGTTGCGGCGGGCTGTAAATCCGTTCCCTTGCGGTAAACATTATAGGTTCAATTCCTATCTTTCCCATTATTCGGTTAGAATTATGCTGTTTGCTTGCAGACGGTCTATGATTCAGCTGAATTTGCATAGAAGCAGTTGTGCAGAAACCAATGATATCAATGGAAGAACAGAAACTACTTGCGACTATGCTCAAACAACCCATGGGAAAAGGTTATTGCTTATCCTGTTGACTGGAGGCCGGTCCGAAAAGCATAATGGAATGTATCTCAGTTGGGAGAGCGGAGGACGCATAGTCCTTGACGTCGGTGGTTCGAGTCCACCCTTTCCGATTACCCTGCCAGTGGTCCAACTGGCTTAATCCACTTACCTGCGGCGGCAGGTCAATAAACACGACCAGGAGGATATATATGCAGAAACTTATTGACACATTAAAATCATTTGGAATCGAAATCCCGGAGGACAAACAGGCAGATGTGAAGAAAGCACTCTCTGAGCATTACAAAAATGCCAAAGAAGTAGCAAAAACCCTGTCAAAAGTTGAGGGAGAGCGTGACGACTGGAAAGAACGCGCTGAGACAGCAGAAGAAACCTTAAAAAGTTTTGACGGTATCGACCCGGCAAATGTCAAAAGCGAGTTAGAGACTTGGAAACAGAAAGCGGCAGATGCAGAGAAAGAATTCAATGCAAAAATCTACGATCGTGATTTCTCAGATGCGCTCAAAGTGGCACTCGATGATGTTAAGTTTTCCAGCGAAGCTGCAAAGAAATCAGTCATGGCAGACATCAAAGAAGCAGGATTAAAGCTGAAAGACGGTAAAATCCTCGGACTGAACGACCTGATTGAGCAGATGAAACAGTCTGACGCATCCGCTTTTGTAGATGAATCTCAGCAGCAGGCTCAGCAGAATCAGGCAAGATTTACCACTCACGTTGGACAGCAGCAGACACCGGGAAGCATGACAAAAAAAGATATTGAAGCAATCAAAGACCCGTCCGAGAGACAGGCAGCAATTGCTCAGAATATCCAGTTATTCCAGTGATTTTTACACCGACTATACGCCAGAGTATAGCCGCTAACCCAATACCTTAAAAATTATGGGTAGAAAGGATTTTTTTTATATGGCAGCAAAAGCTAATCTTATTATGACAAATGATATCCAGGTCACAGCACGTGAGATTGATTTTGTTACCAGATTCGAGAGAAACTGGCAGCACTTACGTGACATTCTGGGAATCATGAGACCTATCAAAAAACAGCCGGGCGCTGTACTCAAGTCTAAGTATGCAGAAGGTACTTTACAGAGTGGAAATGTTGGCGAGGGTGAGGAAATCCCTTACAGCAAGTTTACTGTAAAAGAAAAGACCTATGCGGAAATGACTATCGAGAAATACGCAAAGGCTGTATCTATCGAAGCAATCAAGGATCACGGTTATGAGAATGCTGTTCAGATGACTGACGATGAGTTCCTTTTCCAGCTTCAGACTGATGTTACCGGCAGATTTTACGACTATCTGAAAACCGGCACACTTACTTCCACAGAAACAACATTTCAGATGGCTCTGGCAATGGCTAAAGGCCGTGTTGAGAACAAATTTAAACAGATGCACAGAAATGTGACTGGCGTTGTTGGATTTGTGAATATTCTGGACGTATATGAATACCTTGGAGCAGCTGAGATCACTATTCAGAATCAGTTCGGATTCCAGTACATGAAAGACTTTATGGGATTCAATACAATCTTCCTGTTATCTGACAGCGAGATTCCGAGAGGACAGGTTATTGCTACCCCTGTCGAGAATATCGTACTTTACTATGTTGACCCGAATGAGTCTGACTTTGCAAGAGCAGGCCTTGTATACACTGTATCTGGCGAGACAAACCTGATCGGATTCCATACACAGGGCAACTACCACACCGCAGTGTCCGAAGCGTTTGCGGTTATGGGGCTTACTCTTTTTGCAGAGTACATTGATGCAATCGCAGTAATTACCATTGACGAAACACCAACGCTCGGCACTCTGACAGTAACATCTGCGGCAGGAACAGCAACTGGTGATACAAAAATCACTGTAAATCCGGCTAAGGAAAATGCTGGCAATGTGTACAAATACAAAGTTGCGGCAGACGCAGTAACTGTCGGATATGGTCAGAACCTCAGAAACTGGACTTCTTGGGACGGAAAAGCTGACATCAAGGCAGCAACCGGACAGAAGATTACAGTGGTTGAGTGTGACGGAACATACAAGGCGCTGAATGCCGGAAGTGTAAACGCAACAGCAAAATCATAAATGTAGGAGGTAACTGGCATGACTTATGCAGATTATGAATTTTACACAACTTCATATTTCGGTTCAGTCGTGCCAGAAACCGACTTTTCACGACTGGCGGAAAAAGCCAGCGATTTTGTGGACACAATGACATTTGACAGACTGGTGGACGGACTGCCAGCAAACGAACGCTCACAGAAGCGTATCAAAAAAGCGGTCTGTTCACTAGCTGAATTAATGTATCAGATTGAGCTTGCTGAAAAGAATGCTACTAATGCCGCTGTGAGCGGTACGTCAATCGCAATTGGACCCGGTGGTAGCACGACAGGCATTGTAACATCTGTATCATCCGGCAGCGAATCCATCTCTTACGCAACGCCTCAGCAGATTGGAGCGAGCGCAAAAGAGTGGAGCGCAGTATATGCCGCCGCCGGAGATGCACAGAAAACAAACGACTTGCTCTTAAAGACAGCTTTACCGCTTCTGATGGGAGTAAAGACGGATGAAGGGATACCGATTTTATATGCAGGATTTTAAGGTTAATATCTTAGGCTCCGAATGGAACGTGAAGTTCGGGAGCGAGAAAAAATATCCGAATCTGACAAATGTAGATGGCTATACTGATTTATCAATACGGGAAATTGTGGTTGATGATATGGAGGCATCGCAGGGGCAGATTGGAGTAAAGGCAGACCTTGAAAGCTATCAGAAGCAGGTTGTTAGACACGAAATCATTCATGCGTTTTTGCTTGAGTCTGGGCTTGATTCCAATTCGAACAGTGCTAGCAGTTGGGCTGTGAATGAAGAAATGGTCGACTGGTTTGCTATTCAGTCACCAAAAATTTTTAAAGTATTCAATGAACTTAAATTAATGTGAATATCAGTATTGTATGCAGGAGTGTGATAGAAATGATGGAATTAAAACAGACAGTTGAAATGATGAACAGTGCAGATTACAAGGAACGCTTTAAGGCAGAGCATATGCAGGTGGTTATTCGATATAAGAAACTTGCGAATATGCTTGAAAAGTGGGACAAAGGAGAACTCACATTTACTCCTGCTTGTCCGAGAAGCACTTACAATATGCAGATAAGAGCAATGACGGATTATATTGCTGTTCTGGAAGCAAGGGCAGTTATGGAAAAAGTTGATTTGGAGGTATGATTATGGACATTGCAACATTAGGCTCATGTATTGCAATCGTTATGATTTGCTACATCGTAGGAATGGGCTGCAAAGCATCAAAAAGAATCTCTGATGAATGGATTCCAGTAATCATGGCGGTTATTGGTGGAATTCTCGGAGCTGTCGGAATGGGAGTTATCCCAGATTTCCCGGCAACGGATTATATCACAGCAGTTGCGGTCGGTATGTTTAACGGACTGTCGGCAACTGGTGTGAATCAGGTTATTAAGCAGACAGTGCAGAAAGAATAATGGCAAATCGGGAAACCAGTATAGCTTACGAAAATCTAAACCGCCGTATCTTCCCTGGCGTCGGAGAATATGGCATACCGCAAATAGAACCGGAGATATTTGAGGGTAACTGTGAATTTGTCGGTTTTAATTATGCCAGAGGGAAATGCAGTAATCCAGAAGAGAAAGCTGTTCATTTCTTTTTAGATGATTACCAATTCGATGCACTATGGAGAAATCCAGACAGATATGCGGATAAGCTGAGCAAATTCCGGTACATTCTAACACCGGATTTCAGCACCTACACCGATTTTCCTAAAGCTATCCAGATATACAACCATTACCGCAAATACTGGATAGGCGCATATCTCCAAGAGTACGGTTGCCGTGTGATTCCAACAATCTCATGGAGTACACCGGATTCTTACGATTGGTGTTTCGATGGGGAACCGGAGGGCGGCACGGTGGCGGTATCTTCTGTTGGGTGTATGAACGGTAAGGGCAAAAAGTGCCTATTCTTATCTGGCTATAATGCCATGATCGAACGGTTACATCCGGAAAGCATTATCTTCTACGGTAAAGTACCAGAAGAATGCAAAGGTAATATTGTTAGAATTAAAGCATTTCACGAAAGATTTTCAAAAGCAATATGTGAAGGATAGGAGGGTATCATGTACGAAAAAACGGTGACGATTTTTGATTATTACGAATCAGCCACGACAGGAGATGCGTACTGGTATCCTCATATACTATCCGGTGTTGACCTCATTACGGACAAGGGGGCAATCCTCAAAAAGTACGGACCAGACGCAGCCGACAACGCACAGTTACACATCCGTTATGCTGTCCAGAACGGCGATATAACCATTACTGACAGGGGCGGCAAGATTCTCCCGTATGTACCGCCTAAAGAGTGGAAAAGGCAGATTAACAACGCTCTGGAAGACACTATCACATTTTCAGATGAGTCGTTTTTCTGGGAGGGTGAGTGGACTGGCGGAACGGTATCTGACAGTGATTATCGGAACGGATTCTACCAGTACATGAACGAGAACAGGGATAACGTGTTTAAGATCACCAGCGTGGGCGGTCCATATACGCTGATTCCACATTTTGAGATTCTGGGTAAGTAATATGAGTAAAATTCATCATTTCAAAGGATTCTCCGTGGTCGATGGAGATATGAAAATCAAGTTAAATATGGATAGATTTTCCAAACAGTACCAAGAAGCCCAGTACCTTCTTGATGGAATGGTTATGGACAGTATGGTTCCGTTTATGCCGATGATTACAGGGGACTTTATCAACCGAACAAGAGTTGAGAGTATATCCTTGCAAGGAACTGGGAAAGTATGTGCGGCGGCGGCCCCTTATGGGCGTTTTCTGTACGAAGGAAAAGGAATGGTCGATGAAGCAACTGGAAGTCCCTACGCAAGACGTGGAGCAAAGAAAGTCCTTGTCAGTCAGTTCTCTGGTCGGACAGCCGCAAAGGAGAATCTTGAATACACTAAACAGGCACACCCGCGGGTACAGGCAAAGTGGTTCGATGCCGCTAAACGACAATACGGCATCACATGGATTCGCAAAGTAAAAGCACAGGCAGGAGGTGGTAGACATGGCGGATAAACCTATCGGAAAAGATGCAACTGGATATGAGATTCTGACAGATGCCATGAAAGCACTTCTGAACCAGTATCCAGGACTGTACGAAAATGAAACAATCAAGTTTGAGGAACTCGGCAAAGAATCGGGAATTGCGTTTTCGGCAGATAACGGGGCGCTGATCTATTCAGAAAAAGAAGATGTCTGCGGAACGATGCATCAGGTATGCCAGTACCCATTTTATGTAGTATACCGAACAGCATCCGACAAAGAACGGCAGAAGCTATCTGTTCAGAAGTTTCTGGATAGTCTCGGTAAATGGATATGCCGGGAACCAGTTATTATAAATGGTTCTGAGACACGCTTAAATGCGTTTCCTGAGCTTTCACAGGGGCGAGTAATAAAACGTATCACCCGTGATAACTCCTATGGTTTAGAGCCACAGGAGAATGGCGTACAGGATTGGTTATTGCCGTTATCGGTACGCTATGAAAACACTTATGAAGTAATATAACAAGTAACAACCGGCTATCAATTGGAGATAGTCGCTAACCTACACAGCCTTTCAAAAATTATAGGCAGAAAGGACATTTCTATGGCAGTTACAGGCAAGATTGACCGTAAATATATGGCTCATTATATCGATGCAGGTTCCCTCTGCGGAGGACTGACACCGAAATATGAGCGTCTTGGAAAGGATCTGGAAGAGTACAATGTCGAACTCAATCCAGATACTGAAACATCTAAAAACATTCTTGGAGAATCCACATTCAAACATAACGGCTACGAAGTTTCTTCTGATGCTGATCCGTTCTATGCAGACACCACTTCTGATCTGTTCACAGCGTTACAGAAGATTGTAGATGGACGTCTCAAAGACGACAACCTCAAAACAAAAGCAGTTGAAGTTCATCTCTGGACAGAAGCTACGGCAGGCAAGTATGAAGCATATCAGCAGGATTGCTACGTTGTTCCAACCTCCTACGGCGGCGATACATCCGGTTATCAGATTCCGTTTACCGTCAACTATACCGGCGAACGTGTAAAAGGAAAGTTTGATATCAGTTCCGGCTCATTTACAGCTGACAGCGAATAAGCACATATACAAGGAGACACGCTAAATGGCAAAAGTAATTAATACAAAAATTGATGATGGAATTCTCGTTTTTACATTCACAAATAACGAAGACGAAGTCTTTTCTTCTTTCAAGCTGAACCCGACTGATATCAATGTGGTAGCACGTGCAGAGGAGATGGAAGAATACTTCGAACAGCTTAAAGATTCCATTCAGAAGGTCGCTTCCGGTAAAGAAATGGCAGAACTGAATAAACAGATTGAGGACAAAATCAACTATCTGCTCGGATATGAAGCATCAAAAGACCTGTTTAAAGAACCAATCACAGCAACTACTGTTTTCAGAAATGGCCAGGTTTTCGCTTATATCGTTCTGGATAAAATCGCAGAAGCAATTGCGCCGGAGATTGAAAAGAGAAAAAAGAAAATGCAGGCAGCAGTCAATAAGTATACAGAGAAGTATACAAAATGACCGCCTATGAGCTTCCCACCTCACTCAACATAAGTGGGGTGGATTTTTCTATCAGGACAGATTTTCGAGCGATCATTGATATTCTCATAGCCATGAACGACCCAGAGCTGGATGAGCAGGCAAAAGCAGTCGTTATGTTACAGATTCTGTTCGAGGACTGGCAGAGTATACCGACTGAGAGTCTGGATGAAGCTTGTCAGAAAGCATCGGAGTTCATAGACTGCGGACAGTCGGACGATAATCCGAACCACCCAAAACCTCGCTTAATGGACTGGGAGCAAGACGGAGATATGATCGTTCCGGCGGTAAACAAGGTTGCCGGTAAAGAAATCAGAGCAGTGCCTTATATGCACTGGTGGACGTTCTTCGGGTACTTCATGGAATCCGGCGAGTGTCTGTTTAACACGGTTGTTGGAATCCGCTCTAAAAAGGCAAAGGGCGAACGCCTGGATAAATGGGAAAAGAAATTCTATCAGGAAAATAAAAACACAATTGACATAAAAACACGTCTCAGCGACGAGGAGCAAGCGTATAAAGATGCGCTGAATGAGATGTTGAACCTCAAATAGTTAGGAGGTGAACGCATGGCTGCTGATGGCTCAGTCATTATTGATACCAGGATGGATACAAACGGTGTCCAAAAAGGCGTATCAGCTATAAAACAGTCATTTAACGGCCTTGGAAGCACTGTAAAAAGAATCGGCCTGCTGATTGGTGGGGCGTTTGCGGTTGGCAAGTTAGCGCAGTTTGGAAAAGAATGCGTGGAACTTGGCTCTGATCTGGCAGAAGTACAGAACGTGGTCGATGTTACATTTACAACCATGTCCGACAAAGTAAATGAATTCGCAAAGAATGCTATGACCTCAGCCGGACTGTCAGAGACAATGGCAAAAAGATATGTCGGCACGTTCGGAGCAATGTCTAAGTCGTTCGGATTCTCGGAACAGCAGGCTTACGATATGTCAACGGCTCTGACACAGCTGACTGGTGATGTGGCATCATTCTATAACATCAGTCAGGACTTGGCTTACATCAAGCTGAAATCAGTGTTTACAGGTGAGACCGAGACATTGAAAGATCTCGGCGTGGTAATGACCCAGACTGCCCTCGACCAGTATGCGCTTGCAAACGGCTATGGCAAAACCACGTCTGAAATGACTGAACAGGAGAAAGTTGCTCTCCGCCTGGCTTTTGTACAGAAACAGTTATCGGCTGCATCTGGAGACTTCATCCGTACTTCTGACAGCTGGGCGAACCAGGTGCGAGTTATGCAGTTACAGTTACAGTCACTCAAAGCAACAGTCGGACAGGGACTGATTAATATTTTTGCGCCTGTTCTGAAAGTTATTAATATCTTGCTAGGTAAACTGGCAACTCTGGCGAATGCATTCAAAAGTTTTACGGAGCTTATCACCGGCAAGAAATCATCAGGCCAGACAAGTGGAAGTGGAGCAGGCCTCACAGGCGATGCAAGTGGCGTGCAGGATACGGCAGACGCTTATGGACAGGCGGCAGACAACGCCGGTAAGCTAGCAGATTCTACAGAAGACGTAGCCGATGCGACAAAAGACGCGGCTAAAGCGGCGAATGGATATCTTAATCCGCTCGATGAGATTAGCAGATATTCTTCTCAGACTGCAACTTCTATTTCCTCTCCATCTGCCGGAAAAGGAACCGGAGGAACATCCGGCGACCTTGATGGAACCGTTGGGAATGTAGACTATGGAAATCTGGCAAAAGGTGAAGATACTCTCTCAAAAATGAGTCCGGTTCTTGATGGAATCGTTAAGCGTTTTAAAGAACTTGCAGGCCTTTTCAAAAAAGGCTTCTGGGAGGGCCTTGGCGATTATAAGCCTGTGCTGAAAGATCTTAAAAAGAACATAAATTCGATAAAAAAGTCTTTAAAGAACATATTCACTGATCCGGCTGTTTTAAATGCATCAAGCAAGTTTGCTGATTCATTAGCATTGAATTTGGGAAAAATAACCGGTTCTATAGCAAGAATTGGGCTGACTATAGCGCAGAACCTTGTCGGTGGAATAGCAAAATACTTATCTCAAAATACGGACAGGATAAAAAAATATATCGTTGATATGTTTAACATCGGAACGGATATCTCAGATATCATCGGAAACTTTTCAGTTGCTTTTGCAGATGTTTTTTCTGTTTTTGGAGGAGAGACGGCGCAACAGCTGACAGCTGACATTATCGGAATTTTCGCTCAGATTGAAATGACCGCTACAGAGCTTTGTGCTAAGTTAGGCCGGGATATGCTGAACATGATTGCAAAACCGTTCATCGATAACAAAGATCTCTTGAAAAGTGCTATCGAAGGATCACTGAAAGTCGTTGAAACCGTAACAAGCGGCATCCTTTCAACGATACAGACGCTTGGCGATCTGATACAGAAACTCTATGACGAGCATTTAAAACCGTTTTTTGACTCAATTGCAAACGGAATCTCAAGCATATCAAAAACAACGCTGACTGTATATAACACATACATTCTTCCGGTTTTACAAGGATTAGCGGACAAGCTGAAAGGCTTAATGACAGGTACACTCGGCGAAACGCTTGCAAAAATTGAAACATTCTTGGGGAAAATTATTGATGTTCTTAAACTCCTCTGGGAAAACATATTAGTACCGCTTATAAACTGGATTATAGCAAATGTCGTTCCGGTACTTGCTAAGATTGCGGATATGATAGGCACAAAAGTCATAAACATCGTAAAAACGCTCATAAAAGTGATCGGCGACATAGTTGACGTGTTGAGCGGAGTGATTGACTTCATAGTCGGCGTGTATACCGGCGACTGGGAAAAAGCATGGAACGGTGTAAAAGGCATCGCAGAAGGCGTCTGGAATCTGATTAAGGACATTATCCTCGGCGTTTGGGAAACTATTAAATCTGAAACTCAGGGAGCATTGGACATTGTAAAAGGCGCTATTGAGCTTGTTTTTAATGCTATCAAGTCAATAGTGTTCACAGCCTGGAACTACGTAAAAACCTGTACCACAAACGCTCTGGGCGCATTAAAGACTACGGTATCAACCGGATTTAATGCAATTAGAACCAAAATTTCAAAAACATGGAGCAGTGTGAAAACTAAAACACTTCAAATTTGGGACAGCATCTCTACAGTTCTTTTTGGAAAATTGGAAAAAATAAAAAGTGCTATAGTTGATAAATTCACTTCGGCAAAAGACACTGTTGTAAGCGTTTTTGAAGGCATAAAAGACACAATTAAAAACACGCTTAATAGCGTGATCGAAATTGTTAATGGCGCTATTGGGACCGTTAACAGTGCCATTGGCGGCATTGAATCAGCATTTTCGTTTGGGCCTTGGAAGATTCCGACTCCGTTTGGCTCAAAAACCATCGGATTCAAAGCAAGCTTTCCTCGGGTACCAACGGTCCCATATCTGGCGAAAGGCGCAGTCATTCCGCCTCGAAGTGAATTCCTTGCAGTTCTGGGCGATCAGAAGCAGGGCAACAATATCGAGACACCGGAAGCTCTGCTCAGAAAGATTGTCCGGGAAGAAACAGCAGGACGGCAGGCAGGCGGTGGAAACTACAGATTTACAGCTCAGATCAATCGCAGAACCCTGTTTGACGAGATGATGAAAGAAGCGCAGATGAGACGAGATACAAGCGGCAGAAACCCGTTTGAGATGGCGTAGAAAGGAGAGCGTTATGGAAAAATATAAAATCAACGGAACAGTAATCTGGCAACCGGACAAAGACCTTGCGCTCTCCTTTGCCACGACTTACACGGAATCAAGTCAGAGGACGCAGTACGGTGTAGGCTACTTTACGCCGATGTTTACTGTTGAGCAGTATACATACAAGGCCAGTGATATCCCGATGGCAGAAGCGACTAAAATCTTACAGATGATAGCGAAAGGATATAAATTTACACTTCATTACTTCTCACCATATTACGGCACTTGGCGAGATGCTCCGTTTTATGTCGGCCAGACGCAAAACATAGCTATCGGAGAATTATCAGATGATAGAAAGATACTATCATCGTTAGAATTTAACATGACGGGGGTGAATCCACTGTGATTAACGTAAGTAATGCATTTAGAGAAAAACTAGAAGCTGGTGAATCAGTTAGAATGATGGTGGATATCACCTTTCCTGACGGAACGAAAAAGACTATTAATGAAGAGATCATGAACGGCGACAACGGGTTTACTGACTGTGCAGAAAGTAGTAGCTTTCCAGTTGGAACATCTGTTTGTAAAACGCTGACATTGAACATTAATAACTATGAAGAGCAGTGGAAAGAATATGATTTTTACAGTGCAAAAATTCATGCATATCTAAAAATCAATAGTCTTGCAGAAAAGATTGACAAAGGAATCTATACAGTAACTACGCCTGAGCAATATTCAGACATCATCACTATCACGGCTCTGGACGATATGTACAAAGCAAATAAAGCGTATACCAGCGGCCTTAAGCTCCCTCAGTCCCTTATAAACCTTGTCAGGGACGCCTGTGAGACTATCGGAATAGGCATGAATCTAACTATGTCACATGGCGATATTATAATAAGAAGCATTCCGGATAACATGACATTCCGTCAACTGTTTGGGTATGCAGCTATGGTTGAATCTGCAAACGCCAGAATTGACTATTCTGGAAATCTCGGATTCATAAAATGGGATTTTGAAAAAGCAGATATTCCTGATTTGAAAAACTATGGAAACCCACCTGCGCTTTCCAGTGACGATATTATTATTACCGGAATCAGAGTCAAAAACGGACAGTCCAATGATGATACAGATTCTGAATATTCTGGAATGTACGGAAAAGAGGGGTATCTTCTTGAGCTTGAGAACGAACTGATTGATTCTGACCAGCTCGAAACAGTAGCAAGCATCATCGGTGAACAGATCGTAGGAGCACGATTCCGAAATCTCGAGGGTGATCTGGTATACAACCCGTTAGTTGAATTCGGAGATATGGTATATACTTATGACCGCTTAGGTAACAAGTACCTTACTCCGCTGACGGATGTATCTGGCAACGTGGGCGGTCTGACTACAGTTAAGACTCAGGCTGATGATCCGATTCGGGGCAGCAGTGACTACTACAGCGAAGGAACGAAGGCTATAGTGGCAGCACGTCAGATGGTGAAAAAAGAAACATCTGCAAGGGAAGAAGCTGTTAAACGGTTGGAACAAAAGATAAGCGATACAAATGCAAGTGGAATGTTCTGTACAGATGTTAAACAAGAAGATGGAAGCACTATTCGGTATCTACACGACAAGCCTACACTAAAAGAATCATCTAATGTTATTAAAGTTACATCCGAAGCGATCGGAATCAGCAATGATGGAGGCAAAACATATCCATACGGTATAACCCTTGACGGAGAGACTATCACGAGACTTTTATATGCGGAGGGTATTAACGCTGACTATATTAATGCCGGAACAATCCTGGTAAAAGATAAAGATAAAAATGTAGTTTTTGAAGCCGACATGGACGCCGGATCAGTATATATCAGCGGAAACGTGCAGATCGGCGGTGGAAAAACACTCGATGAGACATTAAAAGAGTTCTCTGCTTCTGCGAAGAACATGACTATTCAGCTGAGTAATGAGTACCAGGGGATTCCTGTTGATTCTGATGGGAATTATAGCAGCTTTCCAGAATGTTCAACTCAGGCTACGGTGATGTACGGCGCACAGGATATCACGGAGAACTGTTCGTACACTATAACCGAATCTCAGAACATCTCGGGATCCTGGGACGAAGTTGAACATACGTATACAGTTGAAAGCTTAACTGCCGATAGCGGATGGGTTGATATAAGGGCTACCTATCTGGAAAATTTGTCGATTTCAAAGCGATTCACGATAGCTAAGCAGTACGCTGGAGAACAGGGTACAGCCGGAAGAACATATTTTATAAATGCCGATGCTGACATTTTGCTGATGGGGGCTGACAAGAAGATTACTCCGAATATTCTGAACTTGAGGCCTTACTATAGAGATGGTCAGGAAGATGCTAAAAACTTTTATGCCTGGTGGACTATCGAAAAAAGTGTTGATAATGGCTCTTCCTGGGAAGATATAAGCACATACAGCACCTCGATGAAGCTGATCCAGATTCAGCTGAATACGCTGTCTCTTGAAGCACATGACATGATAAGGGTCAGCGCTTATGCCGATAAAGAAAAAACTATACTGTGTGATCAGCAGACGTTCCCGGTAGCACTTGACGTTTCTGCTTTATCTCAGAAAGATATTGTAAAAATTCTGTCTAATAACGGAGTTTGGAAAGGACTATACTATCTGAACAATGAGCTGTATGTGTCTTTCAATGCGGCGCTCGGAGGAACACTGACACTCGGTGGACAGAACAACGGGAACGGGCTTCTGATCCTCCTTGACGACGAAGGGGTGGAGATAGGCCGGATGTCGTCCGGAGGAACGTCGTTTCGAAATTCTGATAACAACATAGTCATAAGAATTAATAAGAGCGGAATGTTCTTCTATGATTCGACTGGTCAAAAAAGAAAAGTGCTTACTAACAGTTCCGGCATCACTATGTATACGGATTATACAGACGCAAACAACTGGAAAGCTTTAAAAATCGGCAAGTACGGAATTTATGCAGCAGAAAAGAGCGGCGGAGTGGAAGATCTCTGGATGGAGGGTGATACCAGCCATCAATGGGATGGATATATTCTAAGATTTTTGAATGATGTAGTTCGTTTAAATGCAAATGTAGTATATACAGACGGTTGTTCGATGGGAAAGAACCTGACTACATCGGGAACTCTTTCAGTATCTGGTGACACTGGCCTTAAAGGAGATGCTTACGTAGCTGGAAACTTTTCGTTCAGAGACTATAAAGAAGAAGAAGCCAATACAAGCACAAGAAGAAGACCCGTATCATCGGCAAGCGCCGCATTGAACAGGGTAGCTTATCTGTCATCGGCAACACGATCAAATAAAGCCGCATTGACGGTATCGGCCCAGTGGGGTTCGAGTAACTATACTACAAACACTTTATATAACGATTCTGCTTCCGATATCCGATTAAAAGAGAATGTTTTAGACTGCGAAATTAATGCTCTTGATGCGGTCTGCAAAATGCCGGTATGCTCATTCGACTGGAAAGAAACCGGCGTCCATCAGCCGCTCGGACTTGTTGCAGATGATATTGAAAAAATAGATCCGTTACTGGCGCTAGGCGGTGGTGAGAACGAAGATGGAAGCATGAATGTTAAGCAGATTGACAGACTTCTTCTGACCGAATATGCAATTAAAGCAATTCAGGAACTGTCAGCTGTGGTCAAAAAGCAAGGTGACAAAATTAGAGAATTGGAGGGAAAATTGGATGGAATTAAAGGGAATTGACGTATCATCTAATCAGGGGAAACCAGACTGGGCGAAAGTTGCTAAATCCGGTATAAAGTTCGCAATCTTGAGGGTACATCAGAGGGGCGGTATTGACAGCTCGTTCGAATACAACTACAAGGGATGTAAAAGCAACGTAATCCTTGTCGGTGGATACAAGTATTCATACGCTCTAACACCGGCACAGGCGATTGACGAAGCGGAAGATGTGATTGCTGCACTGAACGGGCGAGGACTGGACTTTCCGGTATTCTACGACCTTGAGTGGTCTAATCAACGAAAACTCGGTAAACAGGCGATCGAAAACATTGCAGTCGCATTTCTGACTAGAATGAAGAAAGCTGGTTATAAGGTCGGTATCTACTGCAACTACGACTGGTATAAGAACTGCTTGTCAAACGCTCTGAAGCAGTACGAATGTTGGATTGCGAACTATCCCAAAAAAGAACTGGATAACGGAATATTACAGGAAAGGCTGAGAGTTCCGGTCGGTGTAGGATGGCAGTATTCGGAACACGGAAAAGTATCCGGTATCAGCGGCAACGTGGACATGGATGTATTCTACAAGGACTATAGAGGAGCGACACAGAAAGGAGAAACAACAATGGTAAAAATCAGTAACTGCGGACATGACGAAAACGGAAGATATGCAGGTGGGAAAGCAGGAGATCAGACTGGTACGGAATATCAGATCATGAACTGGTACAGCAGACCGTGGCTCTGTGTCCTGAGATTCAATGACGCGAAAATCGCAGCCATGATCGCAGCCATGGCGACAAAAGCAGCGCAAAACAATCTCATTGGGTACGATCAGGGTACTGCCGGAAACAGCAATGACCGGTATTCGTTCTGGCAGCACTTAAAGGCAAGCAACTACGATCCGGCGCAGATCACGGTAGCTTGTGAATCTGATTGCAGCGCGAGCACAGCAGCTATCGTCAAAGGGGCTGGGTATCGTTTAAATAACGCAAAACTCAAAGCAGTCAGTATCTATCTGACGACGCGAAACATGAGGGCAGCGATGAAAACCGCTGGTGCGAAAGTATTGACGGATAGTAAGTATCTGACATCCGGTGACTATTTAAAGGCAGGAGATATCCTTCTGAATGATAACCACCACGTGGCTATCGCTGTTACCACCGGTGTAAAAGTAAGTACGCCTTCAACCACGCTCACCGGTACCTTCCAGACAAGGCTTCCGATTCTGAGAAAGGGCAGCTCTGGAACAGCAGTGGCAATGCTTCAGGCAATGCTGGGTGTAGAAGTTGACGGACAGTTTGGGAACGATACATATAATTCCCTCAAAGTTTTTCAGAAAAATACCGGTGTAACTGCAAATGGAACTTGCGGCATTGATACCTGGAAGAGAGTGGTTGAGCACATGAAAGCAAATACTAAGTGACAAATTAAGCCCCTCGGAGTCAATCCTTGGGGCTTTTTCCTTTTCTGCATTTTTCAATTCTTAGTGCATTTTCGGACCTGTTTTCCATGTATGCCGGACGTGTTCTTGGAAGATACGCCATAACCGTGCTCACTGCAAATCCTGTAATGGTTGAAATCTCACTGGCGCTTTTCCCACGATAATGCAGATTTATGATAGTCGCTTGCGTTTCATTGACTATGATTCCTTCCGTAGAAAGCGTTTTCGCTATTCTTTGCCAGTTATATCCGGTAAGCTTGTGAATGCCGGTCAGCGTCTGACTTTCTTCATAAGCTTTCAGTATCTTTTGCGTTGGTATTTGCATCATTTTTAACTCTCGCATCCTCCTTAACAGCTCTCTCGAGGAGTTGCCTTACATATTCGGGGCACTGACTTTTTCCAGATTCCCAGTTTTCAAGCGTCCGGACCGGTATGTTGTACTGCTTAGAGAATGCTATTCGGGATTCGTCAAGCAGTGCACGCATCTCAGCTACTTGCATCTTCTGCTCTTGAAGATAGATACGGATATCGGCGTTGAAGTTGATATCGCCAACACCGGTTTTATACCTTTTGCATTTACAAGGTATAATAAGTGTGATATGTTTTTCGGCACAGTTTGCGTACTCGTATATTTTTTCATCGATTATGACATGTTCCGGGTATTCTATAACTGTCGTACCATCGTCAGAGAATACGTCAGCGAAAATGTGGATAAGATTATCGGCAGCCTCCTGCAAAGAATCTCCGAAGAAATCAAAATATCCTCCAGCTCCCCCTCCATGCGTGTAGCATTCTCCATAATTTCTCAATTTCGACATCTTTGAATCGTCAACACTAATAGTCCATTTTCCCATCTCGTTTTCCTCCTTTTTAAATCAAAATTCGTACTCTTCCATGAATCTGTCAATAGCCGGCACGTACATTCTGGCGTGTCCATCCATGTAATGTGCTGCACGGCTTACACAGTCAATGTAGCCAACAGTTCTTCTTTTGTAGTCGTTGAAGTAGATTCTTTTGCATGATCCTTTTTGCCACAAGCTAATACTTACAACATTGTTATCTGCTTCCGGGACTGTCATTTCCATGCGCCCTTTGAAGATTTTCTTCTCTATTTTCTTGGCCTCCTCCCATGCTTTTCTCAGACCGGAGGAAATTGTCATTCCGGATTTTTTAACCAGCTCCCATGCTCTTTTCATAATGTTTGATAAGTTGTATTTTTTCATTTTGTTTTCCTCCGTTCCTTTGATGATTATATAATACCACCAATTTGGTGGTGTGTCAATAGAAAGTTTAACATTTTAATTGATTTTTCTTTTTAAATAAGGTATACTTTCAATAGTCGCACAGGGATTGAACTTATGATGTATAGCACCCCGTGTGGCTAGCACAAGTTGATAGTGCAGACTGATTTCGCCGTGCATTGATGAAAGAGCTGTATGTCCCAATTCAGGGGCTGTTAGCAGCGGCACGAGTGGACAGTCAGGAAGAGAGTTGGGCATAAAAACCCGACTCTCTTTTTTGCGTCAAATTACGACATTTTAATAAGATATAGATTTACACGGTTAGTCACAAATTAGTCACAAACAAAGTCTGAAAACCCGCATAAACAAAGGATTCTTGAAGATTTTCATTAAAATTAGATTATAGAAAATGTCTTTGCGGAATCCCTTGTAAAATGCGGAAAAGCCAGCAAAATCAAGGCTTTGCAGACTTTTGTTAGAGTGATTAAGACAGTTTAAAAGCGATAAAAACAGGAACGGTTAGTCACAGTTAGTCACAAATGGGACTTTTATTTTCTCTATTTCTTCCCGGAGTTCCTCCAGAGTTCTGTGGCCGTACACAGCGTTCGTGACATCGTTCCCGAATGAATGCCCCAGCATCCTCTTCCGGTCGTTCTCCCGGACGCCATATTTTTCGCACAAGGCAGAAAAGGTATGTCGGCAATCGTGCGGCGTGTGCTTCGGGTTGCCGGTTATATTCAAGCGTTCCAGTGTAGGGTAGAAGAGTTTATCCCTGTGATGCTTTTGCGTATACATTAGAAGCTTTCCTTGAGTTGCTAGTTTTGACTGGACAAAGCTATATACGGCTGAATGAATAGGTACAATCCTGTCTTTTCCGGCTTTTGTTTTAATACCGCCTTGATAATATTTTTCTTCGAGATTGATTGAAAGCTTTGATACTTCGCCAATCCTCCATCCAGAATAGCACATGATAAGAATGAGTTGTACTTCCGGATCATCGGCGTTATTCCAGAGGATTTGCAATTCCTCATCCGAAAAAGGTGTGCCGTGTTCCGTATCGTGAGGTGCATTGTTACGGACATAGAGAGCTTTATTTTCCGTGACGATCTCGGCATACATGGCGTACTTGTACATCTGCTTAAACAGTGTCAGTATCATCATTACGCTTTCTCTTTTAAGTGGGCAGGTATCTAATACCTCTTGCATGTCAGGAGCCTTTAAATCCTCAAATACGCGGTTGTGGAGTACCGTGCAGTTTAAATATCCGTTCCGGTATGCGCTCTTCGAGCTGTATGATAGTTTTGTTCCCTCAGGGAACTTCCATTTCATGAATTGCTCATATACCTCTGAGAACGTCAATTTGTGCGTTTCCGGGTGTCTTTCCTCTGCGCCCTTAAATGTATTGTAGTCTGACAGAATGCGTCCTATAAGGGCGTCTGCGTCCGTTGTAGGGGCAATCTCAAGCTCTTTTTCCATGCCTGGCTTGTACGTCCCGGCTTTGTAAGCTGTCAGGACTGCAAATCCTTTCAGATAGTCGTCAACGTAGCAGATCGCAGGTGGACGGACCACTTTTCCTGTTACGCCGTCAATTGTTGCCGGCGGATGCACTGCGTAGCAATTTCTTCGACCCTTGCCGAGATAGCGGATAGACCCGAAACTATTCGGCAATTTCGGGTATTTCTTTCTTTTTGCCATAATTTCCTCCTTGTATAAAAACAGCCCCTGCCGTTAAGCAGGAGCCGTGTTATCTACTCTATCTCGTCAATATCAAGAGAATATCCCAGCACTTCTCCGACATCTGTACATTTTCCTTTTAATGTAACGGTATCGCCTTTGGTAAGAGATGCTACCTTTGATTTTTGCTCGTCATTTTTGATATTGCACTGTACGCCAATGATTTCAAAATCGCCATCTGCCGTAAGATTTATGTATTCACCAGAAGCATCAATATTAGTAAGTTTTCCGGTGATCTCAAGATATTTACCTTTGTATTTATCAGATGCACCCATGGCGTTGCTATCAAGATCGGACATCATATCATTAACGGAAACAGCAGTATACTCGATCGGCGCAGCTTCTTCTTTTGGTTTAGTAGCAGTTTCTTTCTTTTCTGAAGAAGTAGCGGTTGCTGCGCTTTTATCTGATTCCGAATCACTTTCACCAGCTACAGCTCCGATGATAGCTCCGACAAGGATTATCAGCACAACCCATTTGAGTTTTCCGCCTTTTAATTTCTTTCGGCATTGCGGGCAGACCTTAGCATCTGCCGGAATCTCTGTTTTACAATACTTGCATTTCTTTGTTTTTTCTTCGCTCATGCTTTATTTCCCTCCAATGACGTAGTTTTCATATTTTTCTCTTATTTTCGCAAGTTCTCTTTGCCTGATCGGGACGATCGCGCCAGATACCATCGTAAAAAAATGGCTTACTTCGCTTACCTCGTCCATATTAACTATATAGCTCTGGTGGCAGCGCAAAAATCTTCCGTCAAGACTCTTTTCGATATCATTGAGCTTTCCTCGTTTCTTGTGTGATATTCCGCACGTGCAATGGATCATTATGTATTTGTTCTGGCTTTCGATGTATTCAATATGCCGGAATTCAGCTCTGTGAAAGTAGTCCTTGTTCTTGATAGTAAGCGTTTTTTCACGAATATTTTCAAGCGTCTGCTTAACAACTGAATACATTCTTCCATGCTCAGAGCCTTTAATGATGTAATGAACCGGCAGCACATCAAGTGCATCAAATACATATTCTTTGCGTTCTGTCCAAAAAGTGATATTTCCATAGTATCCGATTTTTCTTAATCTTTTGGCAATCTCTATGCCATTTTCTCCGTTAATGGAGACATCAAGAATTATTATGTCATACCATTCACCATCTGAAACATCGTCGATCAAAGGCTTTCCGCTGGTGTAGGTGGTTAATGTATATCCACCATCACCATGCTCTTTTAGATATCGGTCAATGCTATTTTTGAAAATCTCAATCCGTAAATTATCATCGTCACAAATCGCAATTTTCATGTAAATCATTCCCTTGTAAACATTGTTTTCGCCATTTGCAAAAAAAAGTGTTTAAATATGTTATTTTTATTATAGCATCGTTAAATTTAGTTGTAAATAGACGTTTTGAGGTGATTTATGAAATGAAAATAATCAAAAATATACTAATTATAATAGGAGCTGTGCTTTTGCTTAATTACATTGTTTATTTACCAATGTGTGTAGACGATTATATCCGTGAAGAGTCAGAAGTGTATTCTGTCCAAAATGCGTACAGATCTTCTACCCTACATAAGAATAGCGCCCATGAAATAAAGCAGACCATGCTGCCGTTTTTATTCGTCCTGCCGCTAAACAGAAAAGACTATATCTTTGATGTTACGAATAATTTCTATGCAATCATAAATATATCGGTGTATATCTGGCAGTTGCCAAGAGCAAACATTAGTGATATAATGGCATGAAACGAACTAATGTTCGGTTATATTTCCCGCAGCCGAACATATACTGTAGTGTAGATGGTAGTTGTGATAGGGAGGGTTATTTATGGATTATAAAGAAAAAATATTGTCACTTTTAGAAAAGGTCAAATCAGAAAATACATTGAAGCGTGTGTATAAATTGTTAGAATATCTATATCTGAAAGAAAAATAAAAAGAACGAGCCGAGGATTAACTCCCCGGCTCTTTTTCTTAATTCTTCTCGAGTTCTTCCAGAATCTCTTGAAGCTGTCTCCAGCGTTCTTCGCTCAGTCGAGCAAATTTCACTAAAGTTTTCTTTGCAAAGTCATTGTCTCCGGTCATCACGGAATCTACAATAGCCTGCGCATCGCTATCGTCATCCTGGAACATATCCCCGGTTCCGTTTACGAGCCAGTCGTAGTTGACTTTGAACTCTCGGCAGATGTCTTTGATGGTTCGCTCTGATGGAGTTCTTTCTCCTTTTTCTATCATCCAAACAAAATTCTTGGATAATCCAATTTTATCAGCGAATTCATCCTGAGTCATCTTTGCAGTCTTTCTTATTTGCTGAATTCTGGTATTCACATTCTCACCTCCTTCATCTAACTGCAAGTATATAATAACACAAAAATCTAACTAAGTCAAACTTTTTGTGAGATTTCTATTGACAAATCTAACTTAGTGAGATATTATAATAACACAAAGTGATATAAAACAAGCCACAAGAAAGAGAGGAAAAGCATATGCAAGAAAAATTTACTGAGACATTAAGGTTTTTTATGGAAGATTACCAAGGGTTTGATTGGGAGCATGGAACAATTGTTCTTGTAATTGATAATCGCCCCAGAATTTGCACAGGACAGTGGGCGTTACTTATTCAGAAATATGCCGACAGGGCAATAAGAGACTGGACGCACGATGAAAACATCATGGTAATTACAATGTAAACAGCCGAAACGGTCAGAAATGACCGTCCACCGGAAATGACCACCCGGTGCTGATGATGGCAGGTCACATAAGTCAATAAGGAAAGCAGGAAAGACCGGATGAAGCGATAGGGCGGTTCACAAGTAACATGGTAGTTATGCTGATAGATATATCAGATGGAGTGAATGCAGAATAAACATGATCCGGCAAAGCAGTTGAAGAAAGCAGGAACGGTAGGACAAGAAAGCACAGTGTTCGGAACTATTTGAAGAAAACTGAACAGGTTGAACCAATCAACACTTTACTCCTCAACCAAGAAACCGTTAAGTGGAAGAATCAACCGAGCGAGATGACACAGTACCTTGTTGACTTACATTGTCCAAGCGAAGCAAGACTATAAATGTTAGAAAGGTGATCATATGTCGGAAGAAAAGAAAAATCTTATCAGAGACGTGACAGAACGCATTGATAAGCTTCCAGAAGATAAGAAGCATTATATTCTGGGGTATATGGACGGAGTTATTGATTGCAGTAATTCTGACCAGAAAGAAAACAAGAAAGGAGCATGAAATGAGCGAAGTTGATACTTATATCAAAGAAAACGCAGAAGTTCATCAGTTTGCCGCAGAGGTTGCGAGAATCATATCAGGCATTCCGCAGATGCCAGAGTTCTCGTCAGAGAATATGACCGTAGCCGATGCGAGTCAACTGATCGGACTCCCTATTACAGCAATCCGGGCAGGGATTGTGTACGGATGGTTGCCGATCGGCGTGGCTGTGCAGAATAACAAGCCAGCAAAAAGCCTTTCCGGTGGCCGAATCACATACATCATAAGCCCTAGGAAAGTCTATGAAGTAACTGGTCATGTCTGGAAAGGCAAAGAGGCTCTCAATAAGTGAGTGCCCCGGAGGGAGCCGAAACCTCCACCCCGGAGCTTTGCACCACTAAAACACCTTAGTGGATAGATACATTATAGTTCTCTATCTGCTAATTGTAAAGACAAATAAGAACAAATAAGGAGAAATTAGCTAAATATGAGCGAAATTAGAAACGAAAATCATCCAACATGGGCTGACATTGAAGTAGCACTTGCGACTGAAATTGTCGAGGAAAGCAAGAAGAAATCAAGAAAGTGGTTCACAGCATGGGTCGTAACAGCTGCCGCACTGGTGGCGAGCAACCTTGCGTGGATTATAGGAGGTATCAGTGAATAATCTGAAAAACATCATCTGCGCCGCACTGATTGGGAGTTTTTCCACATTCCTCCCATTTTGGCAGTGGGGCGGATCGGGCAGGCAGCTTTTTGCGGCGGTGATGACAACGGCAATCGTATATGGAATCCTCTGGGATGTTGATACGCCAGAGAGAAAGGAAGATGGAAATGTTTGAGAAAGAAATCAAAGAGCTTTTTGAATTATCATGGAGGGTAATGAATGAAACAGATTTTTACATTTCGTTCAATATCAGCTCGAATGTTCATTACTGTGCCATCTATGTCATGAATTCAAAATGGGAGCCAGTCAAGAAGGATCTGGACGCTCATTACACTATATATACTGACACTAAAATACTTGAAAAGGAGTCAGCTAAACAGTGTAAACTTGCAAAAGCGCATCTTCTTAAGCTCTTAATAGATGGGAGGTGTCCGTTAAATGATGCTGAATCAGACAGAGTTGAAGCTCCTGCCGACAATGGAACTGATAACGACAATAAACGAACTCCTGGAGGAGCTGGACAGGCGGAAAGCGTACATTCTTGATTGGGAAAACCCGGACATGTATCTGAATCATCTTGAGTATCATTGCGCTGGTGGAATCTTTCCAAGCGGCGAGCAGAATCCGGCGAGAGGAGATGGATCTGACAATGTGTATTGTTTCTTTAGCGAGGTGAGAAAAGATGCAGGATAGAATTAACGAAATCCTTGCTCTGATAGATGAGCAGCTTTCCCTTGTAGCTGATAACTACATCGAGAGTTCATATAAGGCGAGGACGCTGGCGAGCTACGTGCAGGCCTTAAATGGGCTTTTAACGGCTCAGAAATCATATAAGGAGGAATAGTAATGGCAACACCAGTATTAATTATCGGAAAATCTGGTTCTGGCAAGAGCACCAGTCTTAGAAACTGCCAGAATGAACACTGGAATCTTATTAGAGTATTGAATAAACCGCTTCCATTTAAAGGAAAGATTGACGGATGGTTTACAGATGATTACCAGCAGGTAATGAAGTGCCTGATCGCATCAAAAGCGGAGTCAATTGTGATTGATGATGCAGGATATCTTATCACGAATCATTTCATGAAGGGGCACGCTTCTGCTGGAAAAGGTAATGCAGTGTTCGCTCTGTACAATGATATCGGAGACTACTTCTGGAATCTTATTCAGTTCATTGTAACAAAAGTACCGCAGAATAAAATTGTTTACCTTATGATGCATGAAGAAAAGGATGATTCTGGAGAAGTAAAGCCTAAGACCATCGGAAAACTTCTGGACGAAAAAGTTTGCATCGAGGGCATGTTTACCATCGTTCTTCGATGCATCGAAGAGAGTGGAAAACACTTATTTGTTACCCAGTCCAGTCAGGGAGCAGTAAGCAAATCCCCGATTGGAATGTTTGACAGTTTGACTATTGATAATGACCTTGCGGAAGTTGACAAGGTTATCAGAGATTATTATGAATTAGGAGGAGCAGATAATGCAGAAACCAAATAATTACGATACTACACAGGCAGCAGGAGAATTTGAACCAATTAAACTTGGCGGTCACAAGATGGTAATTAAGCAGGTATCAGAGAAAAAGTCACAGAGTGGACTTGATATGCTTGTTATCTTGTTTGATTTTGCAGAAGGTGACGAGCAGGCGGGTTATTTTATGAATCAGTTTGAAAATGACATTCGTCCAGACAAGAAATATCCGAACGCCGGCACTAACTATATGGTCATTGACGAAAGTGTAGATTATGGCGTCCGTAACCTTAAAACATTTATCACATGCGTAGAAAAGTCAAATCCGGGATTTGCCGTTAAGTGGGGCGATAATTTCGGGCAGCAGTTTAAGGGAAAACTGATCGGCGGCATCTTCCGTCTGGAGAGAGACTGGTACGACAATAAAGAAATGAAACGTCACAAGCTTGCATGGTTCCGCAGTATTGAAGGAATTAAGGATGCAGATATCCCAGAAGAGCGCACCACGAGAGCCTATGACGATCATCTGAAAGAAGAAGCTATCATGGGAGCGAATCCGGTAGGTACGGACTTTATGAGTATTCCAGACAGCGTACAGGAAGAACTTCCATTTAATTAAAAGGATGTGTTTTTAATGGTTATACAAGTGGACACAAGGGAACATAAATCAGAATGGGAACGGATTCAGAGACAGTTTGACAGCCTTGGAGTGCAGTATTTTCGCTCTAAATTGTATTGCGGTGATTATCAATCACTGGACAATGCAAAGCTCTGTATTGACCGTAAAAAGGATTTACAGGAGTTATGTGGAAATGTCTGCCAGCAGCACGAAAGGTTCAAAGCGGAGCTGATTAGGGCACGTGAAGCAGGCATACAGTTAATTATCCTATGTGAGCATGGACCAGATATTAAATCAGTTGGCGATGTATATTTCTGGGAGAATCCCCGAAAACATAAAGTTATCTGGAGGACGGTAAACGGCAAAAAGGTAAAGACTGTAATTTCTGACAAGGCTGTTGATGGCTGCCAGTTATATAAATCTCTCTGCACAATCAGGGATAGATACGGAGTTCGATTTGAATTCTGTACAAAAGAAGAAACTGGTAAGAGAATCGTGAAGTTGCTGACATGACGAAAGAAGAAATTAAACAGTCAGTGAAAATGTCGGAGATCCTTTCCAGGTACGGACTAAAGCCGAATAGAGCAGGATTTATATGTTGTCCTTTTCACAAGGAAAAATCAGCATCCTGCAAAATCTACGATGATTCCTTTTACTGCTTCGGCTGCGGAACCGGTGGCGATGTGTTTGATTTCGTGATGCAATACGAATCCGTCCCTTTTAGTACTGCATTTATCGAGCTGGGCGGTACTTATATTTCAAAAAAAGGTAAAAGTCGTAACCAGATCAGACATGAAATGCGAGATATTAAATCAAAAAAATGCAATCCTGATCAGGTCCCAAACGAGCTTGAGCAGGTAGAAAAGAACATACTTATGTACGAAACAGCACTAAAAACGTTCCC
>ENA-OURZ01000795-OURZ01000795.1-human-gut-metagenome-genome-assembly--contig:-NODE-795-length-39668-cov-3.832454_pt1 | contig 39668 bp, 27 predicted proteins | sample MGYA00242073_ERZ509195 | MGnify/ENA primary metagenome ERZ509195 (study PRJEB26280, sample SAMEA2338837) | human gut metagenome | biome: human gut; feature: human-associated habitat; material: faeces... | reverse complement strand
CGCTGCGGCGGTGCCTTGCCTCACGCGGTCTGTTTCAAAGAGATGGCCTGACGCGGTTCGGCTTGCCTTCCTGCTTGAAGGTCTTACTTGTTGAGGACCTTCTTCATCAGATCAGCGGAAGCCTTGGCAAGTGCGAACTGGCCGAAGCCCGGATCGATGGAAGCGAGGTTGGAGTTGAGGATCTGGTTGAAAGTGTCGTTGTTCTTCATGATGTTTCCTTTCGGACGACCGCCTGGTTTCTTGCTTCTTTTTTTCTTCTCTACATCGTGCGGTGCGTCGCTATTGTGTTGTTTTTCTTGTTCTTCGTTCTTCTGTTGTTTTTCTGTTGTGCCTTTACTATACGCACGTCGGTATGCGTCTGGCATGCCGCAATCGTCATTTCTATTGTAAAATCATCGGGTTATCTTGAAGAAAATGTGATTACTGTGCCCGCATAACAACACAATCGCCGTATCGTACGCTGACACGAGACGGAACATATCCATTCCCATGTCAACGCACGATACGGCGATATCGGCGTAAATCAGCGGAATAATCGTAAATCAGCGGGGCTGACGGAAGTGACGGTCACCGATTGGATCGAACGGCGTGTGCGGTTCAAGCTGGTACCAGTACGCCACCGACGCGACGTCGTCCTGCCGCTCGAAATTGCCGGCTTCCTCGGTGCCGATCTGCTGCCAGGTGACGCGCAGGTCAGAATCGAAATAAATCGGATCCGGAATGTGCCAGCGGTATAGGCCGCGCATGACGGGTGTGGCCACATCCCAGTAGTCGCTTTCGCGGTGCGCGGCAAGACGCTGCGAATAGAACGGGAATCCTAGGTACGGTCCGGTGAACGTGTTCTCGCGCATGCGGCCATGCTCGTCGAAGTCGGCGAAACTCCACGCGCCGCCGAAGTAGTCTTCCGCTCCGGTGCTGCACCACGTCGGGTACTGTTCATCGCCGTCGATGTACATTTTGACTTCGCCTTCGCCCCACCAGCGGCTTTCCAGCGCGGTCAGCGCAAGGTAGGTGCCGATGTACGCGCCATGGCCGTGCACATTGTCGAGAATCGTGTAGTCACGGGCAATTTCGGTGACGCGTTCGCGGCGCCACTGCGCATGGAAGCGCATCGCATCGGCTGGCAGCGCGTCGTATTCCGTGTAGTCGATTTGGTAGAAGAAGGCCGGCACGTCCTCGTTGTGATCGTTGCGCAGCACAATGCGCGCGTGCTCGAACGGCATGGCGAAATAGCAGTTGAAACCTCGATTTGGCACCACCATGATCGGGATGGAATTGATACGGCAGGCCTGTGCGTGACCGCAGCAGAAGAAATCGCCGATCGGGCACTGCACGGACGGCGTATCCTCGCCATCCCAATAGAATTCGAGGATGAGATTGCGCAGTACGTTCGGACCGGTCGGGGAAGTGCGGTCGGTGACCGTCATCCAAATGTGGCGAATCACGCCCGGGCCATCGACGTCCATCAGCGTGACCGAATCGCCCGCCTTGATCGTCTGGATGCAAGGGCTGCCCTTACGTGACGGGCCGAGCGCGCTGGCGGCGGTGGCTGCAGTGCCCTTGCCGCCGGTCGGGTTTTCGGCGTTGACGCAACGTGTATGGCCGTGGTCCGTCGCGATTGCTAGCGAATCGAGGGCACCGTTGCCGAAACCGGAAGTCGCCATAGTATTCATTGTTCTCTCCTTTGTTAAACAGCTTGGGAAACGCGGAAATGGGTGCGCCGCCTACCACTGCCGACTATCGTAGATCCCCCTTGCGGTGGGCGCGTCGATAATGCCGGCCACGGTGCTGAAAGCCGCCGCGGCCGGTTGTATCTGTTTTTGCGTTATTTCACAACATCCCAGCGTTGTTGGGTCGCGTTACTTCACTGCACCGGCGGTGATACCCTGCGACAGCTTGCGCTGGAAGATGATGAAGAAGATGATGGTCGGGATGATGCTCAGCAGCGAAGCCGATGCCAGCGTGGTCGCTTCCATGGTGCGCTGGCCCTGCAGGGTGGCGAGTGCCAGCGGAATGGTCTGTACGTCATCGCTCATGAGGAACGCCATTGGGATCATGTATTCGTTCCACGTCCACACGAAGAAGAACACGAACAGCACGCTGATGGTCGGCCAAGAAATTGGCAGCACCACCTTGCGCAGGATTTGCCAGCGAGAGGCGCCGTCGATGGCCGCGGCCTCAAGGATGGCCTGCGGGAACGTGCCGTATACGGAGGACAGCAGATAGGTGCCGTAGGCGCTTTGGATGATGGTGAAGATGATGATGATCGCGAGTTTGGTGTTGTACAGACCGACCTGCTTGAACATGGTGTACAGCGGGTAGAGCAGCGCTTCCTGCGGCATCATGTTGGCGAGCATGATGCCGAGCACGATCCAGGTGTTGCCCTTGACCTTGCCGATGCCGAGCGCGAAGGAGTTGAGCACCGACAGCACGACCGCCGCGACAGCCACCACTAGGGAGATGATGAAGCTGTTCCAGAACTTCAGCGGGAAGTTGGTGGTAGTCCAGAAGGAGATGATGCCCTCCATGGTGAAGTGCTTCGGCAGGGAGAGCGGGCCGGTGGCGTTGTAATCGGCGGAGGTCTTGAACGCGTTGACGGTCAGGACGAGCAGCGGGAACAGGACGAGCAGAGCTCCGGCGACGAGCAGGATCAGGGTGATCCAGTCACCTGCGGAACGCACGTGCTGCGTTTTCTTCGAGGCCTTGCGCGCGGCGGCCGTGGACATGGAATAAGTCATGATGGCACCTTTGCTTTTCGGATTTTTAGTATGTTCTTGCGATTGTTTTTCGGGTTTTCTCTCAGACGAGTTCCTTCTCGACGTGCTTCTGCACGAGGGTGAACACGATGGAGAAGACGATGATTACCACAGTCAGCGCTGTGGAGATTGCGGCACCGTAGCCCACCTGCTGTACCTGGAAGAACTGGTTGTAGGAGTAGTACGACGGAACCGTGGTGGAGGTGCCCGGACCGCCCTTGGTGAGCAGGTAGACCGGAGCGAAGGTCTTCAGTGCGCCGATGGTTGCGGTGAGGATGACCACCAGCAGTTCAGGGATGATGGACGGCAGGGTGACCACGCGGAACTTCTGCCACCAGTTGGCGCCGTCAAGACCTGCGGCCTCGTAGAGTTCCGGATCGACGCGCTGCAGGCCCGACATGAAGATGACGATCGGGTAGCCGAGCTGGATCCACACCAGGATGAACATGAGGATCGGCAGTGCGCTGTCAGGGCTGCCCAGCCAGTTGTGCTGCAATGCACCCAAGCCGATCTTGGCGAGCAGTGCGTTGACGGCACCGTCCTCCGGGCGGAAGATCCAGCCCATGATGATTGCGGCGACGGCCACCGGAAGCAGCTGCGGCAAATAGAACAGCGCGCGCAGGAAGGAAGCGGTTTTGCCGCCGAACTTCTTTTGGATCACGTCGGTGAGCAGAGACGAGATGAACAGGCCGAGGATGGTAGGGATGACCACGATAGCCACGATGATCCAGAACGAGTTAGCGAAGGAAATCCAGAACGTCGAATCGGAGAACAGGCGTTTCCAGTTTTTCAGGCCGACCCACTTGACGGGACCGACGCCACGCCAGCGGGTGAAGCTCAGGTAGATGTTCCAGATGAACGGAACAACAACTACCGCGAACAGGCCGATGAGGCCGGGGATGAGGTATGGAACGAATTTCGCGGAGCGGTTGCCGGGAAGTCTCGACATGGAGGCTTCGTGCTTGGTCTTTTGAGACATTGCAAGTCCTTTGAAATGTTGATGATCCGAGGGATTTCCGATGGATTGTTCTGTGATGACGCACGATTTGGCGCGATGCGACGTGCGGAATGTATGGGGGAGGAAAGGGTTGGTGCGGTCCGCCCGAAGGCGGGCCGCACCATTATTGGAGTTGGAATGGAAAGGAAGGATCGGTTGTTTTTAGTTGTTCTTGACGCCCATATCCTCGACGCCGGTGTCGTACTTCTCGTGGATGTTCTTGAGCACGTCTGCCGGCTTCTTGGTGCCGTTGACCAGCTCCTGGAACTCCGCTGGAACCGCGTCGGTGAGGTTGGAGGCCGCGTAATCCGGGTAGTAGCTGAGCTTGCCGTCCTTGGCGTAGGAATCGTATTCCTCGATCATGGCCTTGCTCTTCGCGTCGGTGATCTTGCTGGTGTCTGCCGCTACCGGAATGCCGCCTGCGTTGCCGAGGAAGTTCTGCACATCATCGGAGAGGACGTAGTCGATGAACTTGGCGGACAGATCCTTGTGGTGCGACTTCTCGGGAATCACCAGCAGGTTGCCTGCGCAGCCGACTGCGTAGTTGGATTCCGGCATGACGGCCGCGTCCCAATCGAACGACTTGATCTGCTTGACGAAACGGCCCTGGTTCCAAGTGCCAGTCTGGTAGATCGGATATTCGCCCTTGATGAAGGCCTGCGTGGTGTCCTCGGCCTTCATGCCAGTGGCGTTGCGGGAGATGAAGCCCTTGTCAAGCCACTCGTTGATGGTCTTGACGGAGTTGGTCAGCACTTTGGAATTCCAGTCGACGTCACCCCTGTACAGCTGCCAGTTGTCGATGAACTTGGAGTCGGCATTCTTGGAAACGAGCTGCCACCACAGCCACATCACGCCGTATTCCTGCGCGTCGGCTGCAATCGGGGTCACGCCGGCGTCCACGAACTTCTGGCAGGCGTCCACGAACTCGTCGTAGGTGGTCGGAATCTTGATGTTGTACTTGGCGAACAGGTCCTTGTTGTAGTAGACGCGCTGGAATTCAGCGTAGCTGGTCATACCGTACCAGGTATCGCCGTCCATGATGCCGTTCTCGTCGTACTTGGCGACTGCTGCGTTTGCGCCGGTCACCTTCTTGTCCCAGCCGTACTGCTTGACATAGTCGCCGAGGTCGGTGAGCAGGCCCATGGTGGAGAGCACGCCGGCGGAGCCGTTGCCGCGGTTGGATTCCATGAGGTCTGGCGCTTCGTCGGAGTTCAGGAATTGGCTGCCGTTCTGCGCGATTTGGGTGAACGACTTTCGTTCGAAGTTGATCTTGACGCCGGTCTCTTTTTCGAAGGCCTTGGCCGCGCGACGCCAAGCCTGAGTCTGGCCTGCGTCGTCCTCTTCGTAATACCAGAACGACAGGCTGTCCGGCTTTTCCTCATCTTGGGCGGTATCGCTACCACATGCGGCGAGGGAGGTCAGCGACAGTGCTGCGATGGCCAGTGTGGCCAGTCCTCGTTTGATGTTCATTGCTATTCTCCTTGTTTCCTTCTTGAGGCGCGCCCTGCGGCACGGCTCACATCTGGTTGTATTGAAACGTTTCGATGACGTGCGTGCGATTCCGCGGTCCGTTTGGATTCGCCGGATTTCGCCCGGCTTGTTCGTTTGTTCGGTTTCTTCGGAGACCGTTATATCGTCATTGAAACGTTTCGATTATCCGTATGAAATTATGTTGCCTTGCGATTCCGTCCGGCCGCTCTGCCTTCCGGTAATCGCAGGAAAATCTATATTGTTCCGCCGGACCCCGCTTCCGCAACGGATCCGCGGCGCTTCATCGCGGGTTCGATGAGTTCCACGGAACCTTTGATGTCGGTGTGCTCCTCGATGGCGGAGACCAACAGGTTCATGGCTTCGGCGCACAGCTCCTCCGGCATGACCGGCATTTCGGTGATGGGGAAGCGCGTCGGCTCGCCTTCGAAATACGTGCCGCACGACAGGACCGAAACGTCCTGCGGAATCGACATGCCCGCGTCGTGCAACGCCATCAGCACCTGGCTGAGGACGCTTGCGTTCGCCTGGTTGATGATGGCGGTCGGGCGGTCGGGGTGCGCGAAGACGGTGCTGACGAAGTGCTGCGCGTCGAAGCTGTCCGCTTCGTAATGCTCGGATTCGATGACCGTCATGCCGAGCTCCTTCGCGTGCGCCAGCAGGCTTTCGCGGAAGATGACGACGTAACCGGAATGGCGGTTGTAGTCGGATTCGTTGTTGCGCAGGAACACGACGGTGCGGTGTCCCTTCTCGTACAGGAAGTCGACGGCCTTGCGGCCCATCAGCGCGAAATCGATGTCCACGCAGGCGCAGCCGGCGTGCGACGACGGATAGCCGATAGCCACGCACGGCTTGGAAAAAGTGCCGGATTGAGCGGCGCGCTCGTCATCCTGCTCCACGTCGAGCAGCACGATGCCATCCGCAAGATTGCTTTGCGTCACGCGGCGGATATCCTTCACTGCATCCGGACCGGTCAGCAACATCACGTCATACCCTGCATTCCTTGCGGCCCATGCGGTGCGCAGGAAGTAGGCGTTGTACCTGGCCTGGTTGATGTCGCCTCGAATCGGGGCGCTCAACGCGATGATCTGGTTGCGCATGCCGCGCATCTTACGGGCGCTGGCGTCCGGAGTGTAACCGAGCTTCTCTACGGCGGCCATGACTTTGCCGGTGGTTTTTGCAGAGATTGAACGCTTGCCGGATAGTACATAGGAGACGGTGCTGGCGGAAACTCCCGCTTCGCGGGCCACGTCTTTGATGCCTGCCATGCGTCTCGCCTCCCTCTTGTGCCGTTCTATCCGCTATTTATCGAATCGTTTCGTCGAAACGTTTCACTTAGCATAGCGCGACTATAAAATCATGTCAATCGTACGGCACGTCGCGTTCTCCCGTATGGGTTTATCGCCTATACGGGAGAACTACGCGTAGTTAGCGCTTCTTGCCGGACTTGCCGACCTTGCCAAACGTGAACGCGCGGACGATCGCCACAATGCCAAGTGCAACCAACGCGCATCCGCCAAACAGAATCAGCCAACCGGTGGAGGCCAGCGGGCTGAACAGCATGATGCAGCCGGCCACAATCGAAATCAGCGCGTAAATCACAGCCCATGCGGAACTTGGCATATGCCACGACTCAACCAGCGCCATCACGCCTTCCATCATCCAGCCGAGGCCCACCACCATAGTGACGAGCACTGCCAGCATGGCGCCGGACAGGGTCGCATTCTTCAGCATGACCACGCCACCGACTGTCAGCAACAGGCCGACCAGAATGTCAAGCACGCGCCAGCCTCCCGGCAGACCGAGCTCCACAATTGCGGTGACGATACGGATCACCCCGGAAATCACGAAATACGCGCCCAACGCAACCGCGGCGATCTTCAGCGTCACCCCCGGCCAGATGAGTAGCGCAATGCCGAGCACAATCGCCATCACGCCGAGCACGCCGTACACACCGCGAATGGCATTCTTCGCGCGTTGCGGCAGCCACGATTCCACCAACTTGAACGGGCTTACCGGCTCCCACTCGCCACTGTCGTTGCTATGGCTATTCGGGTCGTAACCATACGGATTACCGTACGGATATCCATACGGATTGCCGTAGGGGTTGCCATATGGATTGCCGGAATAGCGAGGGGTCTGCTCGGCATCTGGTCCGCCGCTTTGTGGACCGTCCTGCTGTTGCGATTGCTGCGCTTGCTGGTTCGGTGCATAGGCGCCGTATCCCGGCTGCGGTGGTTGACTGGGGTCGTTGGGATTGCCGGGATTCATATTTGGATAGCTCATGATGCCCTCCTTCAGAAAAACATGCTTTGAGGCGTCGTTTGCTTCAAAGACGTGCTTTCATTTTAGGCACCCTGCCTGTTTTCAGCCATCAACAGAATCGGCCGGCCTGCCTATTGGCAAGTCGGCCGGAATTATGCCGCGAATCGGCGGTTATGCTTGAGGCTGAAGCTGGCTTAGCTTAGAACAGCTTGAGCTGAACGTTGAGGCTGAGCGGCTGGTCGGCGGGCAGCTGGTACTGCTCATGCACCGGCGACATCCACGAATCGTCGCCGCCGACGCCCATTTGCGCGGCCAGCAGACGCAGGAACATGTGACGCGGCTTCGGCAGCTCATCCTGATGCAGCGCCTCTTCCAGCATCGTGCTCGAATACGGCAGTAGGCTCATCGCGAACGGCTTTGCGCCGGCACCGCGCTTCACGCGCACACCGTGGCCGGAATCGTCCGTGATCTCCGCCCAACGCACATCCTCATGATTGCCGGTTTCCTGCGGCAGCAGGTACGGCGCGCAATCATCGCCAGCCGTCGTGCTCCATACACCCAGCTTCGCGTGCCTGCGGTCGGCGTACGTCTCTTCCGGACCGGCGCCGTAGAATCGCAGGTTCGCATATTCCACCGGCAGCGCCCATTCGATACCGAACGCCGGAATCGTTGGCAGATCGCCGTTCTTCTCGCCTGGATACTCGACGTCGAGCGAAACGAGGCCGGCCGTGTCGGCAACGTAACGGACCGTCACTTTCGTGCGCTGCGGAATCGCCAATTCGTACGTATACGTGGCTTCCACGGCATTTTCTCCACGATTTGCGATCGCGCAGTCGACGCAACGCGCATACTTTCCTGCGGCCGCCCACGCGGCACGTTCGAAAGCGTGTCCGGCACCGCGATCGTTGTCCGTCAGCGGACGGAACGTGGTGATCGACGGGCGGCGCAGCACGAATTCGCGCTCGCCGAACGTATATGAAACCATACCCCCTTGTGTGCGGGAGAACAGTGCTTCACGACCCTGTCCGCGCACGCCGGCGTTCCAGCGGCCAAGGGTGACGGTGCCGTCGGCCGGAGCTCCGGCCGCGTCAACGGCATCTGCAGTGGTCTTCGCACCTGCCACCACGCACTGGCCGAACGCCAGCTCGTAGCCGGCCGGTGCCCAATCGCAAGCGTTGCCAAGCTGCTGCGATACCTCCAAAACCAGCTCTTCGGCGTTGCTGCGGTAGTCATCAACCGGCCAATCGACTTCGAATGAAGCGCTCTCGCCGGCGGCCACGTCGAAACGGCGCGTAGTCGACCATACCGGCTTGCCGTCGGCCAAAATCCGCAGCACGAAGCGATAATCGCCCGTAGACACGAACAGATTGTCGTTCGTAATACGCGCTTCATCGACCGAAACCGCAATTTTCACGTTCGCATACAGCTGCTTGACTTCCTGCGCTTTCGGCGAGGGGGTGCGGTCGGCGAACAGCAGGCCGTCGCCAGAGAATTCGTAATCGCTTGGACGATCGCCGAAATCGCCGCCGTAGCACATGCGTGTCGTGCCGTCGGGCAGTTTGGCTTCGATTGCCTGGTCGATGAAATCCCAAATGAAACCGCCCTGGTACATCGGGTAGCGTTCCAACGCCGTGTATTCGTCCATATTGCCGCACGAATTGCCCATTGCGTGCATGTATTCGCAGGAAATGTACGGCTTCTTTGGACCGTCCGTATGTGCCGGGCTGCCGTCGTTCAGATAGCGTTCGATTTCGTCAGCATGCGCGTACATACGGCTTTCGATGTCCGTCACATCCTCGAATTCGCGCATGTGCACGGAACCCTCGTAATGTACCGGACGATTCGGATCAATCGTGTGCGCGTGGCGATACATCGCACGAAAAACCTCGCCCGCGCTCGACTCGTTGCCAAGCGACCAGATCAGCACGCTCGGATGGTTGTAATCGCGGCGCATCATGCTGTTGATGCGGTCCACGCACGCGCCCTCCCATTCGGGGCGGCTGCCGGGGATGCCGTCTTCAGGACGCTCGACATTGTTTGCCACCCACGTGCCGTGCGTCTCCATATTCGTCTCGTCGATCAGATACAGACCGTACTCGTCGCACAGGTCGTACCAATACTCCTGGTTGGGGTAGTGGGAGGTGCGGATGGCGTTGATGTTGTGCCGCTTGCAGAAAATCACGTCGGAAAGCATGTCCTCGCGGGTGATCGCACGCCCGCGCTTCGCGTCGAATTCGTGGCGGTCCGCGCCCTTGAACACGATGCGCTTGCCATTGAGCGTCATAATGCCGTTTTCGATGCGGAACGTGCGGAAGCCGATCTTCTGCGTCACGGTTTCGATGATGGCGCCGTCATGTCCGACGACGCGTACGGTCAGCGTGTACAGCGTCGGCGATTCCGCGCTCCACGGCGCGATGTTCGTCATTTTGCCGGAATTAAGGGCGATTTCGCCGTTGCAGGCCTGCGTTGATTCCCATACGACATTTCCGTCGCCGTCGCGCAGCGTGCTTTCGATAGTCATCGCGTCGGCGGGGTTGCGCAAGGTGAGTGCCGCGTTGAGTTCGGCGGTGTCGGCCGTACCGGCGGTGTCGGCTGCGGTGTAGTCGGCTTCAAGCTGCACGGTTTCGACGTGCGTATGCGGCTGGGCGGCGAGCTCGACGGTGCGGAACAGGCCGTGCAGTCGCCAGAAATCCTGGTCTTCCAGCCAAGAGGCGCTCGAATATTCGTAGCAGGCGACGGTGAGCGTATGCTCGGCTTCGGGGGAATCGGCGGCGTTGCCATTGCCGTTTCGCAGCGCTTCCGTCACATCGAATTCGCTCGGCGTGAATCCGTCCTCGCCGTAACCCACGAACGTGCCGTCAAGCCATACGTAGATCGCGGTGGCGGCACCGTGGAAGGTGAGGCTGACCGTGCCGTCGTTTTCCAGCGTGCGCGCAAGTTGCGCGTCGAGCGCGAATCGACGGCGGTAGATTGCCACATGGTTGTTTTCCGGAATATTTGGCGCCTGCGGATCCTCGTGACCGTCCCACGGATATTGGATGTTGACGTACTTGTTCTTGAGATAGCCGGCCATCTGCAAGTGGCCCGGCACCTCGATCGCGCCGAAATCGCCATCCTCGAAATCGACGGCCGCGAACGGAGCGCTTTCCACGTCCACGTTGCGCGCTTGTTCGATACGAACCTTCCATTCGCCGTCGAGGCTCTGCTTCGGCTCGCTCGTCTCGCCGATGACATATCGGTGGCTGGAATGTGCCGGCTTGCGGTTCGCTGCGAACACCGTCGGATCGGTGAGCCAGCTTGCACTTGCCGTGGTTGCATGTACGATTGCGAGTTCGGCTGTATCTGCCATCTTGCATCCCCCTGTATTACTTGGTGTCACTGCATCGTTGCGGTTGCGCTGTGCGATGTTGCACGACCGTTTAGTAATGAATTTTACTAACTACCGATAATATATCGCACTTCATGGTATCGTGCACCCGTCGCGTGCCATGCATCGTTCCGCCACATGTCTATTTTTCACACGCCGAGGATGTGCGATAATAACAGGATGCGCCGATGGCGTCCGCCCGGTGCCCACAACCGCGCAGCGTTGCCTCGCCTTTGCAAAATGCTTGCGATTCCGCGGATTTTCGATTTCCGCGATTCGAGGCATACGTAAGACGGGGGAGAGCTGACTACTCCGCGGCGCTCCCAAGGAGATCACCATGGATGATCGCAAGAAAGATCAGTCCATCCAGTCCCATGCCAATTTTGACGGCGATTCCGCTACGGGCGATCGCACGCAGATTCGGCAGGATCAGCAAAACCAGCAGCCGCCACAAATCGACCCGTCGCTTGCCGACGCGCAAGCCGTGGCCGCATCGCTCGGCGTCGATCCGAACACCGGTCTGAGCCAAGCCGAAGCTGAACGCCGACTCGCGCAATACGGGCCGAACGAGCTCGCATCCGCACCACCCGTGCCAAAATGGAAGAAGTTCCTGGCGCAGTTCAAAGACCCCCTCGTCTACCTGCTGCTCGCTGCCACCGGCATCTCGCTCATCGCATGGTTCATCGAAAAAGCCAACGCTGCGCCAGGCGCGGAAGGCGGCGAAATACTGCCGTTCGACGCCATCGTCATTGTGCTTATCCTTATCGTCAACGCGGTACTCGGCTACATTCAGGAATCGAAAGCGGAAGAAGCCGTCGAAGCGCTCTCCCAAATGACCGCGCCGCAAACCAACGTGCTGCGCGACGGCAAAATCGCACGCATCAACACCGTCGACGTGGTGCCGGGAGACATGGTCGTGCTCGGTGAAGGCGACTCCATTCCCGCCGACGGACGTCTGCTCGCCGCCGCCAGCCTGCGCGTGGCGGAAGCGAGCCTGACCGGTGAAAGCGTACCGGTCGGCAAAAACGTCGACACACTTGCCGAAGCCAAGGCCTTGGGTGATCGCGCCAATATGGTGTTCAACGGCACGTCCGTGACGCAAGGCACCGGCCGCGCAATCGTGACGAGCACTGGCATGCGCACGCAGGTCGGTAAAATCGCGGACCTTCTGCAGGCCACGGATGATGATGACAGTCCGCTGCAGAAGGAAATGAACTACGTTTCCAAGATTCTCGGCATCGCGGTGTGCATTATCGCGGCGGTCGTGCTGGTGGCGCTTGCGCTGACCGAAGGCTTCAACGACATCCACGACGTAATCGATTCGCTGCTGCTATCCGTTTCGCTGGCCGTCGCGGCCGTGCCGGAAGGGCTCGCCGCGATTCTGACAGTCGTGCTCGCGCTCGGCGTGCGCCGCATGGCCGAACATCATGCGATCGTCAAGAAACTGCATTCCGTGGAAACGCTCGGTTCCGCGTCGGTGATCTGCTCCGACAAGACCGGCACGCTCACCCGCAATGAGATGACGGTGGAACGCGTGGTCACGCCGAGCGGCGAGGTGCAGCTGACTGGGACCGGCTATGCGCCGGAAGGCAGGATGATTGCGATTGACGCGGCGGAAGCCGCGGGAATTACGGGAGCCGCCGAAGCGGCGCAGGCCGAGGCCGTCACCACGCTGGCCGTGGGCGCGATCGCAAACGACGGCGAGCTTCGCGAGACCGCCGTCGAAACCGTGCGGAACGGCGCGGATTCCGCTTCCTCTGCCAATACGTTATGGGAGGCCGTGGGCGATCCGACTGAGGTGTCGCTTATCGTCGCCGCACGCAAGGTGAAGGCCGATCGTAAGTACGCGAACTACACGCGCGTGGGCGAGATTCCATTCACCTCCGACCGCAAACGCATGGCCGTCGTCGCGCAGGACAACGCCGATGCCGGGCGTCTCACCGTCTTCGCCAAGGGTGCCCCCGATGTACTGCTCGGCTACTGCAGCCGAATCGCAGTCAACGGTGCCGTACGACCGATGACGCAAGGCGATCGCCAGCAGATCCTCGCCGCCGTGGAACGCCTGTCCGCCGAAGCGTATCGTACGCTGGGCCAGGCGTACCGGCCACTCGGCACCGCGTCGCTCGCCGCAGTGCCGGGCGTGCGCATCAACGCCGCCGGTCACGTCGCCGACATCGCCGACCAAAGCGATGTGCTGGAAAGCGACTTGATCTGGGTCGGTATGGTCGGCATCATCGATCCGCCGCGTACCGAAGTGCGCGATTCCGTCGCCGAAGCGCATCGCGCCGGCATCCGCACCGTCATGATTACCGGTGACCATCCGCTTACCGCGGCACGCATCGCCAGCGATCTGGGCATTATTGAAACGGACGGAGACGGCAGCTCGGTCGGCAGCGCCGACCTTAGTAGCAAAGTGCTCACCGGCGTTCAACTCGACGAGCTGCCGGACGAGCAAGCGTTCGACAAGGCCACCCGCGAAATCTCCGTGTACGCGCGCGTTGCGCCGGAACACAAGCTGAAAATCGTCGAATCGCTGCAACGGCAAGGCAATATCGTGGCTATGACCGGCGACGGCGTAAACGATGCTCCCGCCGTCAAAACCGCGGACATCGGCGTCGCGATGGGCATCACCGGTACCGAAGTTACCAAGCAGAGTGCCAAGATGATCCTCGCCGACGACAACTTCAGCACCATCGTCGAGGCGGTACGCGAAGGCCGTGGCATTTTCGACAACATCCGTAAGTTCCTGCGCTATCTGCTGAGCTCCAACGTCGGCGAGGTGTTCACCGTCTTCGGCGGTGTGATGCTCGCCGGATTCCTCGGCATCACCCAGCCTGGCAGCCAAGGTGTCACCGTGCCGCTGCTCGCCACGCAGCTGCTGTGGATCAACCTGCTTACCGACGCAGCTCCGGCGCTCGCCATGGGTGTCGACCCGTCCACCGACGACGTGATGGCACGCAAACCGCGCAAACTCACCGATCGCGTGATCGACGGACAGATGTGGGGCGACATCATTTTCATCGGTTTGATTATGGCTGCCGTCACGCTGATTGGCATGGACATGCACCTCGCCGGAGGTCTGTTCACGGACCGTTCCGTGGATGCTGTCGGACATGATGCGCAAATGACTGAGGCGCGCACGATGGGCTTCACCATCCTTGTGTTTGCGCAGATGCTCAACGCGCTGTGCTCTCGCTCGCACGACCAATCGGTGTTCGTTGGACTGTTCGCTAACAAATGGCTGTGGGGTGCGATTGCGTTGTCTGCGCTGTTGCAGGTGGTGGTGATTTACGTGCCGTTCCTCAACACCGCGTTCGGCACGATGCCTCTGTCCGCCGGCGCGTGGGTCGAATGCCTTGGATTGGCGATGGTCGTGCTCGTCGCGTCCGAGTTGCGTAAGTGCGTTCTACGTGCGATGCGTGAGTAGCCTGTCGTTTTCCGGCCTCCAATCCGCATTTTGCTGTGTCGTGAGCCGTTGCAGCGGCAAAATGCGGATGGGTGCTCGTTGCGTCCGTCTTATAGCGCCGCCGCGCTAGACTGGATTGCGATTGGCGGGCGCGCATTGGTTGCGTGTCCGTTCGTATGACGATTGTTCCGGCGTTTTTTGGAGGAATTTCGATGCTGCTGTCCGATCGCGACATTCTCGCCGCACAGGCCGACGGTCATATCTCACTCGATCCGTGGACCCCGGAGATGGTGCAGCCGGCATCGATTGACGTGCGATTGGACCGTTTCTTCCGTTTGTTTAACAATCATGCGTACACGTACGTGGATCCGGCTGAGAATCAGGGCGAGCTGACCGAACAGTTCGAAGTCAAACCGGACGAACCGTGGATCCTGCACCCGGGCGAGTTCGCGCTCGGGTCCACATGGGAGTATGTGAAGCTCGATGCATCCATCGCGGCTCGTCTTGAAGGCAAAAGCTCGCTCGGTCGTCTCGGCATCCTTACCCACTCCACCGCGGGCTTCATCGACCCTGGCTTTGAAGGTCATATCACGCTGGAATTGTCCAACGTGTCGACACTGCCGGTGAAGCTGTGGCCGGGCATGAAGATCGGCCAGATGTGCTTCTTCCAGCTGAGCTCGCCGGCCGAGCATCCGTACGGTTCCGCCACGACCGGTTCGCACTATCAGGGCCAGCGCGGTCCGACCCCGAGCCGTTCCTACGTGAACTTCTATAAGGCCGACATCACCGACTAATCCGACTGTTCTAACTGACCCGGATCTACAGGATGCCCGGCGCGATGTTGTGCGCGGCAAGCCAATCGCGCAAATCGCTGAACTCCTCCATACTTACGGAATGGTCGAGCCCACGATAGCTTTTCTCCGTAAGGAACGTGTGCTCGTCCAGCCACGCGGCGGTCGCGAACAGTTCCGGCATGGGAATCACGGTATCGTTCTTGCCATAGCCGAAGAACGTCGGAATGTTGAGTTCAGCCACGCGATCGTCCGCCGGCGCGGTTCCCGCAACAGTGCCGGGCGCAAGAAAACCGGACAACGAAATCGTCGCCGCGTAGCGTTCCGGGTGCACGCGCAGCAAGTGAATCGCCAGCAGACCGCCCTGCGAAAAACCAATCGGCACCACGGCACGGTCGTCGGGAATGTTCGCCGAAACCCAATCGTCGATTGCTTTCGCTGCGGCGAATGCGTCACGGTCCAAATCCTCGCCGGTATCCACACAATCATGCAGCCACGAGTACGCGCCGGGTGCAAAGCGGCCAGCCGGCTGCAACGTCAGCGGCGCGCGCAACGAGGCGAAATCGTTGTATGGCGCGACGTAGCGCATCATGTCGGCCAAGTCCGTCTCGTTCGACCCCCAGCCGTGCAGGCACAGGAACAACGGTCGTTTCGGCGCGGTGTTGCCGCCGCCGCGCGAATACTGCACATGCGTGATTTGCAGCGGTTCACCGAAACGTCCCGGCACCACGTCCGATTCGCGGCCGATCAGCTTGGTCTTATCATTGCTGTCTGCGCTGCCTGTTGTGTTTTCGATTGCGTCGCTCATGATTTCCAATATAGCGTGCGATTGTGGCGTACGCTCGCAGTGCGAAAAGATCCGTGAAAAGGGACGTGAAACAAGCCGTGAAACAAGCTGGGAAAGGGAGGCGAAGCAAGCGGCGAAAAAAGAAGACCCCGGTGGGATCGGCCACCGGGGAGAGAAAGGAGAGAGAAGAAGAAAGGGTTCAATTGTCGGGAACTCTTGTGTTCCTGGTCGGCTCGTTGTGCTGACAGTTCATATATAACCATTCGATGCTGAGCGCATGTCTGGTGTTTTCTGAAAACTTCCTGAAAATCCGATGGCGATTTCGTTCAGGCGCAATTTGGCACAGTTCCCGACGAACACGATTTCGGCTGGATGCGATTCCAGCCGATCGTCCGCCATTGCGCAATCGTCCGTCGCCACGCGATCCGAACGCCGGAAATCGAAAAAACGTCAGATCTGCGCGTCCGCATCCACGCTCATCACATACACGTTGCGTCGCAGCTGCTTGCTTTGCGCACGCGTGATGTCGCCTGCCTCATACATGTCCTGGATCACGCCCAGCTCGATGCCGTAGCTTTCGCGCTTGACCTCCTCGGCCTGTTCCTGCGCTTCGGCGCTGATGCCCATATTCGGACGCGCCCTCAACGCGGATTCGCTGCGTCGGTAATCGAGCAGCAGTCCGGAGCAGTGCTCGGTGTTGTATGTGCCGCGGCCCATTTCCTCATACAGCCGGTCGATCACATGTTCGATCGCATCCACTTGGACCACGCGCGTATGCGCGAACAGTTCGTCGTCGCTGAACAGCGGGGTCGTGCGCCGGATACGGCTGTTCACGCGTTTCGCCAACGTGCCCATGCGCCGCTGCAGCGCCTTGTACCGGCCTTTGACGCGCCAGATCATACGGCCTGAATTGTGTGCGGTTTCGATGTGGCGCAGCGAGCTCATGATCTGGTCGAGCAGGCGCTCGCAGGCCTCGGCCTCCAGATCGTTCGCGGCGCGGTTCTCGGCGGGATTCGCCTTGATCGCCGCGCGCACGCCCGCCAGACGGTTCTTGACGTACTCCTTCTCCCAGTTGAGCGCGTCGATCTGCAGCTGCATATACCCCTGCGGATCGATTTCGCCGGTGCGCTGTTTCAACCGCGTGATGCGTTTCGTATAGGAATCGATGACCATAAGCACCGCCCGACGGTTGTCTGGCGTGACACGGCCCGACAGCTCTTCGACCGTCCGCCGCAGCACTTCGATGGTGATCTCCGTCATTTCCGTCGACGTGTCCTTGTCACGATTCGGCGCAAGCAGCGGCAGCAGGAAATTCGCCAGCAGCAGCGTTACCACGATCACGCCGCCGGCTATGAAGATCAGTTCGTCGCGCATCGGGAAATCCGCGCCGGCCGCCAGCGTGTACGGAATCGTGAACATCAGAGACAGCGTGATGGTGCCCTTCGGTCCACCGAACGTCATCACCGCGGCGGACCGCCAGCGTTTCGCCGTCATCTTGCGCCGCTTGCCGGTGGTGGTGTCGCGCGCGAGCCGCAGCATCAGTGAGATCCACAGGAATCGCATGACGATTACCACGGCGGCGACGACGAGAATCGCGACCAGCAGCAGCTGGTTGCTGACATGCGGATCATCCCAGCTGGCCGACATGGCATTTGGCAGCAGCATGCCGAGCAGGATGAACACTGTGCCGTTGAGCGAGAACGACAGCACGCCCCACACGCTTGACGATACGATGTTCGTGCGTGCCACATTCGGTCCGATGCCGGTGCGGTCGAATCGGATGATCAGGCCGGCAGCCACTACCGACAGAATGCCGGAGACATGTACCGCCTCCGCACCCAGATACAGGATGAACGGCAGGAATAGCTCCATGAGAATGCGGCTGGTAGTCGTTTCCCAACCAAGGGATCGCAGTGATTCGAACAGCAGGTCGGCCATGGTGCCCACCACAAGGCCGAAGATCGCGCCGCCGAAGAACGAGATCACGAATTGCGCGGCCGATTCGCCCACTTCGAACACGCCGCTGACCGCCGCCGCGATGGCGAACTGGAAGCCGACGATGCCGGAAGCGTCGTTGAACAACGATTCGCCCTTCAGCACGCTCGTTTGGCGTTCGGTCAGCGCCGCCTCCTTGCCGAGCGACGACACCGCGACCGCATCGGTCGGCCCGAGCGCGGCACCGAGCGCAAGTGCCGCAGCGAGCGGAATCGCCGGCCAGACGGTGTGCAATGCGAAACCGACCGCCACCATGGTCGCGATCGCCAGGCCGATCGCCAGCGACAATGACAGTTTGACGGATTTCAGTAGCTCGGTTTTGTCAATCTCATGCGCTTCCAAATACAGCAGCGGTGCAATGAACAGCACCATGAACAATTCCGGATCGAGTGTCACATCTGGAAAGAACGGCAGCTGCGATGCCAATGCTCCCAACGCGATCTGCACAAGCGGTGTGGACACCTTGGGTATGAATCGGCTCAGGAACGAGGACAGTACGACGGCAGCGATGATGCATAGAATCAACTCGAATACCGCCAACGTGCCTCCTTTGCGCGTATTTCCAACCTTTTCCAGCCTACCAAGAGGCGGTTATGAGCGTGTTTCGCCATGGGCTGACGTTCGTGCCGCTTCGGTTGAGTGCGCAGGTCGGACGTGCGGACCAGTCGTGCGGAGCGGTCGTATGGCCGCCGCTACACTGTGGCGTATGCGATGGGACGATGATATGGAACCGGCGATCGCGCTGGCCCGCGAAGCCGCCGCGGATGGCGAGGTGCCGGTCGGTGCCGTCGTGCTTGCCGCTGACGGCCGAGTGATTGGCCGCGGGCGGAACCTGCGTGAGACGTATGCCGATCCGCTTGCCCACGCCGAAGTCAAGGCGATGGCTGAAGCGGCCGCCTCGCTTGACACTTGGAATCTCGCTGATTGCACGCTTGTCGTTACGTTGGAGCCGTGCCCTATGTGCGCCGGTGCCTGCCTGCAGACGCATATCGGACGTATTGTGTTCGGTGCGTGGGATGCCAAGTTGGGTGCATGCGGTTCGGTATGGGATATTCCCCGCGATCCGCACGTCGGACTTGTACCGGAAGTGATTGGCGGTGTGCGCGAAGCGGAATGCGGGCGATTGATGACCGATTTCTTCGCGCGCCGACGCTAATTACTTTCCGAAAGAAACAAACACGCAGGGCGATGGGAAGAAAAGCGGTATGCAGTATCATCAAAGCGTCATACCAACCAAGAATCGCAAGAAAAGGATGCTGCAATGACGCTCATTCAGACTTTCCACGGCACCGCTTCCAACGGCACACCCCTTACCGCCGTGTATGCCGAGCAGCCGGCTGCCGCCGCAGCTTTTGCTCTGGTGTTCCCCGGCAGCGATTTGCCGAGATTCGTGCATTGGGGTCGCCCGCTCACCGCACCGGAAACCGTGATCAACACGTTCGACGCGCTCGCTCCGCAGCGTGTTTCCGGAGCCCTCGACTACACCGCATGGCCGAGCGTGCTGCCGACACAGTCCGAAGCGTGGTCCGGCTCTGACCGTTTCGACGTGCGCCGTGACGGCGTGGAACTGTTCTGCAAGTTCCAGGTCACCGACATCAAATCCGAAACCGTGGCCGCCGGCAAAACCTACACCATGGCCGAAAAAGACGGCTACCCCAGCTGGAGCGTGGCCTCCGAGCCCAAGCAGACGCCTACCGTCACCGTCACTGCCGAGGACGTGGAACAATGCGTGAAACTTACGTGGACCTGTGAGCTCGATGAAACCGGCCTCATCCGCCAGCATGCGGAGGTGACGAACACCGGCGAGGGACGACTCGAGATCGGCAAGATCGAACTTGCATTCAGCGTGCCCGCCGACGCCAACGAGATCCTCACCACCACCGGTCACCATCTGCGTGAGCGTTCCCCACAGCACCAGGACTTCACCATCGGGCGCTTCGCCAAATCCTCCATGATCGGCCGCCCCGACTTCGACGCCACCCTGCTGCTCAGCGTTGGCGAACACGGCTTCGGTTTCACCCACGGCAACGTCTACTCCGCGCACGTGGCATGGAGCGGCAACAGCGTGCTGTCCGCGGAACGACTGCCCTACACCACTGGCGTGATCGGTGGCGGCGAAGTGCTCTTCGGCGGCGAAGTCGGTCTGGAACACGGTGAAAGCTATACGACGCCATGGCTCGTCGGCTCTTACGGCGAGGGGCTCAACGAAGTCGCCTCACGCTTCCATGGTTACATCCGCCGCGTGCACCGCGACTGGCTCGTGGACCATGGCATCGCGCCCAAGCCGCGTCCGGTCATCCTCAACACATGGGAAGCCGTCTACTTCAACCACGATTACGACACCCTGACCGCGCTCGCAGACAAGGCCGTGGAAAGCGGCGTGGAACGCTTCGTCGTGGATGATGGCTGGTTCGGTGCCCGCCGAGACGACACCGCCGGTCTGGGCGATTGGCAGATCTCACAGGACGTTTGGCCCGATGGGGACAAGTCCCTCAAGGCGCTCGCCGACTACGTGCACGGCAAAGGCATGGAGTTCGGCCTGTGGTTCGAACCGGAAATGGTCAACCCGGACTCCGATATGTTCCGCGCCCACCCAGACTGGGTGCTGAAGCCCACCGCCAACCGTCTGCCGATGCAGGGGCGCACTCAGCAGGTCGTCGATCTCACCAATCCTGACGCGTACGCGTACATCTACGGCGCCATGGACAAGCTCGTCGGCGAACTCGGCATCGACTACATCAAATGGGATCACAACAAATACGTCACCGAAGCGGTGTCGCCGCGCACCGGACGTCCCGCCGTGCACAACCAGACGCTCGCCGTGTATCGGATCTTCACCGACCTGAAAGCGGCCCATCCCGGTCTGGAAATCGAAAGCTGCTCGTCCGGCGGCGGCCGCGTCGACCTCGGTATCCTCGAAGTCGCCGATCGTATCTGGGGTTCCGACTGCGTCGACCCGGTGGAACGCGCCGACATCCAGCGCTACACGTCGCTGCTCGTGCCGCCGGAGATGATCGGAGAGCACGTGGGCGCTTCCCCGGCGCATTCCACGCACCGCGCCACCTCCCAGGAGATGCGCATGGCCATGGCCTTCTTCGGCCACATGGGCATCGAATGGAACCTGCTCAAGGAACCGCAGGAGGACATCGACAAGCTCGCCGAATGGACCGCCGAATTCAAGAAGCATCGCGAATGGTTCGCCGTCGACACCGTCGTGCATTCCGACGCGGCCGATCCAGCAGTGCGCTTGGACGGTGTGGTCATGCCCAACAAGGCAGCCGCCATCTACCGTTTCACCCAGCTCACCACCTCGCAGACCTACCCGGCCGCGCCGGTACGCCTGCCCGGTCTCGACCCCGACAAGGTGTATGAGGTGTCTCCGCTCGACGTGAGCCTCGACCTCGCCAAGCAAGACATCGCCAACGGACAGAGCCCGCTCGGCTGGTGGAAGGCCGAAGGTGTGAAGATGACCGGACGTGCGCTCGCCACCCGCCGGCACTGCATCCGGCGCAAGCAGTCCTTTTCAAGGCTGTGCTTGCGCCCGTCGAGAGCGCTGAATAAGCCGTAATCGCATAACAAAAATCCTCCCTGAACAAAAGGGAGGATTTTTGCATTAAAAAACAATCAAGTAATCAATCAGCCAACATATTGCCGAATCGCCTGCGCTGCGGCAGCCTTGGCCCACAATGCCCAATCATGGTCGGGAATTTCAAAATCCACTGGTGCGGCCTGGCTATGCCGATACATGTTGATGCCGTTGCGCAAGTCGTCAATGCCGAATTTCGCGATGAACGACGATTCTCCGGCGATCATGATTTTGTCTGGCATGGCAAGATTGGCGATGGTCGCCACCATGGTGCCGAGACGGAAGCAGGTGCGGTTCACCAGATTCGTCGCCTGCGGTTTGTTCGCGCGTGCGTCACGTGCGAAATCGTCGAATGATGCGGGATGCCCGATAATCTGCGAATATTCCGCCGCGATTGAGTTGTCGGACAGGCATTGCGCGCATCCCTTGTGTCCGGAAACACAACGCGGTCCATCCGGATCGACCAGAATATGTCCGACCAAACCGTAACTTTTATCCGGACAGCTCACCAGCTCACCATTGACCGTCAACGAATAGCCGACGCCTGCACCGAACGTCAGCACCGCGAAGCTATCCAATCCAACACCGGACCCAAACAGGCAGGCATCAACGACCAACGAATCGATATCATTGTAAATGCCTGTCGGCAATCCGGTAGCCTCGTGAACCATAGCGGAAAGCTCCACGGGCTGCGACCAGTACATGAACGGTGCGAACGTCACTACGGCATTGTCGATGACATACCCGCCCAGCGAGATTCCCACGGCGCACGGTTTCGGCCATCCTGCCATCTCCGCCTCGTCGGAACAGTCGATCGTCAGTTGTTTGATCAGCGCGACCACGGTTTGCGGCGACGTGTCTTCGATTTCCAAATCGTGGCATCCGGTGATAATCTGCCCGATTGCGTTGACCGCAACCGCCGAAATATGCGTCGCATTGATTTTCATGCCGACGAAAGATCGCGCGTTCTCGATTATTCGCAATCCCGTTTGCGGGCGGCCGCGACGTTCCGCATTTTCTTTCTGAACGAAACCTTTCGGCAGTTTACCGGCCTTGCCGGACGGCATCGGCGTCTCCTCGATCACGCCAGCATAAATCAGATCGCTGGTAATACGGGAAACCGCGCCTTGCGAAAGTCCTAAAATCTGTGCCAAAGTAATACGCGAAATCGGACCGTATTTCATGACGCAAACCGCGACTTTATGGGTATATTCCGAGCCTTCAAACCACTGTGGCAGAGGTGAAACCGCCATCTGCACCATCCTCCGTACTCCCGTTCGCGCACATCGTGCATCAAATTACTTTCTCAGAGTGACAAAATCTCGTCGTTTTTGTTTTCTGCCCCGTACAGGCGCGCTGAGCTGGGAATGAAAACTGCCTCCTTCTACAATTTCCAGTAACGGTGATGCGGTAAGGAAGCTGCTTCACCGTAATGGAGAAAAGATACAAAGGAGTCGAGAATGAAACCTGATTCCACCACCAGTGTAGGTAAATTCAGGAGGATTGTATACCGTACGCTCACAACCGTATGCGCAGTCGCATTGACTGCCGGTCTTGCCGGTTGCGGCAACAGCACCGCTGGAACCGTCACTTTGGATTTCTTCCAGTATAAAGCCGAAGCGGCGGACTGGTTCACCGCAAAAGCAAAGGAATTCGAGAAAACCCATCCCAACATCAAAGTCAACGTCAACAATTCGTCCGACGCAACCACCGATCTGCGTACGCGACTCGTGAAAAATCGCGAACCCGATGTCATCACCATCAATGGCGATATTAATTTCGGTATGCTCGCCGAAGCAGGTGTCTTCCACGATTTTACCGACGACGACATCGTCGACGAACTCAATCCAGGCATGGTCAACATCGCCAAGAGCCTTGTACAAACCAACGACGAATCCAAGAAGCGCCTGTACGGCCTGCCGTATGCGGGTAACGCATCCGGCTACATCATCAACGCCGACGTGTGGGAGCAGGCGGGTGAGGATCCCGACAATCCGCCGCAGACATGGAGCGAATTTATCGACCTGCTGCAACGCTTCAAGAGCAAGGGTATTGTACCGCTCGAAGCGAGCACTGCCGATCCGTGGACACTTCAGGCGCCGCTGGCGTCACTCAACTCCACGCTGGTGCCGGAATCCGAATATCTTTCCCTCAAAGACGGATCGAAGAAATTCTCCGACCTGTGGGGCACTGTCAGCGATCAGTTGGTCGAGATCTACCAGAATTACACGCAGAAGAATCCGGCAGTCACTTACCAGCAGGCCACGCAGGATCTGGCCGCAGACAAAGCCGCGATTCTGCCACTCGGCACCTACGCGATTCCGCAGATCCGACTCATCAACAGCGATGCCAACCTGCGGTTCGCGCAAATGCCGGCAACTGATAATGCCGAAGAACAGCAGCTCACGGCAGGCGATGACGTGATTCTGACCATGGGTGCGCACACCAAGCATGAGAAGGAAGTGCGCGAATTCATCGACTTTCTGATGAACGACGAAAACATCAAGGACTACTCCAAGCAGCAGTCCGCATTTACCCCCTACAAAGACACGTATGTGGGTGACGAAGCGCTGAATGGCGTGCTCGACTTCTACCGGGCGGGCAAACTGGCCGACTTCTGCGACCATTACGTGCCAGCCAGCATCAATCTCGCAGGCTTCCTGCAGACGCTGATTCAGTCGGGCAACACCGAAAAATTCCTGAACAGCATGCAATCCGAATACGACAAGATCGAAGCCAGAAACTTCAGGTGAGAGGAGGAACGGACATGACTACCGCACATACTGCAAATACTGCGAAGAAATCGGCAAAAACTTCCAAGAATAAGGTTTCGAAATATTCCAAGCGCAAGGTTGATCCGGCATTTTATTGGATGACCGTTCCGGCTGTGATTCTGGTGTCCATCTTCCTGTATTGGCCGTTCCTGCAGGGCGCGGCATACTCGTTCACTAATTCGCAGGGTTACGGTGATTTTAAATTCATCGGATTGAAGAATTATATTGCGATGTTCCAGGATTCTCGCGTCGGTCACGCGTACCTGTTTACTATTTTCATCGCAATTTTGATTACGATTGGCACGAATTTTCTTGGCATGTTCCTTGCGGTGCTGCTGAATTCGAAAATCGCGTTCAAAAACGGATTCCGTGCGATCTTCTTCATTCCGTACACCTTGTCGGTGCTGGTGATCGGCTACGTGTTCAAGTACATTTTCATGACGCCGCTGCCGGCGATCGGTCAGGCGCTGCATATTGATTGGCTGTCGACGTCGATGATTTCCAATCCGGATTTGGCATGGTTCCCGATTGTGTTCCTGTCGATCTGGCAGGGCGTGGCCTACTCCACGCTGTTGTACTTGGCTGGCCTACAGACCATCGACAACGAGATCTACGAGGCAGCCGCAATCGACGGCGTGAGCGCTTGGCAGAACTTCTGGCAGATCACCTTCCCGCTGATTGGCCCGTTCTTCACCATCAACATGGTGCTGAGCCTCAAGAACTCGCTCGGCGCGTTCGACCAGATCATGGCATTGACCAAGGGCGGTCCGGATTCCAAGACCGAAACCGTCTCCTACCTGATCTTCCAGAACGGCCTTGGTAATGGCGAATACTCCTACCAGATGGCGAACGCGGTCACGTTCTTCATAGTGCTGGCAATTTTGGCCTTTGTGCAGCTGAAGTTCTTCAGCGGCAAGGAAAAGGTCTGAGCAAGGGTCTGAAAGTCTGAAGGTAAAGAGGAAATATCATGACTAGCGCAACTGTTGCAAAGACTGCAGCCAAGACTACTCAATCGCAGGCAAAGCCGGAGAAAATCCGCAGGGATCATAAGGTCAACTGGTGGCTGACAGCGGTTGTGGCCGTGTTGAGCCTGACGGTGCTCGTGCCGCTGTACTTCGCCGTCGTCACCGCGCTGAAGACGCCGGGCGAAGCGGGCACGTTCAGCCTGCCGACCACGTGGGAATGGCATAATTTCGCGGACGCGTGGAACAAGGTGAACTATCCGAAGGCCGCGCTCAATTCCGCGATCATCACCGTGTGCGCTGTGGTGCTGACGCTGCTGACGAACACGTTCGTCGCGTACGCCGTGGCAAGGAACATGGATAAGCGGTTCTTCCGCTTCCTGTACTACTTCTTCCTGGCCATGATGTTCGTGCCGTTCACCGTCGTCATGCTGCCGATCGCCAAGGAAATGGGCACCCTGCACCTGGACAACCAGCTCGGTCTGATCATTCTGTACACGATTCTCGGCATCGGCACGAACCTGTTCATCGCGATCGGCTTCATCCGTTCGATTCCGATTTCGTTGGAAGAGGCGGCGCGTATTGACGGCGCTTCGACCTGGCGCATTTTCTGGACGATTATTTTCCCGCTGATGGGACCGATCAACGCCACGATTGCGATTCTGACCGCGCTGTGGGCATGGAACGACTTCCTGCTGCCGCTGATCACGCTGACCGACCAGAGCAATCAGACGATTCCGCTCGCACAGTATGTGTTCCAAAGCCAGTTCACGTCGAACTATCCGATGGCCTTCGCGTCCTACCTGATGGCCATGGCTCCGGTCCTCATCGTCTACATCTTCGCCCAAAAGTGGGTCGTCGGTGGAGTAATGAGAGGAGCTGTGAAGTAAACAGTCCACAGAGACTGTTCATAGGCTCCCCCCTGAGCGAGCCGATAGGCGAGTGAAGGCAGGGATAATGCGGCCGTAGGCCGTCCGTTCAGGAAGTAACACTTCACAGCGCCGAGCGGGAATCCTCGTTTCCCCTTTTTCGAGGATTCCCGCTTTTTCGTATTTTCGACATATAAACGCTTACCTCCGGTTTATCGGAAGCGTTTCCGCATCAAGCGGTGAGTGGTCACTGGGTTTTTGTGCCTTCGCTGATCTTATAGCTGTCGACTTTTTTGCGCCCAAGAACGCAATTCGTCTAAATTCTGAAGACCCATTTCAGAGCACACGTAATCGATATGCTCCGGGATGTCTTGTTTTAGATCCATGAGTAGGGATTCAAGTTGTTGCAAAAATTCCAAGTAACGTTTCTTATCTGTGACCAACCGCAGATCCTTGACAAGCTGGAATACGGTGATATTCCTATCGTGCGGATGCGCGCAATATAATCGCTCGTCGTGAGCGCAGATATTTCGAAAATCCTTTATCCTTCGATAGATTTTATCGAGTTGCATAGAGGTTATTTCGATTTCTCTGCCATGACGATGGGAATCCCTATACAACATGGTGAAACTGCGTGCGATATTTCCGCGAATGGTACTACCCTGGGATTGGAAAAACCAGTAGACCTGTCCAAGGGTTAAATCGTTGCAAAGCACCCAGAGTGGGACTTCCCCCTTAGATGCACGAAAACCGCTTCCAAATTAGGAAACGGTTTTCGCGAACTGGACACTGCCCAGCTTTATCGCATATGCGATAATAGCAAGGAAATTCCCCCGTGCCAATCATGTACATTTTTATACGGTCTTGCGTGCTATTCGTGTGCGATCGGCCGCGTTGTATCGCCGGGCGTCAGCACGGTTTGGATGATCGTGCGCGGCTCATCCAGTGTTTTCTTCGTGGCGAGATCCAATGTTTTGCGGGCCGCGATTCGTCCGATTTCGCGTGCGGGCTGCGCCATGGTGGTCAGTTTGATGCTGGCGGCCACATCCGATCCGTCGTGCCCGGCCACGGATATGTCTTCCGGCACGCGCACGCCGTTGCTGCGCAGTTCGTGGATGACGGCCAGCGCGTAATGGTCGGACCATACGCACAGTGCGGTCGGCCGTTCCGGTAGCGAAAGAATCGTGGCGACGGTCTGTTTGACGGACAACGGATCGGCGAGGTCAATGTAGTGCATACCGCAGTCGGTGAGGTTGAGATCGACAATGGTGTTGCGGTATCCGACCGCTCGGGTGTCATGCCCCCATTGGCTGCCCGGCAGTGGCTCCTTGCGTCCGATATAGCAGAATTTGCGGTGTCCGATGGCGGCCAAGTAGCGCACCAGCGTCGTCTCGGATTCCTCGTCGTTGATGGCCACCGATCCTTGGCAGCAGTCGGTGTCGGGCGAGTTGACCAGGATAATCGGCATGCCCATGCTGGCCAGCGCCTGTTCCTCCTGTTCGGTGGCGGGGAATCCGGTCATGATCAACGCGTCGGCGTTGCGGTTGGCAGGCAGATTGGTGAAGAACGTGGAGCGTTCCTGTATGTTGCCCGCGCGGTAGACGAGCAGGTCGTAGCGTGCGGGGTTGAGCACGTCGTACAGGCCGTCCATGAGCTCGCCCATGAACCATCCGGCGATGCGGTCCCTGGATAGCAGCGCGATGCGGTTGGTTTGGCCGCTGGCCAGCGATGATGCCGCTTTGGAGACGGTGTAATTCAGGTTCTTCGCCGCTTCCAGCACTTTCTCCCGTGTGCTCGGCGCCACGTGGTCCATGCCACGCAGCGCACGTGAGACGGTGAATGTGGAGACTCCCGCCGCTTTCGCCACGTCTTCGATGGTCGTTCGCGCCATGGCTCCTCCCTGCTGGCGATGAATACCTGCTTTGCAATGCACGCCTTATATTGCTAAACGATTATATGATATCCCTCTGAATTTGGTTTGATTTCGTCGCTAAACGTTGAGATTGCATATCATTTCTCTGTGATTGATAATGGCGATTGCCGGCCTTGAAAAACGCTGGAATTTCCAGAATAAAACCGGTTCGACACGCCGATATAAACGATACCTAAGAAAATTTGACAACTTGCATAGCGTTCTTTTATGCTTTAGCTAAGCGCTTAGCAAAGAGAGCAAGCGTTAGGTAATCGCATCGCAAGAATGCGCGTCGATTCCCGCAAGGAAAGGAACATCAATGAAGATTGGGAAATCCGTCAAAACCCTCATCGCCGGAACAATGGCGGTGGCCTGCCTCGCATCCGTCGCCGCATGCGGTCCGGGATCGTCATCATCGAAATCCAACGCGAATTCCGAACCGGTCAGCACCGACGTTAGCAAGGAGAAGGTCGAACTGAAGCTGTGGGACGGCGCCGGCCTGAAAACCTTCGACGACCAGCTGATTGCGGCATTCCAAAAGAAATATCCGAACATCACGATCAAGGCGACGTACGATCCGGACAACACCTCGCAGCAGAACGGACCGCGTATCATCTCCGCGGCCGACACCCCGGACATCGCCCGCATCACCGACATCAACTCCGCGGTGCGTGGCAAGCACCTGGTCAATCTGGACGAGTACTCCAAGGCCTACGGATGGGACCTTCCGGATTCCCAGACCCAGGTGTACCGCGTCGATTCCAACGGCAAGATCGGTTCCGGCAGCCTGTACGCGGTGCCTGACGGCATCTCCATGACCGGCCTGTACTGGAACAAGAAGCTGGCCAAGGAGCTCGGTATCACCGAGGCTCCGGCCACCGTGGTCGACCTCGAAGCCGACATGAAGAAAGCCACCGACGCCGGCAAGCTGGCCATGATGATGCCGGCTAAGGAAGGCGGCACATCCTACATCTATCAGGCTCTGCTCACCAATTACGAAGGCCGCGATACCGTGCAGAACTGGATCATCCAGAAGGATGGCGCCACGTTCAACACCAAGGGAGCTCTCAAGGCCGCACAGAAGATCAAGGATTGGCAGGACGCCGGATACTTCTCTAAGGATGCGCTCGCGCTTGACGGGTCCACCGCGCTGAGCCGCTTCAGCAATGGCGAAGCGCTGTTCTTCCCCTCAGGCAGCTGGTACACCGCATCTATCAACGACGCCCTCGGTGACAACGCCGGCTGGATCGCCTATCCGGGCGAGAAGGCGGACTCCGGTTCCGCGGCCGCGAACGCCGTCTCCGCATTCGGTATTCCAGCCAACGCCAAGCACAAGAACGCCGCGGCGGCGTTCCTGAACTTCCTCCAGTCCGACGAGGCCCGCCAGATCGCAGTGGACAACGGCTACCCGCCGGTGGGTGAAGGCAAGACCCCGAGCACCGACAACCAGCTGCTGGGTCAGGTGCTGACCGCCTACGAAGGACTGGTGAAGACCGGCAACACCACCGATTACATCAACAACGCGACCGCGGGCATGCAGGCCAGCGCCATCATTCCTGGATTCCAATCGCTGCTCGACGGCACCATGACTCCGCAGCAGTTCGTCGATTCCATCCAGAAGCAATACGAGAAGGAAGCCAAGTAACCCGAAGCGTTGCTTGAATCCACCTTCCCAAACAGCAAATCCATCGGGCGGAATATTACGGAATATCTCCTTTTCGTTCCGCCCGATTTTTTTCTTTCTTCTCTCCGCGAAGCATTTCATGAAAACTAAGGTGTGGTGAAACATGGATACCCATACTCAGGCCAAGACGAAGCGCAAGATGTCATTGGGGCTGATCAGCCTGCTGTTCCTGTTGCCGGCTCTGCTGTTCTACGCGATCTTCGAACTCTGGCCCATCATTCAGACCATTTGGTATTCCCTCTACGACTGGAATGGAATCGACGAAAGCACATTCGTCGGTCTGCGCAACTACAAGACGGTCTTCACCGATCCCGACCTGTACGGATCGATTCTGCATTCCTTCTATCTCATCATCTTCTTCTCCATCATCCCGATCGTCCTCGGTCTGATCACCGCAGTGCTCATCAAGGACATGAAATCCAAGGGCGCACGAGGCTTCGCGCAGGTCTGCCTGTTCCTTCCGCGAGTCATCCCGGGAGCCGCGGCAGGCGTCGCCTGGACTTGGATGCTGGCGGATAAGGGAACCGTCAACCAGCTGCTTCGCGCGGTCGGCTTGGGCGATCTCGCGCATGTCTGGCTCGGCGATCAATCGACGTCGTTGAACGCCGTGGGCATCATCGGCTTCTGGCTGCAGCTCGGCTTCTGCGTGGTGCTGCTGCTCTCCGGAATCGGAGGAATCGATCAATCCCTGTACGAGGCGGCAAGCCTCGATGGCGCCGGCTGGTGGCGTCAGCTGTTTTACATCACCCTGCCCGGCCTGCGCGGACAGATCGGCGTGTGCCTTACGATGACCATCATTTCCGCGCTCGCCAGCTTCGATGTGGTCTACATGTCCACCCAGGGCGGCCCGGGTACTTCCACCATGGTTCCTGGTGTGCAGGTATATCGTCTCGCCTTCACCCAGCAAAGCGTCGGCCTGGCGTCCGCGCTTGCCGTGGCTCTAATGGTTCTGGTGCTGCTGGTCGTTGGCCCGCTGCAGCGCCTTGTCAATGGAAAGAAGCAGTGATTACCATGCAGCAATCGAAGACAACCCGCATCGCCGGCGGTGTGATGCTTGCCCTGACCGTCATCTTCTGCGTACTGCCGTTCCTGAGCATGTTCTCCGCGGCCGTGCAGCCGCAAGGATCCATGCCCGAAGGCATCCAGTTCACCGCGCACCCGCATTGGGAGAATTTCGTCGATGCATGGAATACCGCGAATATCACCCCGCTGCTGCTGAACAGCATTCTGCTGGTCGTGGTGGTGGTGCCATGCGTGGTCATCTTCTGCTCGCTTGGCGGATACGCCTTTGCGCAGCTCAAGGTTCCCGGCAAGGGATTGCTGTACGCGCTGTTTCTGGTCGGTCTGACGATTCCGTTCGAAACCTTGGTCACTCCGCTGTATTACGAGATCAGCGACATGGGCCTTCTCAACACCCGTTTGGCGCTGATACTGCCGTTGATCGGCCTGAACATCCCGTTCGGCATCGTCTGGATGCGCTCCTGCTTTGAGCAGATGCCCCGCGATCTCATCGAAGCCGCGAGCATCGACGGCGCCGGTCATTTCCGTATCTTCCGTTCGATTCAGCTACCGTTGGCGCTGCCCGCTATCTCGTCCCTGGGTATTCTGACGTTCCTCGCCACGTGGAATCAGTTCCTGCTTGCCGTGGTGTTGGAAAGCGATCCGAACAAGCGCACCATGGCTGGCGCGCTGCAGTCCTTCGTGGGCCAGTACCAGACCGACGTGGTGCTGCTCAATGCGGGCGCATTGCTCATCATGGCTCCGACGATGCTGCTGTTCATCTTCCTGCAGCGTTACTTCATCCGCGCCATGCTGGCCGGTTCCGTCAAGGGGTGATTCGTATGTCAACAGCTATGTCGGCAGGATCGGCAGAATCCGTGGCATTCCCGGCGCAGGACGATTGGTGGCGTGACGCCGTCGTCTATCAGATCTACCCGCGGTCGTTCGCCGATGCGAACGGCGATGGCGAAGGCGATATCGCAGGCGTGATCGGCAAACTTGACTACCTGCGCGAATTGGGCGTGGACGCGATCTGGTTATCGCCGTTCTATCCGTCTCCGTTGGCGGACGGCGGGTATGATGTGGCCGATTACCGTGCGATCGATCCGCGTTTCGGCACCATGGAACAATTCGACGAGCTGGTCGCGCGGGCGCGCGAACTTGGCATCAAGGTCGTCATCGACATCGTACCGAACCACACCTCGGACCAGCATGAATGGTTCCGTGCGGCGTTGGCTTCGGCTCCCGGCTCCCCGGAACGCGCCCGCTACGTATTCCACCGCGGCAAAGGCGAGCATGGGGAGTTGCCTCCGACCAACTGGCTGAGCAATTTCGGCGGGTCCGCCTGGGAGCCCTGCGGTGATGGCTGGTATTACCTGCACACCTTCGCCAAGGAGCAGCCCGACCTCAACTGGGACAATCCCGAGGTACATGAGGAATTCCTCGGCATTCTTCGATTCTGGTGCGGCAAAGGCGTGGACGGATTCCGTATCGACGTCTCCCATGGCCTTGCCAAGGACCTGCGTGAGCCGTTGCGCGACCGTCCGGATCCGACCAAGCAATATCCGCAGGCCGCTGACGGCTCCGATCCGATGTGGGACCGCGACGCCGTCCACGACATCTATCGCGAATGGCGTGAGCTGTTCAACCAGTACAAGCCGGCGAAATATGCGATCGGAGAATCCTGGACGCCGTTCAACGAGCGTGTCTTCCAATACGCCAAGCAGGACGAGCTCGGCGCCATCTTCGATTTCTCCTTGGAGAAAGCCGATTGGGATCGCGCTGCGTACCGCGTTTCCATCGAACGCACGTGGAAGTATGCGAAAACCGCTGAAACGGCTCCCACTTGGGTGCTGGGAAACCATGATGTGCCGCGAATCGCATCACGTCTCGGTGTTCCGACGGGAACCGACATCGAAGCGTGGGTCACGTCCAACGGCACGAATCCGCCGATCGATCCGGCTTCGGCAGCCCGCCGCGCGCGTGCCGCTGCCTTGGTCATGCTGGGCCTGCCCGGAACCGCTTTCATCTACCAAGGAGAGGAACTGGGGCTTCCCGAGGATTTTGACCTGCTTCCTGAGGAATTGCAGGATCCGATTTGGGAGCGTAGAAAGCATGCGTTCAAAGGGCGCGATGGCTGCCGTGTGCCGTTGCCGTGGACCGGAGAAAAGGACAAGGCCTTCGGTTTCAACGATTCCGGCCGCGCTTGGCTGCCGCAGCCCGATTGGTTCGCCGACTACGCCGAGTCCGGTCAGGAAGGTCAAGACGATTCTACGCTGAACCTGTACCGTCAGGCCGTGGCGATCAGGAAGCGCATGGTCAAGCATGGTGCCAATATCGATCTCGAATGGTTGCCGGACGATGTCTGCGGCCCGGACGGTTTCGGCTGGACATTGCCTTCTGGCATGACCGTGCTGACGAATTTCTCGTCGACGCGTTCGATCGCGCTGCCGGAGCATGCGGCCGTGCTGCTCGAATCCCGTTGCTCGGGAACCGCTGACAGGGTTCTTCCCGAAACTACCGTCTGGTATAGGCGGGTATGACTGGTTCCATTGGAACTTATGACATTGGATCATACTGATTTCATCCATGGCGACTGTGAAGGAGTAACCATGAAAGCTGTCACCTGTCCCATTGCAATCAGCGGTGCGGTGGCGCACCTCGTTCGAGGAGATGATCGTAGCTGTTTCACATGGAACATGCCAAATGACGCGATCCAGATGACCGAGGAGCCGGACGCGGCATGCCCGGTGTGGAGCATCAGCCTTGATGCGAGGATCGATCAGCCCGCAGATCGTGCCACCCGTTTCCAGGAGCAGGACACGTATGATCCGTTCCGCGCGGTCGAGGTCGGCCTCGACATCGACATGCCGAACGATGGCGACATTCTGGCTTTGTACCAGCACAAGGAATGGTGGATGCGTCCTGCATGGGAAACGGCGTTCGCCGACATTCCCGAACGCACCCAGCTTCTGCTGTGGCGCTCGTCCGATACGTGGTGCGTGATGCTGGCGGCATGCGGGGATGACGTCCGCGCCGATATGGGGGTTTCCGACGGTCGACTGCGGCTGTGCGCGTCCATCAACGCGATGGGTTTCACGCAGCTGTCCGGAATGCTGTGCGTCGCCGCAGTGTCTGACGATCCGTACCGCGCCATCCACGAATGCGTGCGTGTCATCGCGGCACGGACGCATGTCCGCATGCGCTCCGAACGGGCGTTCCCGCAGGAGCTCACCGGACTTGGATGGTGCACGTGGGATTCGCTCGGGCAGAACGTCGACGAACGGGCGATCATCGCCAAAATGGAGGAATTCCGCCGCAAGAACGTGCCGGTATCCTGGGTGTTGATCGACGACGGATGGTCCGACGTCGACCGTGAAAACGGCATGCTGCGTTCGTTCGGCGCGGATCCGGACCGTTTCCCACAGGGGCTTTCGCACACCGTGCGTCTGCTGAAGGATGAGTTCGGCGTGAAGCATGTCGGCGTATGGCAGGCGTTCCAAGGCTATTGGAACGGCGTCGACCCTCACGGCGAGGTCGCACGGCAGATGAATGGCGATTTGACACGCACCGCCAATGGCTGCCTGCTGCCGGGCAAGACCGACGACCAGGCGTTCGTCTTCTGGCACGAGTGGGACAAGGAATTGGAAAGGTCCGGCATCGATTTCGTCAAGGTCGATTCGCAAAGCTCCACGTCGGTGATGACCGCCGGCAAGGAAAGCTACGGCGAAGCGACCATCGGCAGGCATGAGGGGCTCGACTCCGCGGTGGCCAGGCATTTCAACAATGCGCTCATCAACTGCATGGGCATGGCGCCGGAGGATTACTGGCATCGTCCGATTTCCCCGATTGTTCGGAGCAGCGACGACTATCTGCCGCACGATCCGCATTCGCTGGCCGAGCATATTATGCAGAACGCTTTCAACGCGCTGCTGATGGGTGAGCTGTACCACTGCGATTGGGACATGTTCTGGAGCGAACATCCCCACGCGTGGGCGCATGGCATCATGCGGTTGCTGAGCGGAGGTCCGGTGTATTGCTCCGATGCCGAAGGGCATACGGATGAGAGGATGCTGCATGATCTTCTTGACTTCGGCGGCGGATTGGCGAGACCGGACGCACCAGGCATCCCTACGGCGGATTCGTTGTTGCGCGATCCACGGAAGTCCGCGGAGGCCTTGGGCGTCCATGCGCGTTTCGGTGATCGCGACGTGACGGCTTACGTCGGCCTTTGCGAGGAACACGAGCAGGAGGTGCGGTTGGCCGCGCGCAGACCGGGACGTGTCATCCGTCCCGAAAGCGGGGACGTCCGTCCACTGCAGGCGGGGGAGACCATGTCGACGAGCGTCTCCCATGGGGAAGTCGTGATCTTCGAAGAGTAGCCGATATACCCCCATTCCGTCATTCATTTCCTGCTTTGCAAAACGCGCCGCAGGCAAGAAAGAAAAAACGATTTACGTACCATGGGATATAGCAAAGTTCATCCATTCCACTTAGGCAAAGGAGCTCAATCGCGATGACGAATTTCAATCGTTCCACCCTCCCCGACAGCGTCCGCTCCAACGGCGCCACCCCGAACCCGTGGTGGGCCAACGCGGTCGTCTACCAGATCTATCCGCGTTCCTTCCAGGATTCCAACGGCGACGGCATCGGCGACCTGAAGGGCATCACCAGCCGTCTCGACTATCTCGCAGATCTCGGCGTGGACGTGCTATGGCTGTCCCCGGTCTTCAAGTCCCCGCAGGACGACAACGGCTACGACATCTCCGACTACCAGGACATCGACCCGCTGTTCGGCACGCTCGAGGACATGGACGAGCTGCTCGCCGAGGCTCACAAGCGCGGCCTGAAGATCGTGATGGACCTCGTCGTGAACCACACCTCCGACGAGCACGCCTGGTTCCAGGCCTCCCGTGACAAGAACGATCCGCACGCCGACTGGTATTGGTGGCGTCCCGCCAAGCCGGGCCACGAGCCGGGCACTCCGGGCGCCGAGCCGAACCAGTGGGGCTCCTACTTCGGCGGCTCCGCATGGGAGTACGACCCGAAGCGCGGCGAATACTTCTTCCACCAGTACTCCAAGAAGCAGCCCGACCTCAACTGGGAGAACCCCGAGGTGCGCAAGGCCGTCTACAAGATGATGAACTGGTGGATGGATCGCGGCATCGACGGCTTCCGCATGGACGTGATCACCCAGATCTCCAAGGTCATCGACAAGAACGGCAAGTTGCCGGGGGAGGCAGGATCCGAAATCGCCGATAATCCGGTTGGAGAGGAAGGTTATTCCAGCCCGTATCCGTTCTGTTCCGACGGCCCGCGCATCGACGAGTTCCTCGCCGAAATGCGCCGTGAGGTATTCGAAGGCCGTGAAGGCTACATGAATGTCGGCGAGGCTCCGGGCATCACCCCGGCCCGTAACGAGCACGTCACCGATCCGGCCAACAAGGAACTTGACATGCTATTCCTGTTCGACCATGTCGGCATCGACCAGGAAGGCTCCAAGTGGAATACCGTGCCGTTCGAGGTCAAAAACCTGCGCGACCGTATGACCGAGCAGCAGGAGGCCGTGAGGAAGGCCGGTTGGGCCAGCCTGTTCTTCTGCAATCATGACCAGCCGCGCGTGGTCTCCCGTTGGGGCAACGACTCCGACCGCGATTCGCGCGAGCTGAGCGCCAAGGCGTTCGGCATGGTGCTGCACATGCACCGCGGCACCCCGTACATTTACGAAGGCGAGGAACTGGGTATGACCAACGCCCACTTCACCAAGCTGGAACAATACCGCGATTTGGAAGCCCTCAACGGCTATCGCCAGCGCGTGGAGGAAGCCAAGTGCCAGTCGTCCGAATCCATGATGGCCGCCCTCGCCCTCATCGGCCGCGACAACGCGCGCACCCCCATGCAGTGGGACGCCTCCAAATACGCCGGTTTCACCCCGGCGGACGCGGCAGTCGAACCGTGGATCAGCGTCAACCCGAATCATGTGGAAATCAACGCGGCCGAGGAATTCGACGATCCGGATTCCGTGTACACGTTCTACAAGAAGCTCATCGCCATGCGGCACAACAGCGCCACCATCTCCACTGGCGAATGGCATCTGCTCGCCGCCGACAGCGATCAGGTGTATGCTTTCACGCGTACCAATGGCGACGACACGATTCTTGTCGTGGTCAACCTCACCGACAGGTCCGCCGAACTGCCTGCGGACGTGGCGGAGCTGCTTTCCGACGGCGTGTCTGAGCCGCAAGTACTGCTCAGCACCTATGATGCTATGCGTAGTGTTAAATCGATCGCCCGTGGCGAGCTCGCTCGCTGGGAGGGAGTCGTGATTCAGCTCTGATTGATCTTTCCCTATAACTCTCTGCAGAAATGCCCGAGTGGCTCATCACGGAACTACTCGGGCATTTTTACTACCTTCTTGCGATGCTCCTCCCGTTCCGCCAAGCCGCCCGTCTGCCCGGCACCCACATGCCGATACCACGCGTCGGCTTCGGCAGACGTGCGCTTACAATAACGTCCATGGAACAAAACGAGGTGCTCAAAGCATTGCGGCGCGATCATGCCGCTGAATTGAAACTGGCCGCCGAACGACTGAAGGGCACCGCACGCCACACGGAGATTATTCCGTCGCCTGTGCTGTCCGAAATGACCGGACATGAGATTCTGCTCAAGCCCGAGAATCTCCAGGTCACCGGATCGTTCAAGATTCGTGGCGCGTACAACAAGATCGCATCGCTGACCGACGAGCAGCTCGCTCACGGCATCGTCACCGCTTCCGCAGGCAACCATGCGCAGGGTGTGGCGTACGCGGCCCGTGAACGTGGCGCGAAGGCCACCATCTGCATGCCGCAGATCACTCCGCCGCTGAAGGTGGATGCCACCAAAGCGTACGGCGCGGACGTGGTGCTGTGCGGCGAGGTGTTCGACGAATCCGCAGCGCACGCGCAGGAACTGAGCGACAACGAAGGCATGATCTACGTGCCTCCGTTCGATGATTATGAGGTGCTGTGCGGCCAAGGCACCATCGGTCTTGAGATCCTCGAAGATGTGCCTAACGTCACCGATGTGGTTGTGCCGCTTGGTGGTGGCGGCCTGGGCGCGGGCGTGGCGCTCGCCATCAAGACGTTCAAGCCTGAGGTGCGTGTGATCGGCGCCATTCCGGAAGGTAGCCCCGCTTGGAAGAATTCGTTGGCCGCCGGTCGCGTCGTCGCAGCCGACCAGGTGCGTACCTCCGCCGAAGGCGTTGCCGTGAAGCGTCCGGGCGACCTGACCTTCGCGCTGCTCAACGAGTTCCTCGACGATCTGGTCACCGTCACCGAGCGTGACATCAACGAGATGATCCTGCTCATGCTGGAGAAGCACAAGCTGGTGGTCGAGGCTGCCGGTGCCGTGTCTCTGGCCGCGCTTGAGCACCTGAATCTGCGCTCGCGCAAGTTCGCCGAGGCGAAGGGCCCGCATGTGGTGGTGCCGATTCTTTCCGGTGGCAATGAGGATACTGTCTCCATCAGCGCGGTGATTCAGAAGGGCATGATTGCCCGTGGCCGCATCATGAACTTCGAGGTTGAGCTTCCGGATACCCCTGGCCAGCTTGTCAAGGTGGCCACGATTCTGGCCGAGCAGCGCGCTAACGTCATCGCACTCGATCACGACCAGTTCAAGGCTTCCAGCCATTACACTGATTCGGTTTCCTTGGGCGTCACCGTTGAGACCAACGGCCCTGAGCACATCGACCGCATCCTTGACGCGATGCGCGCGGCCGGTTTCCAGCCCAAGCGCATCTACTGATTTCCCACGGTGGATAAGCGCGGATTCTCGCATATCTTCCGCATCAAAGAAGGCTCCTCAAACCCAATCAGGTTGAGGAGCCTTGCTTGTTCATTCGGTGTTATTTGCCCTGTTCTTCAGCGATCGTCTCATCAACCAACTGCGGCAGCGCGGTCGCAATATCGTCGCGGATAAGCCGTGTGGCCAAGCGATCGTATTGCGTGCGTCCCATGTTCATGATGGTGATCGGCACGCCCGCCTGCGCGGCTACCGGCACAATGCTCGCCGCCGGCATCACTTCCAGCGTGGAGCCGATCACCCACAATTCGTCGGCCTGCGTGGCCAGACGGTATGACTTTTCAATCGCACCATCCGGCAGCGCTTCGCCAAAGTAGACGACGTCGGTTTTGATCAGCCCATTGCATGGCATATTGCCGCTGTATGGCAGCTTGCGATGGCAGTGCGGATCCGGCTCATTGTCGAGGTTTGCCATAATGTCCGCCGTGTTGTATTTCGCATGGCATTTCATGCAATGCGAAGTGCCGATGGTGCCGTGCAGGTTGACGATGACGTTGCTGCTGTTGCCCGCCTTCTCATGTAGCGCGTCAAAATTCTGCGTGGCCAGCAAGGTCAGCATGCCCGCTTGTTCCAGTTTGACGAGCGCTTTGTGTGCGGTGCCCGGCTGCGCGTTCCATACTGGCGATTCCTTTTGCCAGCGCCAGGAATACTCGCGGTCTTCCTTATTGGCTAGGAACGCATCGATGTCGTACACGTTCATTTGCTCGGGATGCTTGGTCCAGACGCCGTCCGGGCCGCGGAAGTCAGGGATGCCTGCGGACGTGGAGATGCCTGCGCCCGTCAATACTGCGATTTTTTTGCTCATACCTCCATACATACCACCGCGCGGTTTCCTCCGTATGCGTCTTTTTCGGCTTTCCGACCGTATTTGGAAACCGTTGCAGGCTCACGACACGCCCGTAGACAGGTTTTTCTGATGAATTTCAGGCCGTTTTGAGGCTTGTCTGAAGCATTTCTGCGATGATGTGGCGTGCGATAGGCGGTTTTCGACACGCCGATGAATGCGTTGCGCCGCAAGGGTTTTTACGGGGTTTGCGGAATGCCGATTTGCGCAAGTGGACGGGTTCGTGTAAGTTAATCCCTTGCTGCCGCTCAGCGAGTGGTCCGGATGGTTCCGGTCCGCGAGGTGGGTGAGTGGTGGTGGTTTGAGAACTCAAGAGCGTATTTGTACTACTTCTTTATAGTCAATGA